>ERZ1463038.7-NODE-7-length-52592-cov-251.731789_pt1 | contig 52592 bp, 61 predicted proteins | sample MGYA00564479_ERZ1463038 | MGnify/ENA primary metagenome ERZ1463038 (study PRJEB39244, sample SAMEA3635134) | Helicobacter pylori | study: EMG produced TPA metagenomics assembly of PRJEB11511 data set (Assembly of a 5300-year-old Helicobacter pylori...
TAAGTACTCCGGATCTGCCCCATACGGCGGTTGATGTTTATCTGGATGCACTCTGGGTTATCCAAAGTCATCTCTAGGCGAGACAACGCGAGGAACGCTCCGCCTACTTCTTTTGCCAGACGATCTTCCGAGCATTCACCACGAATGAACTGATGGAGGCTATTAGCCAACCTCAGAACATCATGGAGAGCTTCGTGGTCGATAGGTCGTTCGCCGAGGGTGTGATCCAGTAGATCACGGTCATACTCATTCAGTCTCATATTCCACCTTTCTGCTGTTGACGAAGTCCACCATCATGGAGTCCTTGACGTCTTCCTTCTCGCCTAGTACTTGGTACACATATCGTTCTACATCGAAGTCTGAGAGAAATACGAAGTACTCGCAAGCTCTCACTTGACCGATACGATGGATACGGTCTTGTTGCTGTAGGAACACTTCAAGGCTAAAGTTCAAGCTCATGAAGATCTGAGTGTACACCTGACTGTCTACGTTTAGGAAGACCTGACCTTCATCTACTTCGCTATCATCCAGGTGTCCTAGAACAGTAACGCCGTAGTTAACAGCCTTGGCCTGACAGAGTAGGACCGTGTACTCAATGTTGTGATTGAAAAGACGGACCTTGCCGAAGGTATCCTTCTCCCCACCTGCGATAGTAAGGAAGTTGATTCCCGCCTCCGTCAGTGCCTCTTCCATGAGAACCCTTTCGGCTTGTAGGTTGTACCAGATCATCAATCTACGAGAAGAGAGTTGGCCGGTCAGGTACTCCATGATTCGGAGGATCTTGGGCTGCTCATCGAAATAGAGAATCTCTCTTTTCCCAGGAGGGGCCTTTTTCCTCTTCTCTCCACGGAACTGACCTTCCCCGAAGAAGCCTAACTCTTCCCCTAGAAGATCTGGGCTTTCCGTGTAGTAGATAAACCCGTTGGCTACCTGACACTGCTTTGCAGCCAGTACGAGGGCGCTAGGGACTTCTACGTTACGATCCTTGAAGTGGGCAACGTAGTTTGACTGAAGCTCCCCGAAGACCCTCTTCTGCTCGTCTGACGCCACGCAGTCTACGATGTGGAAGGTCTTCTCAGGCAGCTCGAGCCACTCGGACTTCTTCATGACGATGCAGCAAGACTCTAACGTGTCCCGCATCTCCTCTACGTTTTTGTACCCGACTACGAATTGTTTCTTAGGCTTTCCCTGTGCATCCTTGCCCGGGGCAGTCTCTACTGCGTACATATCCTTGAATAGCTTGTAGTCACGACCTACCAAAGTAGGTTCTAAGTATCTAACCGGGGCGAACAAGTCCAGAGGGGAGTTATTGATCAGAGTACCTGAGCTAAGAACTCGGCTTTTTACCTCTCGACCAATCAAGGTCAAGCACTTAGTCCGAGACGTAGTAGGAGACTTTATCAAGCCTTCATCAATGTTCATGGAGTCAAACTGGATATCTGTGCAAAGACCTTCGCAAAGACGGACTGCCTTGTCATAGTTAATCACCACGAGCTGGGCCGCTTTCATCTTGGGAAGTTCTTCTTTCCAGTCCGTAGTTTGAACCACGTAGACCGTAATCTCAGGTCTATGGATTAACGCTTCTTCCATCCATGTCCCCAGCAGAGCTCTCGGGCAGACAATCAAGCACCGTCGGTACTTCATCAAGAAGATGTAATCCAGGTATACCTTTGTCTTGCCCATGCCAGGCTCGAGTAATAGCCCTGCACTCTCCAGCGTGTAGAGGAATCGTAGGGAGATATCCTGGGCAGCCTTAGGACCAGTGTGGTAGTAGAAGTCGCTAGGCAATGGGCGTAGCTTCAGCTTCCCGTTGATGGCTTGGTAGACACCTTCGTCGATAGTCACCTTGCCGAACGCTGCTTTTAGGCGACGGGAGAGATTCTGTACGACCAACGGTTTGTTTACTGCAAGGTACCTACTACCACTGCCTGAGAATCCAGGGAACTTCATCATCTTCTTGATCTCAGATGAAGTCTCTGGGACAGCCTCTACGTACTTACCCAGAGATACGAACTTCATACCAGATCCTCTACTGCGTAAACGAAGCCAGTAACCATGGTTACTAGAAGATACCGGCCAGGGCGCTGAGGGTTACATTTCTTAGCTAGAGCCAGTACATCTCCCTCGTAGCTGGTGAGATCAGTAATGCAGCAGTCCAACGGTCGGAAATGCTCTACCGGCTTATTCACCCAGAAGTTCTTGGCTGCCTTCTCAGAGACAGGGACGTAGACCAAGTACCTTCCATCCTTGAGAAACGCTTCCAGATAGGTCTCTACCATATCTGCCAAAGTAAAAGACCAGGCGTCTACCTCATCCTCGTTGCCCTGAGTGCTGAGAGTGACGAAAGGTTTACGCATACCCTCGTACTGGGAGATTACGTAGGAGAACATGACCTTATGTGAATGGCATGTGTCCAGGATTACTTCCCCGGCACTAGACTTCACCTGAACCCGGTAACGCATACCACTTGAAAACTCTTTTCTTTTCCAAGGCCACACCCAACCCAACTGTACCGTCAAACCCCTATGGATCTGACGTTCCTCGAGTAGTCGGCCTAGCTTGTTAAAATTCCACATAGCATAGATACCTGTTTTCTATAAGTCGTGAAGTTTACGCGTGATTACTCGTCCGGTCCAATCTAACTCGTATTAACATCCGCAGATACCTTCTCCAGGAGTTCCTCAGTGTCAACACCAACTTTTTCTACTACCGCAGCTGGATTTACTACCGTACGGTACTACACCGAGCTGGACCCTTATTACTACACCATCGATAACCGACCTCTCCAGGATCTCGGTACGAACATTGCCGGACTAGGTGACTCCGCCGATGCTGCTCGAACTGCTGCGCTCATAAACGCATTGGGTAACTCTGCTTTGGATTACAACCTGGTAGGTGGGGCAAATACCGTACTGGGTCTGAGCTACACCAACGATACTACCTCGATGACTATCGCCCCAGGTGTTCTGCTATCGAGTCAGGCGTTGAGCACAAGTGATTCCCGTCAAGTGGTTAAGCGGGCATCTCTATCCGTACCTTCAGTCATTACTCTCCCTCGCCCTGCTACCTTAGGTCGTGAGATTCGTCACCTAGTACAGATTCAGTACAACGATTACAGTGCGGCAACTTCCGGGCAGCCATACTACCTACCGTCTAACCCATACTCCGCAGCTAGCATGTTCAACGGTTGGTTGAGTATCAGCTTGGTTTCTGGTGCAGAAGCTAATACCGGGGCCTCGGTAGCACCTACTGCAACTCCTGGATGGACTCCTCTTTACAGCATTCTGTCTGTGGCAGGAGGAACTACCTACACCATCGCTTCTGCTCCTGGTGCTCTAACTCAGCTGTCCCAGATTCGCTTGCCTGTGGCACCTCAGGTGGATGTAGACGCTGGAGTATCCTCTACTTCAGCAGTATCCCCAGCCACACTTCGTTGGGGTATTCGTACCAGCTTGAGTGCTACTTCCGGGTACGTAGCTATGCCTAGCTGGCTGGGTGGATGGATTCTTCAGTGGGGTCAGTACACTTCGACTTCTGGCGCCATTGACACCATCACCTTCCCGACTCCCTTCATCTCTGGGGTGTACCAGGTCTCGCTAACCCCTAGGGCCACGACCCTAGCTATTACAGATGCTCCGATAGCAGCGGAATGGGGCAACCCAACCCTTACTACTTTCCAAGCCTTTGGTAAAGCAGTAGGTAACACCCACGCATCCTCGCCGATGTCTTTCTGGGCTATCGGTAAGTGATTTCGGCCTAGGTAAAACAACCCCGCCTAGTTAGCGGGGTTTTCTTTTCCTACACCTTTTACAGTGCCTTGATTCGGGTACACAGGGTATACAGATTTCTCAGGCTTACTAGAACCTTCTCTGAGAGCTCTTCAGACCTATCCTGTACAAAGTCATTCAGATCTATAGTAAACGTCTCAGCGAAGCCTACAAGACGTTTGGCAGGTGATCCCGAGATGTGCTTGGCCTTCATGTGCAGACCCGTCTCGTAGATAAGGACTTCCACCTCAGAAATGAAGTTCGGTCGGATCAGGGGGTGCTCGTGTAGGTAGAGGAACTCTCGGATAGGTGCCGCCCCTGTCTCTTCGTTGAACCACGATTTGATAGAGGGGTTAGAGAGTGAAAAGTCGTAAGACATAGGTTGTTCTCCGTTTAGGAACTGAGTTTACGAGGTTGAGGAAAGCCCGTAGACAAAACCTGTCTAGGCTAAGAAGCCCGGTCTAGAGCCTTCGTAGACAAAAGCACTTTGACGTGTCTACGACTTGTCTAGACTGAAACCCTTGTAGGCCGTGGCCTGCAGACGAGTTTAGACAAATAGACAGGATTTCTCCCCGCACGAGCACCCAAAGCTTGGAAACGTCATGTCGAGGATAAAAAAGAGAGAATCTCAAGACCAGACAAACGTACCTATATATATATATGATTTATTATTTAAGTACTTATATGCAAGCCAGGTTTGTCTAAAGTCTAAAAGTAGAAGGGTGCTGTTTTATTTATTGAAGCAGACGTTTCCAAGCTTTGGGTGCTCGTGCGGAGAGAAATCCTGTCTATTTGTCTAAACTAGGCTGCAGGCCACGGCCCGTAAGGGTTTCAGTCTAGACAAGTCGTAGACACGTCAAAGTGCTTTTGTCTACGAAGGCTCTAGGCCGGGCTTCTTAGCCTAGACAGGTTTTGTCTACGGTAAAAAAAGACCCTAGCAACAGGGTCTCTCTTCTGCCTTACCTACTTATTCTTGCTGAACACTCGAGGGAAGAACTTAGTCTTTACCGGGCTTGCCAACACTTCGTACTTCTCTACCAGCTTGTCCAGCTCAGTCTCTATGACCAGCCATTTCTCTGATACGGGTAGATCAGAGAAACTGACGCTGTCCACTGTGTAGAAATCTTCAGCGGTCGGGTCCTTTGGAATGAAGGTGTGTGCTAGCGCATCCTTCAAATCATCCTCACTAGGACCCTTAGTGTTCCTTCTACTGCTACTACTCATTTCGTCTTCAACCTCTTCCCCAGGCTTATCCATGAAATTAAATGACCAGCTTGATTCCTCTACAGGTATAGATCCGTCAGGTACCCTGCATTCGGAGTTGCTGAACACGACGTCAACGGTGTCACGTAAATCAAAGTCGAAAGAGAGCATGAGGCTACGTTCGCCTGTCCGCCCATCTACGACCCACATCTCTGCACCTACCCTTCCTGCAAGCGGATGGAAGAGTTCCTTAATCTCTTCTTCAGCTTCGGGGTTTTCTTGTACTTCGCAGCCCTCCATTATAAATCCCCCAAAAAAACAACGATAAGCTATATTTCTTCCCATTGTTCTTATACCGGTATCGAAGGTTCTGATTGAATCTTCTTACCCAGTCCGTTAAAATCGAGATCAATCAAGGACCCACCTTCCACATGACTGATTACTTAAGCCCCTCCTTTGGCAATACCCAAAACTTCGGTCAGACTCCAAGTCCGTGGTTCACTGTTGCCAACCAATTTTTGCCACGAAATCTACACGACGTAATTCGCTGGTCGAAGTACATCACCACCCAGTCTCCGACCACCACCGAAGTGATTCGTAAGCTTGCTTCGTACCCTATCACTGAGTTCGAGGTGGCTTCCAAAGAAAAGACTACCGTCGATAAGTACCAAGAGGTATTCAAGCTCCTTGGTCTTCGTCAAAACCTTCAAGAGATTGGTTTTGGCTATCACACCATCGGCAACGTCTTCATTTCGATTTACTACCCGATTACCCGAGTGCTTCGATGCCCTGCAAAGGGTGGATGCGGTACTGACTACCCTATCCGTAAGGCGAACTTCATCAGTTTCAAGAAGTACCAGTTCGTAGGGACGTGTCCTCACTGTAACTACAACGGTCCTTTCGACCGGATCGATCGCAAGTCCTTCAACGTGAAGGATATGAACATCATCCAGTGGGATGCTCTGAACATGGTTGTTAACAACAACCCGATCACCGGTCGATCTGAGTACTACTACGCCATTCCAAACGAAGTTCGTCAGAAGGTAATGCTGGGAGACATGTTGTTCCTCTCCGACACCCCTTGGTCGTTCATCGAAGCGGTTAAAGCGAAGCAGGACTACAAGTTTGATGACGATGGTATCTACCACCTCAAGGCCCCGTCTCTTACTACGCATAGTCTAAACGGTATCGCAGTTCCTCCATTGATCTCTCTGTTCGGCCTGGTGTTCTACCAGCAGACTTTGCGTAAGGCTAACGAGGCTATTGCAACTGAGTTCCTCAGCCCTCTACGAGTGGTGTATCCATCTGCTACCGGATCTACTGATCCATCCATCAACATGAGCCTTGCAAACTTCAAGAGCCGCATGGAGATGGCGTTAAAGCGTCACAAGCGAGATCCAAACCATATCCTGGTAGCACCCGCGCCTATCGGCTATGGCACTATCTCAGGAGAAGGACGTGCTCTCCTTGTAAACCAAGAGATTCAGCAGGCCGAAGAGACCATGCTGCTCAGCTTGGGTGTTTCGAAAGAGCTACTCAGTGGTACTACGAACTGGACCTCTTCTACCGTAGGCCTCCGCCTCCTAGAGAACAACATGTCTTCATACGTTGCTCAGATGGATACGTGCCTAGGCTGGATGTTTGGCAAGATCGCTCAGTACCTGAGTCTTGAAGACTGCCCTGTGACCTTGAAGAAATTCAAGCTAGTAGATGACAGCACTATGCAACAGCTGTTCGCTAACCTGGCAGGCGCAGGCAAGATGTCCATGACCAAGTTCTTCGAGAGCGTCGGGGAGAACTACGACGACGAGATGGACAATCTGAAGAAAGAGCAGATTGCTCAGGCAGTGATGCAGGTAGAAGTTGCTATCGAATCTCGTTATGCAGAGACCTCGGCAGCACAGCGTATCTCTACCAAGAACTCTGAGATTTCATCTGAGCGTGCAGACTTCGTTAAGACTTGTATCAACGAAGCTATGCCTATGATGTCCATGGACCCTAGCGAAGTAGAACTCCAGCTGATGTTGATGGACGCAGAAGATCCAGCGATGGCCCTAGAGATTCGCCGCATTCTGGAATCTATCCAACAGTCCCAGGCAGCAGCCGTAGCAGCAGCCAATGGGGAAGCAGCAGAACAACCAGGTGGCGGAAAACCTACCCCTGATGCAAAGCCTACTGAGGGTCAGCAATAATGAACGAGAAAGGCATGCAGAACAAAGCTAAAGAGGAGTCCTCGGCAATGCCGGGGATGCTCCCTACTGCCGAGTTCAACGATGAGATTTCAGCCAACTATACTGTTAAGTACTTCCGAGGGGATCTCGATGAGGTTCCTGACGTACTCGAGCTTCAACGGATTGAAACCGTTGGTTTGAAGGGTGACGAGATCATTCTCTGTGACCGTCAGACGTATTCATTTGAAGGACGATTCTTCGTCGTACTTCGCTACTACCAGAAAAAACTATAACCATGCCGAATACTCCATACCCAATCTTCTCAGATCCACGAGCGATCAATGAGAAAGCCGACAATGCCTTGGCCACTGGCCTGGCTGCTCATTTTCCTATCGAGAACAAACACTACTCTCTCGCCCTGAGTGACGTGAAGGTTGATCGTAAGGAATTTGACCAGAAGGATGAGAAGGAGGCGATCTTGAAATCCAAGTCGCTCACCTACCCTATCCGTGGAACCTTGTCGTTGACTCACAAGGCCACCGGTACTGTCGTAGATACCGAAAAGGACTTCCCTCTGATGGACTCGTTCTTCCTGACCGGGAAGCACACGATGCTGTACAAGGGGAACAACTACATCGTAGCCAACCAGCTCCAGTTGAGCCCTGGCGTGTTTACGCGTACCAAAGAAAACGGAGAGCTAGAGGCCCACTTCAACACCCAGCGTGGCCGTAGCTTTTCCCTGACTCTTGACCCTGAGCATGAGCTGATCTATCTGAACGCAGATAAGTCTACTTCCCGTGTTCTGATCGCTCCCGTCCTCACACAAGTGTTTGGAACCTCCACCAAGGAGGTCCTACAGTACCTCCCTGAGGAGCTTTGGGCTAAGAACGTCGAGGCAGCCAAGGGTCAGGAACAGAAGTCCGTCAAGGCTCTCTACGGGCAGCTGACCTCTAAGTTCAAGCAAGACAAGACTCTGTCCTACGAGGATATGGTCGTAGCACTGCGTGAAGCCTTCACTGGCTCAACTCTCTCGGCTATGTCTACTGCCATCACTCTAGGTAAGCCATTCGAGAACATCACTCACGAGACCCTTCTGCGTGCCATGGCCAATATGGTCTCGGTACGTCGTGGTGACCGAGAGGAAGATAACCGAGATTCCTTGCAGTTCAAACGAGTTCAGAACTTGCCAGACTTCCTGGCTCGTCGTTTTGCGGCAGGTCGGGAGCATGAGTCAGTATCCAAGGTGAAGAGTCGTATGACTTTCAACCTAGAGCGCCTGGACCACGCTGCACCGAAGATCCGTCAGGTAATTCCTGCGAAGCCTTTCAACAAGGTTTATCAGAACTACATCATGGAATCTACCCTCGTATCTACTCCGGAAGAAACCAATGCTATCGAATCAATTGAAAACGTTGGTAAGGTCACTGTCCTCGGTGCTCAAGAAGGCGGTATCTCAGACATTCGAGCTGTACCTAAGTCCGCTCGTAATATTGATGCGTCTCACACAGGTATTCTTGATCCTAGTCGGACGCCTGAGTCTGATCATGCTGGTGTCGATCTTCGTTTTACTATTTCTGCTCATCGGGATGATTACGGAACGCTGTACTCCACGGTCGTAGATAACGCAGGTAAGAACCACATCATGTCCGTCCATGATCTCATGACTTCAGTAGTGGGGTTCCCCCACCAAGAAGACAAGGCCCGTGTGCAGGCACAGGATCATGGCGTCTTGTCAGAAGTAGATCGTAGCAAGGTTCAGTACTGGTTCCCGAGTGGCAACAGCCTCTACACCGTAACTACGAACCTAGTACCGTTCCTGAACAGTAACCACCCGGGTCGTCTCACCATGGCGGGTAAAGCTATTCCGCAGGCCCTGTCTCTGGTAGAGCGTGAAGCTCCTTTGGTTCAGACTGCTACTTTCCCAAGCGGATCTCCGTTCGTAAAAGCTATCGCCCAGGTGTTCAGTACTAAGTCTCCAGTAGCAGGGACCGTAACCAAGATCACCCCTACGGAAGTACACGTCCAGTCGGATACCGGTTCTATCCATAAAGTGAACTTGGTCAAGAACCTGCCCTTCAACATGAAAGGCTTCCTGGACGATGACGCTCCTAAGGTGAAAGTTGGTGATAAGGTAGTTCGTAACCAAATGGTCGCGGATAACAACTACACCAAGGATGGTGTTCTCGCTCTGGGTAAAAACCTAGACGTAGCGTACATCCCGTACAAAGGCTTCAACCACGAAGATGGCTTGGTGATCTCCCATTCCGCAGCAGCAGGTCTGGCCAGTCACCACGCATACAAGATCGACTACAACATCATGGATTACTCCGTGCTGCGTAAGTCTTTGGTTAAACGTTATTTCCCAGGCAAGTTCTCTGTAGAGCAGATGGCTAACCTGGATGAGTTGGGGGTTGCACAAGTAGGCTCCATTATCAAACATGGTGATCCGATCTATGCAGTTCTTGAGAAAAGGGAGCCTACGGCTGAAGACCGTATGCTGGGACGTCTACATAAGACATTGGTTAACCCTTATCGCTGCAATGCAGATATCTGGGACTATGATGATCCTGCTGAAGTAGTAGATCGCCACGTTGACGGCAAGGAGATTCGTGTAATTCTCCGTGCAGTTAAACAACTGGAGATCGGCGATAAGCTCACAGGTATGCATGGTAACAAAGGTATCATCTCCCTCATCCTTCCAGATGAGAAAATGCCGTACAACAAGGAAACCGGCAAACCGTATGACCTCCTGTTGAACCCTGCGTCTGTAACCAGCCGGGTAAACTTGGGTCAGCTCATGGAAGTAGCTGCTGCGAAGATCGCTAAGAAAACTGGGAAACCGTACTTGGTTCAGAACTTCTCTAAGTCGTCTAACGTGCAACAACTGAAAGACGAGTTGACCAGTCACGGCCTGAGCGATACTGATGAAGTAGTCGATCCAGACAACGGCAAGACCTACCCTAAAGTCTTGGCAGGTCCTCAGTACATGATGAAACTGTACAAGACTACTGACCAGAACTTGTCAGCTCGTAACGTAGGCGGATACGACAACGTACTCCAGCCAACTAAGGGTGGTCATGAAGGTTCGAAGTCTATCGGTTACATGGAGATGCTAGGTCTGCTGGGTTCTGATGCACGACACAACCTGCAAGAGATCGGTACTGCTAAATCGGAAGAGAACTCCGAGTACTGGACTAAGTTCTTGCGTGGACAACCTCTGCCAAAGCCTAACACTACTTTTGCAACCAAGAAGTTCATCGACTACCTGCATGGCTCGGGTGTCAAGGTTACCATCAACGACAACACCATCTCTGCAACCCCGTTGATGGACCACGATATCCTGGGCATGAGTAATGGCGAGATCAAGACTCCTGAGATGATCGCAGCTAAGAACTTGGAGCCGGAAGAAGGTGGCTTGTTCGATATGAGTATCACTGGCGGTCTTCGTGGTCAGAAATGGGGTCACTACAAGCTTGCAGAACCCGTAGTAAACCCAGTCTTCGAAGGTGCTGTTAAACACCTGACAGGTCTAACATCAACAGAGTTCGAGAAGATTACCTCGGGTGAAGTAGGTCTGAAACAGGTAGGCCCTCGTGAGTTCCATATGGTTACCCACGGCGACGATAGCAAAGTACTTAAGAAGGTAATTGTGTGACCCAACCCGTACTAGTAGGAGGAGCGGCCTTTGAGGCCCTCCTTGGCGCTATCGATGTAGACCAGAGTCTTAAAGACCTGTCTCACGAAGCTATCAATGCTACTTCCGTAGCTAAAAAAGACAAGGCCATCAAGAAGATCAAATACTTGGCTGGCCTGAAGAAGATGGGCACTACTCCGGATAAGGCTTACGTGATCCGTAACGTCCCCGTAGTTCCACCGATCACTCGACCGGTTATGATTCAAGGCGGTGGGCGCCTGGAGTTCAGCGACGTCAACCAGTTGTACAAAGACCACATGCTGGTAAACAACAACTTCAAAGATTTGAAGGGGACGTTGCCCGACGAAGCTCTCACAGGTGAACGACGTGAGATGTACAACGGTCTAAAAGCCGTAGTAGGTCTTGGTGACCCTATTTCAGGTGCTTCCCGAGGGCGTAAGCTCAAAGGTCTCTTGGTTCAGATCGCAGGTTCGGGTTCTCCGAAGGGTGGTATGTTCCATGCCAAGATCCTATCGAAGAAACAAGACTTCTCGGGTCGAGGTACTATCTACGCAGAGCCGCGCCTAGGCTTCAACGAGATGGCTATTCCGAAAGATACTCTCTGGTCGATGTACAAGTTTCATGTTATCCGAGATATGGCTCGTCAGGGACACTCCTATATCAACGCAGAAAAGGCGTATAGCGAACGTAACGACTCTGCCACTGCCTCGTTCGGTAAGTTGATCAAGGAAGTCCCTATCCTCGCCAACCGTAACCCTACTTTGATGAAGTCGAACATCTCTGCGTTCTTCCCAGTTCCAGTAGAAGGTAACTCCATCGGTGTGAACCCTCTGCACTTGCCTATGTTCGCAGGGGACTACGACGGCGATGCACTATCCCTGTTCCTCCCTATGGGCCCCGCTGCGGTGAAAGAAGCTCGAGAGAAGCTCATGCCCTCAAGACAGATCTACGACTCCCGTATGGGCTTTGGAGAGTCTCTAATCGCACCCGGTCACGAAGCCATCTTGGGTTCCGTCCATCTCACTGAGGCAGACATGGATAAGAAGCCGATGCACTTTGAAAGTGAGGAGCATGTCTTGGCCGCACTAAAAGATGGGACGGTGGATGAGAACACCCCTATAACCATTGGCCCTAAAAAGTAACCTAAAAAGCCCTGACCGAAGTCGGGGCTTTCCTTTACTGCGGGTTACATTGGCGGTAGAACGTGTCCGCCAAACCTTGCTTTTCAAGAGCGTTAATCACTGCGTTTTTACCGAACTCTTCCTCCATAGGAAGCTCTACTTCCTTACGGAACAGTGCGTTCAGCTCAACCATGGTTTGGATATCAGCATCAACCCGTTCTGGGTCAAGGGTACCTGCCATCGCTTCCCGCAGCATCGATGTGAACACGTCAAGTTCCTCGAGGTCGCCCTCTAGGCTTAGGCATACCTGCTCCGTAATAGTACAAGTAGGAGCCGTCATCTCGGCCATCGCTGGAACGAAGAACCGAAGATTAGGATTCTCCTTACGGAGTTCCAGAACCAAGGCCTTCATGGTCTCACGTTGTTTCGGGCGAACTTGTACCAGCGCCACCAGCACTGTACGGAGCAAGTCTTGTAACTTCTTGCTGTACGGGGTTTTACAGAGAGAGAACGTCAAGTCATGAGTCAGCATCGGCAGACGTACTGACTTGTCACGAAGACTACGCTCCGCTTCAGACATGGACTGCTTGAACTGGTTGTACATGAACTGGACTACTGGACCCATGTGGGGTTTACAGGTACCCGAGGTGCAGTGGTTGAACTCGGACATTTCTTCGTCATTCAGAGAAGAGATATCAAAGTTTGTTACTACGGTGCTACGGAACTTCTCGTAGCGAGTGACAAGAGCATGAGACTCTTCAGGGCTTGCCATGTTATCGATGAGGCTGATGTACTCTGCCACGAAGCCGTCGATGATCGGACGTGCTTCAACCATCGCCAGGAAATAGGCGTTCAAGGCTTTTTCTACGTTTACTGTGTAAGTCATGGTGAAGGTCCTTTCAGATAGTTTGTTTTAGAAGGAAGATATAGTTCTTCTCTACCATTCTTATACCAAGACCCACCCTAGGAAATGTAAAAAGAAAAGCCCTATGAATCAGGGCTTTACACTACTATGGAACGAGGTGGTGCAATGGCTTTGTCTGCTCATTCGCCAAAGAGGCCATCTGCTCCATGATGAGGTTGATCTGCTCGTCGCCAGTCATGAACGCCTCGAACTCTTCCTCGAGGTTATGCAGGGTGATTACTGCCGATATTGGATCGGCCCCGAGTCGAGCGGTAAGGTCTGCGTTAGACCCCTTCAGAAACTCTTGATGATCCAAGATCAGGCTCTGAAGATCTTCTGGGACATCGCTGATGTCAGCATCCTCGGCCAGGATACGAGACAGCATAGTGGAGTCATTCTCCGGATCCTCCCAGTTCACGGAGGTCATAGCTTTCAGCATTGCGTTGCCTATTTTGATGGCCGCAGGTGCCAGCATAGGGAACAAGCTACGAATGTCCGGAGTAGGTTTATCTACCTCGGCAAGTACCGTAAGGTTCACCGCATCCATTTCAGGATGCATGTCTTTGAGGGTTACGAACAGTTCTTTTACAGCGGTGTGGAAGTCAACGTTCATATCAGGTCGGGCCTTAAGTTTTTAGGTTTAGTAAAGAGATAGGGTTTCCCTTACAGAGTACTTATACCTTGCGGAGAGGCAAGTCTGTAATAGAGCCTAACGGCGTCTTGTGGACTCCGTGACGTGTTCTGCATTTACATAGTACTTATACCAAAACCATTGACTTTTATAATGGTAGGGTTAATCTCCACAAATGAACCATTCCGACTTTGAATCAAAGGCAGTAGCTCAGCACGGACATAGATACAACTACTCTAAGGTACGGATCACAAACAACCATACCAAGGTAGAGATAGGATGTCCGGAGCACGGTCCTTTTTTACAAGCACCCGACCACCATATGCGTGGCAGAGGCTGCCCTGCCTGTTCAAAGAAGAATAGACCTTCATCTAGGCCTCTTACCTCAGAACAATTCTTTGCTGCATCCGCAGAAGCGCACGGAAACTTCTACGATTACACCAACTCAGTATTCACGTCAGGATCTGAGAAGGTAGGGATACTTTGCCCGATACATGGAGAGTTCCATACCCTAGCCAGGAAACATCTACGGGAGAAGAGGGGTTGTCCGTCTTGTGGTAGGGTTAAGACGAGATACTCTCAAAGCGTTATGTACCAAGACTTCTTCGACTCCGCAGTACACCGGCATGGCCTGTCCTATTCCTACGTGGATGTGTCTCTACGATTCATGTCTGATGATATCGACGTGGTCTGCCCCAGCCACGGTCCTTTTACGATAGTTGCTTCTGATCATGTGCATGGTCGTGGGTGCCCGAAGTGCCGACCACAGGGTTCCTCCCCGGAGAATGAGCTGGCTGATTTCATTGGGAATCTTGGATATGACGTAGTACGGAACACCAGGAAGGTTATTGCCCCTCTAGAGTTAGACATCGTTATTCCCGAGATGAGAATAGCGTTTGAGTTCAACGGTATCTTCTGGCATTCCGAGCAGGCAGGTAAGGCGGTAGAGTACCACCAGAATAAGACATTGAAGACGGGACAGGCAGGGTACAGGCTCTTTCACGTCTATGAGTCGGACTGGGACTTAAACAAAGAGTTCATCTCCCGGAAAATCAAAGACTTACTTAGCAGACCTGTATGCCCAGACCTGTCTCAGGCGTATGCTATCGAGGAATACTCTGGGGTACATGCATTGATCCTGCGTGGGGCGGTCATCGCTAGCTTCCGGGTCAAGAACCAAGTGGCAGTAGACCACTGGAGCCCGTTCGGCCTAGGTCCCATCAAGACCCTACTCGATATGTCAGGAACTCAGCTACTGAAGATGAGCTTGGACTGGCCGGAGTACACCCTTGTAGAGATCAACTCCCTTGGGTTCCAGAAGTACTCCAACGTAAGACCTGAGAGACTGTACTTCGACAAGAAGACTCTGCGAAGACTAAAAGAAAAGCCCGAACAACGTCCGGGCCTTGATTTTCTCTCAGTGGTAGACTCTGGGTCTATCATTTGGGAGATGGTCGAGAATGGGGTTAGCGTAGATGTAGCTTAGGACCATTGCTACGGAGCTACTGGTATTCTCACCTAGCTCCTGATCGATGAACTCTAGCAGCACTGCGTTCTTCGCCACAACCATCATTGGGTCTTCAGGTAGCATTGGATAGCTTGGTCCAATATCCGCTGCGTTGCTGAGGGAGAACGCTGCTAGATCTCGCAGAGATTTGATCTCATCCCAGATCGCAGTTACCCGAGCAGTACATTCGTCAAAGTCTTCTGGGAATACTCGATCACCTTCTTGGTGGGCGTTAAGTCCTTCTCTCATTTCAGTCAAGGCTGCTTCTACGAATCGAGCCATTGCTGAGCCAGATCTTCCTGCTGGGACCGAGTATTGAAACATGATCGTAAGCTCCTACGGGTTATGTACTCTACTTATACCACAATTAGTAGGCGGCTAAAAGAAGAGCCTTGTAGGCCTCTTCAGTTTGTTACTTGCTTGCTGGAGCAGGTTTGGTTTCTGCGACCATCTTCTCCAGGTTTTCGATATCCGACTTCATTGCTGCGAGTTTCTTGTCAGCTTCAGCGCCCAGTTTGGCACCTTTGCGAGCACCGAGGAACCAGCCGATGCCAGTACCAACTGCCAGCATAGCCCCGCCAACGGCGATTGCGATAATGTTGCCGTTGTTGCCTTTTACTGCTTCAGTTGGAACGAGTACGTCAGTGGTGTTCAGGTCTACAGTTTCCATGGTGAATCTCCAGCTTAGTTTGTTTTAGTGGTTTGAGTTTGGTTAGAGCGACGGTCACGCATTTTGTCGAAGTGCTTTTGTTCCTTGGCAGCTTTGACCACTTCTGCGGTCTCGGCTTTTTCACGTTTGTATGTGTTGAAGCTGGACCTTGCATACCCGATACCGTACCCTACTCCAAGCAGGGCACCAATGATCAACGTATACAAAGTCCCTTCACTCGCACTCATAGGAGTGGTTGATTCCAGGTGCTCGATTGGTGCCTTCATGAACCTCTCCTATGATGCTCAGGCCTTAGCCTTGAAATTAAGAGGGCCTTGGGGATCAGGCCCTATGATTACAACGATGCTTCTTTCTCTGCCGCCGCACCCTTGCGAGCGCCTTTTACTGCACCGATGATACGACCGATGCCCATACCCAACAACAATACTGCTCCACCAACCAGGAATGCAGCACCGGCATAATTGCCCGCTGCTTCAGATGGTGTCTCAGGACCTTCGTGAATGTGAACGGTTACGTGGTCAGCAGTTACAGGACTCATGGCCATGTTTGTATTCCTTGAGTAGAATTGAGAATGTATGTCTCTCTTACACTATTCTTATACCCGGACTGTGGGTCCAGTATTGAGAATTAGTTGTTGCGCTTACCTGGGCCCTTGATATCCGATACTTTTTCCTTATGAGTTGCCTGTGCTACAGGTTCCTCTACCCGTACCGCCTCACCCTCGATGATCACGCCGGGCCCATCGAAGCCTTCCGTCTCTTTACGACGACGTTTCATTTCATCCAGAATATCAGTGAATCCCGGAGTCTTTTCTTCATCGGAGTCTTTGAGGCGGGACGACTTAACGGTCCCCTTGATGGCCCCGACGACAGCTCCGATGCCCGACCCAACGGCTAACAACGCCATTCCGAACATGAAAGCAGCACCTGCATAGTTCTTTACTGCCTGAGAATTGGTTTCTTCAGCAGGCATGATGTGAATCTCTTCCATGGTGTTACTCCTTACAAAGTGGAATTACTCAGGGATAGTTTCCCATTACACTAATCTTATACCTTCCTTGAGGGGTCGGAATTGAACCTCTGTTAAAATCGCAGATACTAACTTACTACCGAGTCACCTATTCCATGGCAGACCAAAAATACACTACCCCTGGATCAGTAATGATCAAGCACATGCTACCCGTAGGTGCTCGGGAGAAGTATGACCTTCACCGCGTACTGGATAAGGGTGGGGTGCAGGGACTGATCCAGCTACTAATCAAAAACGAAGGTTCTGACTTCGAAGTCATCAACGATCTGGCCCGCCTGTTCTTCGGTAAGGCTACCGAGATCGGTGCGTCCACTCCTCTCTCTGACTACATCAACGACTCTTCTGAACGAGCAGCATTGCTCGGTGAGTTCGAACATAAGGTTGCGGAGATCGTAAAAAGTGATAAATCACGAGAAGTAAAGTCTAACGAATTGAGTAACCTGGCTGCGGACATGGGTGGCAAGATCAGTTCCCAGAACATTGCATACCTGGCAAGTCGTGGATCTACTGCTGCCAAGATGGCTCAGACCGGTGCTCGTGGTAACCCGTCCCAACTAGCCTGGGGTACTTCAAGTCCACTCATGGCGGCAGACGTACGTGGCATGCCGGTACCTATCGCAGTAATGCACTCCTTTGCGGAGGGGCTAACCCCAGGTGAATACTTGGCGATGTCTTACGCAGGTCGAGCATCCACCGTGGCAGCACAGCTGTCTACTTCCCTACCAGGTGCCTTGTTCAAAAAACTCACACCGAACGTATATCATGAAGTCGTGACTATCCCTGACTGTGGGACTCACAACGGCATCATGATCCCATCTAAGGACAAGAAGGCGTTGATTGGCCGATTCGAGGCAGTTACGAATCGATTCATTAGCGAAGAGTACCAGCGTGAGCTGGAGCAGGGGCATAGCCAGGTAAAGGTTCGTAACGTACTTACTTGCGAAGCCAAGAAAGGTGTCTGCCAAAAATGCTATGGTCAGGCCGCTGATGGAAAGCTTGTAACTATAGGTACTAACGTAGGGGTGATCGCTTCTCAGTCCGTATCTGAACGTCTCACCCAAGCGATGTTGGGTACTAAGCACTCCGGTGGTGTTGCAGGTAAGAAACGAAACGCGTATGAAGAGGCTAGTAACCTCCTCAACAACCCTAACGACAACTTCCAAGACGAAGCGACTATCGCAAAGCTTGGTGGTAAAGTAACTGATATTCGTCAAACTGCGTTGAAGGATCATGAGATCTACGTCAACGGGGTTAGCCACTTCGTTAGTCGTGAGCAAGACGTATCTATCAAGAAAGGGGATGAGGTAAAAGCTGGAGACCCTATGTCTACCGGTACGGTAAACCCACGTAAGCTCGTTGCCCTTCAGGGTGTAGGTGCGGGCCGTCTATACATGGCCAAGAAGCTCCGTGATATCTATGGTGCTGGCTTGGACACTCGCCACTTCGATCTCATTGCTCGAAACCTTATCAAATACGTCAAGGTAAACGACCCAGGTGATACTGGGTTCATGCCTGGACAAGAAGTAGATATCAACCAGATCCAGCAGACTCTTTCTAAGAATAGCGAGACGGTTCCTTTGATCCATTCCAGGGGTCGAACTCTGTCGCACGGCATCCTAGAAGAGACTGCCGGTACAAGTCTGAGCCAAGATCACATCGATAGCCTGGCCCTACGTGGCGTAAGCCATGTTCAAGTAAGTAAGTCAGGCTTGAAAGTAACTCCGATGGTTCCTGGTCTTCAGTCGGCGAAACTCTTAGATCCAAACTGGGTTTCCAAGCTCGCATTCAACAAGATCCGTCAAACCATCCGGGACTCGGCAGCCGTCGGTTCTTCGTCTCTCATCCACGATACCGACCCTATCACTCCGTATGTCCTGGGCCGAGACTTTGGCCAAGGCAGTCCTGGAGAGTATTGATGGCTACCGCAGCCGCAGGAGTCACTGGAAACAGTGATTTCCTACAGTCTCTAAAGGCAGAGATTGCTACTCAGTTAGGAGGTAACTTTCCTGTTCTAGGAAGGTACCCCGACGCAGACAGGATTATCCTAGGGATCATCTCAGTTGAGTCCGGAAAAGGGATGGGGTGGGGCAACGTAAACGTAGCTCATGAGATGGTTCCCGCAACCTCGGGGTTCGGTAAGTCATACGAGGCCCATCAAGTAGTTAGAGCTGCTAGGACTCAGACATACACGGTAAACCAAACGAACCTTAGCCATGGACGGCTGGCTCAATCCCTCATGGGTTGTATGGGTGCATACCTTATTCGAGGTCTACAAAATGGTCCCGGTGGATTCCCCCATGTCCAGGTTGGGTACTCGGGAGTGGCGGAGAGTGTAGGCCTTCTAGTCAATCCAGGGGATTCAGTCACTGCGTTATTTACCCCCGATGCGGTAGGGTTGCGACGGGGCCTGGTCGCTGGGTTATGTATTTTCGAACATAACTATAAACTCTTCTTGAAGAAGTATAACGGCAATCAGACTAACGCTATACAGAACGCAGTTAGGGTCCACCTAGGAGATCCTACTTCGGCTGATGTGGTAACGGGGATTAGCACGAGCGACTATCTTGCACGAGTAATGAACAATGCTAACTCTTCTGCAAGTGGCCCCAGTGCTAAGAACTATATGTCTACCTCTTCTGGTGGAGTAAAGACTGCTTCCAATAGTCAGAGATCTCCTGGGGTTACTCCGGGATGTGGAGGAGGCTAAAGAAAACCGGGCCAATAAGCCCGGTTTCTTTTACAACATAATATGGGGTATGAACCTCTCGTTGCTTATCTCGAGAACATCCGACTCGAACTCCCGAATGCACAGAGTCGCCGCACTTGCTGATAGGCTCCTGGAAGAGTTATTAGGGGCCATCCAGACTCCTATGATGAAGTTCTTACCTGGCTCGACAGACCCTGGTGCTACGTACTCCTGGTACACCATTTCTGTATCCCCGTAGTTGCCGCTGCTAGCCGCATGAACACCATTATTGTTGACGGTTATATTTGAGGATAAGCGACCTATCTTTGGCTTAGCTACCCAGCTGTCCGTGAACACATTATCCACGTAGGTACGAAGAAGAGGGAGGTGGCCAAACTTCTCCCGGTAAATGGCGTCAGTGTCCATTAGGTAGGTGATGTACGCGAAGATTCCTTTGTTAGACATGAACCAGCGCCAGGCAGGCTCCATGACCACTACGTTATTGCACCAAGATCTCCAGTGCGTAAACGCGGCAGGAAAGGACTCAACCATCTCCTCCCATGGCGTAAGGACAAAGACCCCATCCAAGACGTAGTCATAGAGGACGAAAGGTTTATCTAGGTGTAGATGGTCGAAGTCCAGGGCCTTGATGTCCCCCATGATGCAGGTGGTGTGCTCCCCGAGGACCTGAGTGAGAATCTCACAGGTAGCGGAGTCCTCTACATAGTTACCATCGAATACCACGCCAAAGGTTTTCCCCCGGAGACTCTGTTCCTTAAGAGAGTCCTTCATCATGGAGTAGTACTCATTGAACTGCTGCTGGCTCCCCCCGGTCACCTGCTCAACTAAGTTATTCTGGAGAGCAGTAGATTCAAATAACATAACTGGGGTATCGCCGTTGAACTCGTATACCCCGGTAATCTTCTCTTCTACCGGATCGAATGCAAGGTCAAATCTACCATATAGAGCTTGGCTTATCGGGCTGCGCTGATTGAAGGTGAACTCTGCGTAATCCAGGAAGTCCTTTCCTGCTGGGGAGCGCAGCATCTCACCATCAAAGAACTTGAGTAGTAGATCTCGGTTCTTGAAAGCATGCCCTACCGCAGCGACCATTGCGTCATATACTCCTTCGCATGTCTCCGCAATTCCTACACAAGATTCCTGAGCCACGGTATAGAAGGGCATATTTTCTTTATTGGCTAGTGGGAATGCCAAGAGTTCCGTTACATCATCTCTGAACTCACCTTGATCTGAGTAGAACGTACTGAGATAGGGGAGATCTTTTCGAAGTTCCGAAAGTTCAAAATCAACTTTGTTGGTTACTACTTTCATGCTTATGAACCTGAGCTGAATCCACCCGAGCGGGCAGAGGAGGAAGAGGAGAATACGCCTGAGCTACGACTACTGTACGCAGAAGAGACTTGACTACGAAGAGTAGGACTAGATGCTACCGAGGAGTGAACGCTGTTAAATAGAAACCCGGAATATCCCGCAGAGGACTCGTTTTTCTTCTTCCTATTATCTTCTTGAGAGTACATATCCCGGGAGGCCGGTGGGTGACTCTGTGCATACCGATTCATACCTCCTGCATTAATCATCTGGGAGACCAGTGCCCCGGTAGCAACACCTCCTAAAATAGGCCAAACGGAGTTGGTGACCTGAGGTGCGGCTCTGACGGTAGAGGGTATTGATGAGGAGGTTGGTTCTTCCTCCTTTACGATATGTAGAGACTTTTCCCCTTTGTCATCTACGGAGTAGTACATGTCTTTTACTGCCGGATCAGTCTTTTTCAGCTCCTCAAGCTGCGTCTTGAGTTCCACCTCATCGTGGGCAAGCTTTGACTGAACCTGGGTTTTGACTTCTCCGTCTACGTACTCACGTACCTCAACCTCATCCGGCTCATGTCCAGATCCACAACCGGAGAGAAGGACGCTCGTAGCCACAAGGCTTTTAGCGAGTAAAGATTTACTAAGCATCATTAAGGTTCCTAAACTTATGGGGTTACCCTACTCTTATACCAGGTAATTTGACCCCCGCTAAAATATAACCAATTAGCTCCCTAGCAGGAAAGTGGACCACCTATGGATTTCCCCGAAATTGCAATGCAGAAGCTTAGCCAGACCGCACCGGAACTGGTTAATCTGATTGTCGCCTTCCGCGATATCTCCGAAGAAGCCTCTGCGGAGAACGACGTAACTGTAGGTGCGTTCATCCTTCAGTCAGGTTCTTCGACCTATTACATTCCGGTCATCAAGAAAGACCACACCACTCACCCGATTGACTCGGTCTTCTTCTGTGACGAGCGCAAGTTCCGTCCTCTTTCGAAGAGCACTGTGAGCCAGATTATGAATGCCAGTAAGCTTGATCCGGGCAAGAAGGTCAAGATCCCTAAAGGCATCTCCCGTAACCCAAGCGTCTATGACCTGGTCAACCCGCCTCGCACCGGCAAGTTCGTTTACGCCAGTGATAGCCGTGTCACTGAGTTTTTGGCTTCTACGCCTAACCACGTAAAAGCCATGGTCCGTACTCGTCTGTCGGAAGATAGCGAGTTAGCTAACAGCGTCCATAACATGTATGGCATCGAAGATTTCGTTGCAGCCCTCAAAGATACCCCGACGGAGCATGCAGTTCATCACGAGGTAAATGCCAAGGCAGTTCTTACCTACGGCGATACCCTGAATGACTCACAGGCTCGTGACGTCCTCGATAAAGGATACTCCCTGAACGAAGACTACCAACACGCTAGTCGTGTGGCTATTCCTCAGGAAGAATTCGAGTACCACGGTCAACTCCACGAGATCACTCCGTCTGTAGATGGCGGGAAATGCTTCCGGCTGCTGACCCCACAGGGCAATATCGTAGAGGCATACGTGATGAAAAGCGTAATGCATATCCCTACGTGCAGCATGCAGTCTATCGGGCGTGGCTCCTTGTATCGCGGCCCTGAGACCCCACGTATCAAACCGGGTTTGGTAGTTACTGCATCAGGCCGAGCGTTGACCGTAGGTAAGTTCATCGCAGTTGGTGACGAGCTACATGACGGTGAAGACAACCTGTCTATCATCGGCCATATCCTGAACAAGTTCACTTCTCAGCGTAATCTGGTTACTGCCAAGGATGTCTACCGGGGGGATCAAGTAACGCTATTGACCCCGTCGATGGATCTCCTGCTCACCGGGGTTGCTCAGAACGTAGTCTTCGGCCAACATAAGACTACATTTGACGTATCTACGGTAGACGGTACTGTGAAGGTAGAGTTCATCCCCGGCCTCAAGTCTATTGTCACTGACGCCTCTGGAGTGATATTTGTACCGGAGAACTATCCAATTGTAGGCAGCCTAGACAATACTGACGACATTCGGGACTCAATGTTGATCGATGCTATGAACATCAACAAAGCTCACTCCCTACTGGCCGCACAGGCTCTTGTATCGCTGGGAGATAAGTTGAGCATTGGCCACGACGGTATTGACTATAGCTTGAACGGTTCTCACGTAGGTCCTGCCCACCGAGCTATCGAGATGCTTATCGTCAATGAAGGCATCGAGCCACGTCGGGCAGAATCATTCATCAAGTCTGCGGCTGAGCGTCACAAGCTAGTAGTTCTGATGTCGAAGAAAGCAGACTTTACTCCTGGTGAGATCCCAGAATTCGGAGACAAGCCTCAACCTCAATCAGATGTTCAGATGAACGGGGCTAATATCCAGAAAGCATTAGACTCCGGGGATAAGCAGATCGCAGATGCGATGGTTATTTCGGAACTCCTGCAGTCACCTGATTTGTTTGGTGTCATCGCAGAGTACCTCCCAGATATCAACGAGGCAGTAGATCGACTAGGTCGTGTCTTGTTTATGAGTCGTGTACGGATGGATCAACTCGTCAAGGCTAGCGGCAATGAATCAGCGATGTCTACTATTGCATCAGTTAAAGCTGTCTACCGTAACCTTGGAGATAACCTTGTGAAACTGGAGCAACTCATCTCCAATGTCAAAGCGACATAACTACCGGGAGATTCTTCTACGTAAGGAGCAGCAGGGCGAGGATGAGCTTGTAGATGACATCCTCAGTAACCCGGAAGGGTATAACTCTTCGCTCTTTCAGAAGGTCAGGCCGTTAAACGAAAACGATTTAAAACGTCACTACATCGAAGCTTGCCTACTAGCATCCTCTAATTTTGTGGAGATTGGTCGCATCCTGGATATAGACGTAGAGTTGATTGATTTCTACTCTAAAATATATTACATCACTGATGATATGGACCGCCTGGATAAACTCCAGATGGCCAACGTCAGGAACAAGGAAGAGGGTACTTTAAAGCTCTGGGGTCTTACCGAAGGACTTAGCTTCTTAGCGTGGCGTCTTGGAAAACGAACTGATGTGACCCCTCCTCTGGATGGGTTGAAGCAGTTGTTTGACACATGCCTGTTCAAAGCGAAGGAAGCATTCTTCAGCGCCAGCACATCGAAGGCTAGTCAAGAAAGTACTAAGTGGGTGAAGTTGTCTATGGACGTAGCTCGCCTGCTTAAGGCGTGGTCTACCGACGGTAACGAAGCTCAGAAGGAGCTTGAGATCAGAGTACAGGAAGTTATTCGAGATTTCCCATCAGTAGATAAGTTTGCTGACCTGTTTGAAGATGTGAAGAGTAAGGCGGCAGATGTGGAAATGCCTATCCCAATTGAAGAAGAGAGTTCGGACTAATTATGCAATTTGATCAAGATACTATCCGGGACCTTTCGGTTTACGCTGTTCAGCAGTTCGTGTCTAACCACACCCCTCTCGATGTTTCTATCGCTCAGAGGGCTAGGGCGTTTCATCTGAACGAAGACCAGGTCCGCCGAGTGGTAGAGTCTACTAATACCATCGCTTTTCTGAAACTCCGAGAGGGTGCAGAGGACAAGACATTCGAGTTTGAGGTTGCTAGCTTCCCCGGTGTAATGGGTGCTCTTGCAGCTACGTCCCCGGCCCGTGGGTACGTAGACCTACCTACTTCTGAAACCACCATGGACAAGGCGGCATTTGAAGTAATCCCAGAAGTACCTCTTGATCAAGCCCACCAGTCTCTCGCCAAGGCTCTATACCATACCCGTGCAGAGTTGGAGAAAGTAGCCCAGGAACATTACAACTGTGTGTCTGACCTAGAGCGTCTTATCCCGGTCCTGGTTAAACAGGCTAACTGGCAGGAGCGTCTAGAGAAGACTGCGGGAGATGATTTTGACCGAATCCTTTCAGCCTTCGGTAAAAGTGGATTCGAGAAATCTGCTAGTGAAAAAGACATGGTCTTCGTAGGCAAGGAACTTGAAGTAGCTCGCAACGTAGTTGACTTGATTAAGCAAGCAGGAGTCCTCCAAGTTCGTAAAGTAGAACTGGAAGCTCTTGAGAAGAAGGCGGGTCTTGGCCTAGGAACTTTGTTCAACGCAGCAAAGGCCTTTGTTAAAAATCCAGTTTCTTCTCCTATAACTGGGGCTGTCGTAAACGGAGGCATCCGTACTGCAAGTGCATTGAAGGGTGCGGGAAAGTCTTTACTCACTGATCCTATCCAGGCCACTGCAAAAGCTGCCGTAGCAATTCCAGCAGCTGCAATCGGAGCAGGCCTCAAAGGGGGTATGGCTGCCGGGTCTAAGATAAACAAAACCAAGTGGGGCGTAGCAGGCGCCATCGGTGCGGCTGGCTCAGTAGCAGCGTATACCCCTAATACAAATCAACGTACTGGCCGTCCAAATGACGTCTGGGATAATATCTACGGTAACTGAGGAGATTCAATGGACGTTCTAGAACTGCGTACACAAGCCATCACTGAGATGGGCTTTACTGACGCACAGGCTGATGCTTTCGTAGAGGGTTTTGTCAAAGAAGCCTCGGTGTTTGACTACGTGACGAAGTCCGGGGATAACCCAGGCCATATGGGGCAAGACATCGTTCGAAACATTGGCGAGAGCTTCGGTAAGAGCATTGGTGGTGGCATCGGAAACTTGGCTATCAACTCGGTAGTCAGTGGTATCGCGGGCCTGGTGGGATCTGCTCAGAACTCTATGTTGTACCGCAAGTTCACCGAAGCCCTGAAGACTGTAGTAGAGTCCAACCGCATCGTACGTAACGCAGACCGAAACAAGGTCATGTCGTATGCTGAGACTATCTACAAGTTTGCTCCGCACGTAGCTTCCGATGTGAACATCCTTAGTCAGCTTCTGTCGAACGCCATCCATGGTGAAGGCGTAGACCCTACTACTATCGAGACTATCACTCGTCTCGAAGAACGCTACAGCAAAGACGTGAGCTTTAAACCTAAGAACTTGACGTAGGAAGTAGCCCGTGACCAACGCTTACTTAGAGAAAGTTGCAGCTATGGATACTGCTGAAAAGATAGGCTACGGTTCCGCTCACGGAATTGCCACTTCAGTGGCCGTGGCTGACGCTTACGGAGCGTATGCAGCTCTAAAGAATGCAAAGAGAACTACCCGAGTTCTTAACTCTGGAAATAACCTTGCGGATAAAGCCGCTAGAAAAGGAAACCCTTGGAGAGCAGTACGCCATCTAGATCGTACGGGGGTTATGTACAAGAAATTAGAAGGCAAGCACTCTGCGATAAACAATATCCGTAAAAAACTAAAACTAGGCTATATCGGTGCAGCAGGAGCTGCCGCCTACGGGGTTCACTCAACAATTTCAAGAGTTAGAAAAGAGAGCGCCTGATGTACAAACTCATTGATAGCAGCTCATTCTTTGACGCGGAAGATCTTCAGGTAACTATCCTGAATGATCCGGGTGCGGTGGATGGTCTGGTAAAAGTAGCTGCCGACGAACGAGTCAAATCGTACGTCATGGACCAGCTGAAGATCTCTCCCGGGAAGATGTACCTGCACATCAATGCGATGGGCGCAGGAGAGTTCTACGGTCCAAACCGAAACGGGGATTACTTCCCAGAAGAAACTCTGAAGCAATACTTCAAGACCTTCGAGACTTCCCCGGCTCACGTATTCCGCCATCACGTAAACAAAGATCCTGCCAGAGCTATCGGTAAGGTTATCTACGCACTCTATAACGAACGTATGCATCGGGTAGAGCTAGTAGCTGAAGTTGATCGTCAACTAGGCTCAGACGTAGAAGAACGTATGGCAGCAGGTGAGTTCCCATCCACCTCTATGGCGTGTAAAACTCCGTACGACGTATGCTCTATCTGCAATAACAAAGCTCATACACGACAAGAATACTGCGTCCACCTAAAGCAGCATCTTGGCCGCATCATGCCCGATGGCAAACGAGTCATGGCTATTAACTCCGCCCCTCTTCGTTTCTTCGACATTAGTATCGTGGTTAAGCCTGCGGATGTTACCAGCTCTATCCTCCAGAAAGTAGCTAGCGAAGGTGAGTCTCTTATCTCGTCGGCCCTGCTTGCGGAAGAGGAAGGCCTTAGCTTTGAGGAGTCTCGAGAAAAAGCAGCATCTTTGGCCAAGGTCTCTGAGTTGATCAAAGAGATCGAAGGCTACGTCCAAGGTACTGACTCTCAGATGGAAAGCATCCTGTCGAAGATCAAAGACCCAGATATCGAATCAGTCAAGAAACTAGATTCGGTACCTCTGGAAGAACTGTTCCAGACCTTCGGTGAGCTGGGCATTAGTCCTACTCTGAAGTTCCTTGCAGAAATCATCGCTCACAGAATGGGCCATGGCTTTGCGGGTGTCGGGGCTCGAGTTCTAGAGACCCTCAATGAATCCGCCATGTCCGGACTAAAAGTACCTGCGGTAGAAATGGAGACCGATCGTGAGATAAACCCCATGATCAAACAAGCCCTTCATCGGTATCAAGCAGAGAGCTCCCTGTTCCCTGAGTTCATCGAGAAGAGGGCGACTCTAGGATACGCGGGGTTAGGTCCTAAAATACCTCTTACAGAAGAAGAGATTCGCAGAGATGAACGCCTTCGTGCCGCCCACTATTCCGAACAGGCGGGTCTTGGTTCTAATCCCGGATTGGTACTACTAACAATCGGCAGTGCAGCTCTATGGGCAAAAGCATACATAAATTCTATAATCGAGAAAAAACTCGTAGAGATGCAATCACCATCCCGACCTCTCATAGTTAAGATGGCTAGTATGTCTGCTGGTAAAGAGATGAACTACGAAGATCTCTCGCGGAAAGCTCAGTTGAAGGTTTTACAGAAAACAATCTCAGCCATACCTTCTGTCAATGGTGCCAACGGCACCCCTAAGAAGATAGGCATGGCTTTGAAGGCGTTATCGATAGCCAGTGATAAGATTTCAGGTATCACTACGGGTTAAACTAGAAATCAGTAGCAGGCACCTGGCCTGTTTAACTAAACCCATCACTCCGGGTTAAGAAACGAGGAACGTATTAATGAAGTTTGATATCAATGAGCTTATCGGCAACCTTACTCCACAAGAAGGTTTGGATAAGCAGGCCAGCGTAATCGAGACTCCGGCAACGCCAAGCGTAGCGGAAGAGTTGCGCTCGGTATTGATGGTCAAGTCGGCATCCGTGGTCGCGGCAGAAGCCGGTGACCTAGGTCGTCAACTCGCCCGTCGCCTGATGGAGAAAGCTGCCTCCGAAACCCCGATGGTTGTTTCCGAAGTAGTCTCCGGAGACCAACTGTCTTCTCTGACTGCTCTGGTAGAGTCTACTCTGATCAAAGAAGCTGGCGAATCTCAGCCGAACATCGCTAACGCTGACAATGCTGCTCTAGCAGTAGCTCAGAGCCAAGTAGATGCTGCTGCCACTCAAAGTGGCGGAACTGTAGAAGCTCAGACTGCTGAATCACTTCAGAAAGGCTTTGCTACTACCTCTGCTCAGGCTTCAAGCGAAGATTTGGCCCGTAAGGTCGAAGACAAAGCCGAAGATGCTAATATGCAAAAAGCTGCTGCGGTACATGAACTGGTAGGCCAAGGCCACTCGTTCTACGACGCTGCGGAGCTGGTTGCCATGGCGGATAGCGAACTTCAGAAAGAAGCTGCTTTCGAAGCATTGACCGCAGAAGGTTATTCTTTCGACGACGCTACTTCCCTGGTGAAAGCTGCTGGCGACATGGGCTTTGTTATTGGCAGCGAACTAGACAAGCAGGCTGCTCTCGGCGAACTGATTGCAGAAGGTTATAATTTCGATGATGCTGTTGAAATGGTTAAAGAAGCAGGCCTCGCTGAGATTGCTGGGAAGGTCGCTGGAATTGGACGTGGTGCCGTCGGAGCAGTAAAAGCCGAAGGTAGCAAGCTGGGTGCAGACGCAAGTCGTTACGCCCAACTACGTAAAATCAATCCTCAGATGGCTAACATCCAAGGTAAGGCTATGGCTAAGAACGCCATTACTCGAAACAAGATCCCTCTGGCAGTTGCCGGTGGTGCAGCAGTAGCTGGTGGTGCAACTGCAGCCATGTCTAAACAAGCAGCTCTTAGCTCGTTGATGAGCGAAGGCTACACCTTTGACCAAGCCTTGACTGCCGTCAACGCCTAACTTTACTGAGAACTTTGAATATGTCTTCGCAACTGATGAGCAACATCCGCTTCCTGATCAAACAAGCTAACGAGATTGCTGCCCAGCCGCATATCGCTAACGACCAGAACGCAGCCATGGCTGCTAACCAAGGCGCCGTAGATGCACAAGCATTGCAGAGCGGCGGTACCGTTGAGCAACTGCAACTAGAAAGCCTGCAAAAAGGCCTGGCTACTCCTACTGCCCAAGCTTCTGGCTACGACCAAGTCGTAGAACTTCAGAAAGCTGCTGCTCTGAATGAGCTGGTCGGTCAAGGCCTGGACTTCTACTCGGCGTTCGACCAAGTTGCTACCGCAGACGCAGAGCTTCAAAAAGAAGCTGCTTTCAATGACCTGATCGGTGAAGGCTACTCGTTTGACGATGCTGTATCCCTGATCCAAGGTGCGACCGCACAGTAATACTACGAAGGCCCTTCGGGGCCTTTTTTGGTGAACCATGACAAACCCATTTTTGGAAAAGATTGCCTTCTCTGTAGAGGATACTCGTGACGCCCGTAAGAAAGGCGAGACGAAGTACAAAAGTATCACAGATAAGGCAGCTTTGGCAGGCGGCGCTGTAGGCGGTGTCCTGGGCGGTGGACTTGGAGTTCACTTAGCGAACAAAGGTCTGAAGGCGGGTCACTTCGCTCCCGCCATGATGCATCCAGGAATTACTAAAGGCAAGATACGAGCCATCATGGGTGTCGGCACTGCCATCGTAGGAGGTCTGAACGTGGCTGGTGTTTCTGCGGCTGCTGCGCACGAGCCTGCCCGGGAAGCCCAAGTATCTGCCCATACGAATCGTATTAACAAAGGCTTGAACAAGTCAGCTTACGTTCGAGAGAAACAAGTATCGGATCGCATTGATCGGAATGAGAGGATAGCAGGTCTTGCGTATCTAGGCGGCGCTGTTGGTGGCGGTGTTACTGGCGCAACCGGAGTCGGAGCATACGCCCTGCACAAAGGTATGCGAGAGTCTGGTGGCTACGCGGGTACGAAGACTGTTCTTAAGAATGCATATGATCGACGCAAAGATAACAAAGAGATCAAGGTTGGCAAAGGTGCGTACCTAACCAAGCTTGAAGATATCACTCATAAGCGTGGAGTAGCTCGTTATGTGGATCGTCCGGGAATTGCAAAGAACGTAGGTAAGGCCTTCGGTCGTGTAATGCATAGGGCGGGTGGCGTAGCTACCATGGGTGGTATGTTTGCAGGTAGTGCCCTGGCGTTGCACTCGGCAGTTAAAGCTACTGACAAATCTGACGTAAACCACTACTTGAAACTCAGTCAGAAGAACCTTCGCAATGAGTAATATCTACCTAGAGAAGGTTGCTGCTGGACTCCCGGACATCCCATCCCCACCTGCCGTGCCAAAGACTAGCACGGAGAAAACCTTTGCTATGTCAGAGGGACTAGGAGTAGCTGCGGGTGTTGTCGGGGGGCTTATCGGTGGCCGCCTAGGCTCTCGTCCCCTAGGGAAACTCATAGCGGCTAAGCCCCTGGCTCAAGCCATAGGTCGAAAGATGTTCGGAAAAGATGCAGTGATAACAGGTACTCATCTCGGCAGTGAAGTGGGGGCCCATCTACTTGGTGGAGCGGGTGCTTACGGAGCTATGAAAGGTGTGGCTGCGTATGATGCTCAGAAACAGAACAAATACCTTCAGAAAGCCGCTGGGTTAATCTCCGCAGAAAATAAAGCACACTAAAATACATGCATAGCAGAGGACATACAGATGTCTGAGATTTCCCAACTGCTCCGTGATCACACGGAGCAACTCAGCGAACAGATCGAGAAACAGGCAGAACAAGTCGAGCTCTTCGAGCAGACTAAGCTGGCTGCGGCCGAAACGTTGGTTGAATCGGGGATCAGCCCGGAAGAAGCCGTTGAAATGGTCAAGTCAGCTCACGAGCTACAAGACCTTTCTCCCCTACCGGTGTCAGTAGATCCCCAGTTTGTAGTAACAGTGCTAGAGAAGTCTGCTTCTTATATCGAGGAGCTAGAAGGAACTATTGCAACACTGCAAGCTAAAATCACACATAGCGAAGGGTTCAGTAAGGCAGCCGCCGTTTCTGGTCCTGATGCAGAAAGTCTCCAAGCTGCTGGTTTCAGCAATGACCAAGTTAAGATCATGGCTGATAACGGAATTTTGGAAAAGGTAGCTCATATCACGGGCTCACCGTGGGAACCAGGCTTTAGCTCAGGTCGCCCAACTGCTGATTCACTGGATCCGATCGAACGATTCTGTTTAGCTCGGTAGCAGGTCAAATCATCGCTAGGGGATTAACCACTAGCATAGTAAAAACTCTTTAGGAGAGAATATTAGTATGAAGATGGAATATGCCTTCGAGGTAATTCGCGGATGGCCACTAGATGGTTCCCTGGATCGCGTCGAGCCCATCAAAGCAGGCGTCACCCTTAAAAACGGCGATGTTATTGCTAAACAAGTAGATGGCACTATCGATCTGTCGGGCGCTACCGCTTCTGGCGCCGTGGGTGTAGTCGTTCAAGGTAACGGTGACAGCGCTTCGTCAGCTGCTTCGGGTAAAGCCGTAGTTCTGTGGGGTAACTACATCGCCCGCGTATCGTCTACTGCTTACGCTGCCGGTGCCTATGTACCTGGTCTAACCGTCACTGGTAAGAGCGGCAAATTTGCTCTGAACACTGGCACTGACCCTGTAGTCGGTACTGTCCTCGAAGTGGTTGCCGAAGATAATTCGCTGATCATCTTGGTCAAATAAGGGAGTTGAGATAAATGTACGGCACAGAAACTACTAACGTTCAATTCCTGAACCAATCCTTCATCGACAAAATCGACCAAGGTATGGAAAAAGAAGCAGGCGTAGCTGCTAGCGCATTCGTGCGTCAAAAGCTTCGTGAAGACGGCTTCACTCGTAAGATCATGGAACCACAAATGGTTACCGCAGCTGACTTGGACCGCCAAGTTACTGATGAACCTGTGATCATCGTCGAGAAAGAACCTGATTCGATTGCTGCCTCGATGAGCTTCAAAGGTCGCACCGAACTGCGCTATTTCAAGGGCGATCGCTACCCTGTCAACTTCTCGAAAGTTGAGAGCAAAGAGTTCAAGAAAAGCAAATTCGAACTTGCTACCTACCGCACTGACATCCGTACTGTTCTGCAAGAGAACAGCGTTAAGGATATCCAGAAGGTAGAAGATACCAGCTTCTACGCAAACATCCTCGGTATGGCTACCGCCGCATCGAACGTGTACACCGTGTCTGGCGGCTTCAACATGGTTAACTTCCAAGCCGGTATCAAGAAATTGCTGGCTAAGCAGTTGCCTGTTGGCAAGATCCTGATGACTCAGGAAATGTATGCTGACTTCCTGGCTCAGCCTGCTACCCAAATCGGTTCGGACGCAGCCTCTGCTCTGTTCATGGGTCAGACTGGTATTGCTACCCCGTACGGCAATCAGATCATCGTTACCAACAAGAACGATATCCTGCCGAACAACCAGATGATCGTCTTCGCACCTACCCAATACCTGGGTCAGATGTACATCCTGCAAGATGCGATGGTCTACCTGAAAACTGAAGCAGACATGCTCTCCTTCAAAACCTACGAAGCTATTGGTCTGGGTATCGGTAACACCAACGGTGCAGTCGTAATCAACTTCTAATCGAAGTTGGTTCAGGCACTACTAGAGAGGCCCCTTAATTTGGGGCCTTTTTTGTATCTGTAGAATGGCGGGGTAAAATAGAACCATGTCAAATCCCTATCTCGAAAAATCTGCCTCCATGTATGAGTTCTGGCAGGACCTAGGCGGCAAAGAACACAGTGACCTAAAGGCTCGCAAGCATCACTTCGAACGTGCTCTGGCTAACGGGGACACTGTAGAGGGTCTTTCTCACAAAATCAAAGACACAGGTCAGCGTACCTTCAAGGCTCGCTCACGCGTAGCTATGGGAGCTGCTGGACTAGCTGCTGCTGGCGTGTACGGAGTCAAGAAGTACTCCGATCACCAGACGGAAGTTGCTCACAGGAACCTAACCTCTCTGTACGAGTTGCAGAAGAGAGCTTCGGTGGCCCGTAAAGTCCTGGGAAAAGCTAAGGCTGCTACTACGGTAGTGGCCAAGACAGGGGTGAAGGCCGTAAAAAAGGTAGTTAACACCGGCCTTGATTTCATGAACACTGCCCATGGTGGTAAGATCAAACAGTTCGCTCTTGATAACGTCAAGAGTAAGCACATTCCCAATTTCTCAAAGTTTGTAGGCGCTAGCAGAGAAGGGCGGACAGCCTTTGTCTCAGGTGATAAACTAGAGAAGTTGAAGAAGCTGCATAGACAGCAGCGTATCGCCCAGGTGGGCGTATACGGGTCTGCCGCTGGGGTAAGCGCTGCTTATGCCAAGGGTAGGAAGAAAAGCCAAGAACAGGCTTATCCGTCATACTATTACTAACTGAATCGAGGAACACATGTCCTATATCTTGAACCTGACCAACACTACGTTAACTATCGGCCACTTCGTAGAAGTGAAGCCTGGCAAGTACAAAGCAGTAGATAAGTTCGTCTTGGAGTCTTCGGACCTGGCGTACGCTGTACGTGCTAAGTGGGTGAGCATTCATGAAGAAGTCCCTACTGAGCTGACCTTCGCTGAAGAGATCAACTTCGTAGAGTCTGATCTGATCGGGTCTGAAACCTATCCAGCCGATGAGCCTGCTGCTGATGAAGCCGTAGCGGAAGAAGTACCCGCTGTCGAAGAAGTGAAAAAGGCTCCTGCTCGCAAAGCCCCTAAGGCTGAATAACTAAAGGATTCCAGATGTCAGTTCCTCTAATAACCCCAGATGAAGTCCGAGAGTTCATCGCTGATTACGTCGAAAATAACCATTTAATTGATGGCGTTGAGTTTAGCGACACCCGCATTTCACTGGCTACGGAACTGGCAGTCTCTGAGTTCAACATGATTCCTCCGGCACAGGCTGTTTCTGTTAACACCTTTATCCGGCAAGGGAAATCCATATTGATGTCAGGGATTCTCTGGAAGCTTTTTTCGGGTCAAGCAGCTATGCTTGCCCGAAATACCATGAGCTATAGCGATGGTGGGATATCCTTGCCCATCGAAGAACGCATGCAGCTCTACCAATCTCTGGCTGCTATGTTCCAGGGAGAGTTCATGAACTCTGCGCAACGACTGAAACAGTATCTCAACCTTGAATCTGGTTGGGGCTATGTAGAAAGCGATTACGCTAACATGCCGGTCTGGTGAGTCCATGAGATTACGTCCAGGATCGTTCTATGCGTCGTTCTTCTTCAAGGGTGACTCCAAGGCATTAGTTACCAACCCTAATTTCAAGATCCAAGTATTCCCGTACTGGTTTGATAGGGCTACCATAAAGTGGTCGATCCCTGCGGACTGGGGGAATTGCTCCTTCAATATTTATCGGAGCGAATTTGAGGCAGGTCCGTTTCACAAGATAAACGCCGCACCTATAGTAGCCCTTATCTACCAAGATACGGAGCTAGAGAAGTTTAGCAAGTACCATCAGAATTATTACATCGTAGAAGCTATCCTTCATGACAAGGGGAATAAGCTCCTCAAGTCTAGCCCATATTCCTGGAGCTACCAGCAAACCCGCTGGGTAGAACTTAGGAGTATAGAAATACAGCGCCGTCTGTGGTTAATGCTGAGGAAGTTCATGGGGGTAGAGACTACGATCTTCAAAAGAAAGAACTTCGGCAAACGCTGTACTACCTGCTGGGACTACAAGACCTTAAAGGTTACCAATGATCAATGCCCAGAGTGCTTCGGAGTGGGGTGGAGCGGTGGGTACTTTGAGCCATTCAAAACTCTAGTCCAGTACGACACAACTCCGAACGGGACTGACCTCTCAGTATTTGGCAAGAACGAGCCCAACCAGATCCAGGGGATAACTATAGCGTTTCCAGATTTAGATGAGTGGGACGTAGTCTACCGAGAGAAGGATCGAAGAATGTACCGAATAGATAAAGTGACGACTACTGAACTTATGACCTCCTCGGTGAGTCAGCGACTTACCTTGGTAGAGCTACCTAAGAATTACGTAGAGTTCACCCTCATCGAGAGGTACGGGCTATGAGTAGGGTCACACCCATTAAGGTAGGTCAGATAATTCTTGAGCCTATCCGGTATTTCTTCAATCAGCATCCGCCTTCTGCACAGTTCTACTGGGATCCAAATCCAGTAAAGAGCATGTTAGACATCTCTATGGTCAACGACGTCAACAAAGAGCCTGTGGACCAAGGCATGCAGATCCTCGTAGACCGAGGCTCCTTACAGGTGTCTAAGACAGGCCTTAGTGATAACTTGGCTACTCAAGAGTCCTCCGCCAGTACTGCGGGGTTAAATAGGCGAACTAATTTGCTTATATATGAAGGCCGAGCAAGTATCCTTCTAAAATCTCGTAATGAAGGCAACGTAGAGCTGCTCGCCGACATGGTTATGCATATCCTACAGTGGTCTAGGCCACACATCTGTGACGTACTAGGATTTAAGGATTTTGCACTACCTATGAGCATAAGCTCACCTAGACCAAGCAAACCTGATGCCGAAGTCTTTACTGTAGAAATATCTGTACCGTATTCCATAGAGGAACTTTGGGTATCATCAAATGATGGACTGAAGCTCCGTGAATTCTTCCTGAGTATAAAGGCTGGTTAGGCCAGCTAAAATAAACATGAATTCATAAGGGTCTGCCTGTGCAGTCCTATAAGTTAACCCCGAAGGAGTCTTAGCCTGATGGCTTACGTAATCCCCTCCGTTCTCGTATATCAACAGCTTGCGAACAGCGGTGGTGTACTCAATTCGACACCGGATCTGCATGCGTGCATCATAGGCCCATGCTATACCGAAGTCATCTATGAGGCAGGTTCAACTATCGCTCTGGTTCAAACCGCAGCGAAGTCGGCAACCCAAACCACCGGTACTGCAGTTGTTGGAAGCAAGAACGTTACTGTAGCCTCTATCGCTGGATTCTTCCAGGGTGATAGCGTAATCCTGGAAGGTGCTGGTACTTCTGGGGGTCCACTGGCTGCATTAGTAGTTTCTGTACTCGGAACCGTAGTGTCTTTGGACACTGCCGTAATCACTGCTGTATCCGGAACCTCTCTGTCTAAGAAAGGTACCTTGGTAAACGCCGCCGTCCCCAACATCTACTCTCTGCCAGGCGTCAAGCCGGGTCAAATCGTAGCAGTTCCAGAGACTATGGTTTGGCTGAACAACGTTCTTGTTTCTACTGTAGAAACTAAAGCAGAAGGCCATGCCTCAGGCAATACCTTGGTAGTTACCTCGGTAGCAACCAACGGTTCGATCACTGCTGCAGCCGCTACCGTGACTGTTTCTAGTGCGGCAGGATTCGTCAATGGCGACGGCGTAACTGTCGTAGGTGCTGGTGCCCTAGGTGCAAACCTGGTTGCTCGTATCGTTGACGTTACAGGCTCGGTACTGACTCTGGATCGTCCAGCATCTACTACCGTATCTTCGGTAGCAGTGACTAAGAACTTGCCTCTGTTGGTAAACTCGGTCAGCAATACCTACACTTCTGAAGCTGGTGACGTCGTCAAGATCGCCTACACCAACTCCTCAGCCCAGTCTAGCGTATTCACTACTCTGATCAAGCAAGTAGTATCGTCTGCGGGTGGTATCACTGAGTTCATCTTGACCGACAGCCTGCCTTCCGATATGGGTGCAAGCACTACCGCCGTAACTACTCAGGCAAGCACTAGCGTTACTGTAGCAAGCGCTGCCGGTATCCCTATCAACGCCCGTGTCCGAGTCCTAGGTACTGCCTTCGATATCTACACTACCGTAACCGGGGTTGCAGGTCTCGTGCTTACCTTGGGTACCGCAATCCCCGTAGCTCAGACCGGTGCTCAGCTCTACGTCCTTAACACTTCTACTGTTTTCATCGAGAAGAGCTATGACGACCAATTGCTGCCACTGAACAAACCTATTAGCTCCGGTGTCAACTACGACCTGGCTGATGTAGGTACCTTCGGTAACTTCACCATCCACGCTGCTCCGGAACTGATCTACGGCCCAATCGTCTCGGCTGACGTCCACGTTTCCTACCGTGCACTTCGTACTGACCTGTCTGGTTCAGTTATGGAGATTGCGGGCGTGAATGACCTGGCAGGTGTACTAGGCAACCCTACTGAGAAGAACCCGTTGTCTCTGGGTGTTCAGCTAGCACTGGCAAACACCGTGACTTCGGTTCGCTGCATTGCAGTTCCGTCCGACGATTTGTTCGGTTACCAAGTAGCCTTGGAACTAGCTGAGAACATGCGTCTCTACGCACTGACTCCTCTTACTCAAGACATCGCCATCATTGGCCTGTTCCAAGCACACGTAGATCAACTATCTGTTCCGGAACAAGCGGCATGGCGTGTAGCTCTGGTAAACGTAAAAGTCCCGGATACCCAGTCCATCGGGCAGTTCTCTGCAGATTCCTTGAACTCGGTAGCAGGTATTACCATCAGCAACGTTGCTGGTAAATTCGTACTGAACGCAGCCAACGCTACGTTCCTCACCGACGCTATGGTCCCAGGTGACCTGATCAACGTAGTAGCTGCTACCCCGAGCACTTCGATCAACACCTACGTAGTCCAGACGGTAGTCAGCAACCAGCAAGTCATCGTAGATGCTACCCAAGCAGCTACCGGTGTTTCGTACTGGGCAGCACGCAAGTTGACTAAAACTCAACAAGCAGATTTCATGTCTAAGACTTCGGCCACGTTTAACGACAAACGCGTAGTCAACATCCAACCGGATACTGCTGGAATCAGCATCGGTGGTGTTACCAAGTACCTGCCCGGTTACTACTTGGCATGTGCGGTAGCAGGTATGACCGCAGGCTTCCCAGTTCAACAAGGTTTCACCAACATCGGCCTGGCTGGAATCACGGATCTGAAGCGTAGTAACTTCTACTTCACCCGTGCCCAGATGGACCACATGGCTGAGACAGGTACCTTCTTGATCGTACAAGACGTGCAGGGCGGCACCCCATACGTTCGCCACGCGATGACCACGGATATCTCCGTACTGGAATATCGTGAATACCTCGTAGTGAAGAACTGGGACTTCCTGAGCTACTACTACTACGACAAGCTGAAGCCGTTCATCGGGTCTTGGAACATCACCACCGATACTCTGAACAACATCCGTCAGACTATCACGGCGTCGTCCGAGCTGCTGAAGACTAAAAAGCTTCCGAAGATTGGGCCTCCACTGGTTGATTACAAGCTGACCAGCATCGAGCAGAGCAAGGTCAACAAAGACAACATTAACATCGTTCTGAACATCGCTGTGGTTTATCCAAACAACTACACCAACTTGTACCTTGTCATCTGATGGGTAACAAGTACCTGGAAAAGGTGGCTTCGATTATGAAGCTACCTGGACCTAACTCGGGAGCTATGGGATCGGTAATACGGTCTGCAAAGTCTTTCATTGGTAAAAAGAAGTTTGGGTTCCAAGCCACACCGGCTAAGACTCCGATGATTGAACGAACCAAAGATTCACTCCACTAAGGATCACAGGTCATGACTGTAACTAAACAGGCCGATCAGCTCGGCTCTACATCCGACTACGGTTTCAGCACTGGCTGGGACTGGAAAGGTGAGTACGTCGGTAAACTAGCTGAAGACGGTTATGAACGTTTCAGCCAATTCTCTGCGTCTCCGGATACCACTCTGATGTTCGCAGGCCCGGCTCGCTATACCGGCTTGTCTGACTCTACTTCGAGTCTGGTCCCCATCGGTCTTACCGACGGCATCCAGTACGGATCTAATGCAAGCTTGGCCCGTCTCTATGAGATCGGTTCAAACCGTGCGTTCTTCACTCGTGGTAAGACAGTAAGCTCGATCTCGTTCGGTCGAATGCTGGCGGACAACGGTAACATCCTTCACGCTCTGAGTCAGAATGCCTACAAGCCTCTGATGAACACTGACGGCTCCAAGGCCGCTGGTGCAGATACTCCTTCGCCAAACGTAATGATGAACTTGGACTCTGAGTTCTTCGCAGTTCCGTTCGGTCTGCTGCTGGTCTTCAAGACCCGTGGTGGTAACTCAGATGGCTACGGTAAAACCCTTACCGCCGTCTACCTGGAATACTGCATGATCGAAGGCTACAACTTCTCGATCAACGCCCAGTCCCCAGTTATCGTGGAAGGCGTCTCTCTCCAGTATGACCGTCCGGTGCCAGTAAGCATCGTCTGATCGTAGAAAAGCTAAAAAGAAAACCCAGGTGAGAGCCTGGGTTTTTGTTGTGTGGAGATTAGTTAAGATGCTCAGGTAGGATTTGTCCCAGAACTTCCTCCGACCAAAGTATCTGAGTTACCCTTCCTGCTGAGGTAACGTGAGATTTAAGGATTTCAAACAACCCGCTAGCTCTCCGGGTAGGAACCCAATTCGTACCAACTCGCGTCTGGATACCTGCTCTTTCCATTATTCTGTTCATGCGCGTTGCACTAACCCCAAGTCTATGACCCAACAGGCTAGGGCGTACCCGAGCCGTATGCAAAGTAGATGAGACGTGTGGTACCGGGATAACTACTGACTGAGGTAACGCCAGAAGTCTTTCTGATATTTTCTGCTCAATGAGCGCCTCTATGCTCTCCATGGAGAACACAGGTACTCGTTCACGTTGCTCCTTCTCAAGCTGCTCTATCCGGTCGATCATCTGGAGGCGGAGATCTAGGCGATACCCGGAAACCAGGGCCAGAGTCATCCTCTTGTCTAGCACATAGAGCTCTCTGACTCGACCCCTGTGCTCATACGTAGATTGTGAAATCCCACCGTCAAATCTCACGGCTGGGTTTTCAGCCATGAGATTATTCAAGGAATCCAACATGTTACGGATATCCACGAGTACGTTCTTGTGTATCTTGCCGCAGACTTCTGCAATCTGAAGAGATGTCATTACCACCTCAGAGCCACTTCGCAGAGACTCCTGTAGTGGAACCTCAGTCGGCGACCGGAACTGTACAACGTTGTTTCCTTCGATAGTTTCCATTTGTAGTTCTCACAAGAGGCGTAATTAGGTTTCCTCTATGCTTTAGTTATACCAACATGGTTTGGTTTATTGAGCTAAGATATCCCCGTGGTCCTGTCGTTGTTAGGAGCGGCAGCTCACATTTCCTTTCGGTAATTGCACCGGCAATCAGAGCCTCTTCAACATCGAAGGTGGTCTAACTACAGCAGCAATTGTGAGTAGTAGGTCAGGCGCGATGCCGGTGATCGGTGCAGGCAGGTCTAAGCGACCAGGACGTTGAACCTGGGTTACTAGCGAAATGAACCCTAAAAACATGAGCCTGATTAAAAGTCCTGTGGACACCAACCTTATAAAAGCAATACTCGGCCCACGCAATGTGGGCTTTTCCATGCTAAAATTATCTCGTCTAATAAAGCATCAATTTCTGCCGTTGCCGTTTCATAGAGACTCGGGCGGGGTAACTCCCCCTTTGAGGGAGTTAAGGAGTCGGATAATCCGCCCACCACTGACAAACAGATCTTACCTACCTTTACGCCCGTCTAGCACGGGCTTTTTATCGACTAAAATTCCCTCATGACGACTACCAACCCCTACCTCGAGAAATCCGCATCCCTGCTTGGTGGGGCTGCGTTGACACACATAGTTCAGAACGTAGCCACTAACCAGGCTATCAAGAACAAGCATGTAGCTAAGTATCTGGCTAACTCTCTTACCCAGGGATATCACGGGGTAGTGGACACTTCATTAAAAGCCAAGGCTATGCGTAGTGCTGCTTCGATCCTAATCCCAGACGTAGCTGCGGCCCATAAGGCTGCGCATCAGGCTGGTGGAGCGTTGAAGGAAGCTTTGCATGGATCTACACCACGTCAGAGAGCAGCCTCTCGTATGGCAGTGGAGGGCCGATTCGATAAGCTACGTAAGTACAAGATGCATGAGGACCCAGTAGTGAACAAGGTTCATGCCTTAGTCCAGAAGCATCTTCCTTCTGTTACTAATCTGAGCTCGACTCAGACTGCACATGCGGAAGCCCTTTGGAAAGATAAGAGTCACCCACTCTTGAGCAACATAGCTAAGAACATTGGTCGAGGTAATACTCCGGTTGGGTCTCAGTTCAAGCCAGGTCAGTTGACTCAGCATCTCCCCGCCCTAAGTTCAGCAGCGGCAGCAGTGGTAGAACCCTCGGCAGCCCTTATCGACGGAGCCAAAGCTCTTGCAGGTAGTAAAGTCGTCCAGGCTAACAAGTACGGAAAGAAAGCCGTAGACATGTTGCAGAAGACCTTCATCACAGATCCGATAAAGAAAGGTCTTAACTCTATGCAGGACGTGAAGGGTATAAAGCATCAGGCTTCTAAGTTCTTATTCAACCCTACTTCTGCTCATCTAAAAAGAACGGCGGCTGCACTTAAGCAGACCACCGATCTTGTTTAAAGCCATACTGCAAGGGCTAGACTGAAGCAGAAAGCTACTGCGATGGCACCTACTGCTATTGCTAAATCTCTTGCTAGGAGAAGTAAGGCCTCACGTTTGAACATTTCGCTACTCCTGTTTTCGGTTAGACAGCCAAAGTATGCCGATCAGTATTACTACTGCGAAAGTGATGGGGTGTTCTACTACGAAGTTGAGCATTTGGTTCCTCCATTTACATAGTACTTATACCAGCCCCACCCCTTAGGTGGGGTTTTATCATACACGTTAAACTGGATCTATGAGCGCACTTTTCTCCCAATCCACACCACTAGGTGGTGACAGCATCGAAGCCACCGTCCTTAGTGTAGACGTACAGAGATTCGTCTGCACTGTCAAAACTACGAAAGGTCAACGGTTTAACAACGTCATCTGGATGGGCCCCTCTGGGGGGTCTGGCCGAGCGTCTTCTACGTTCACCCCAAAGATGGGGGACCGGGTGAAGCTTTCCACGGGGATGGGGTACCCTGTCATAGAAGGGTTCCTTCCTAGGATCGACCGTAACCCGACTACCCCTATCTCTATCTCTGGGAGTGGAGCTATCGGAGATACCGGGTCCCTATCTAATATACAAGGTGGTAGCTTCAACTCTAGCAAGGCAGATGACATGGTTGCTGGCGATACCGTGATCTCTTCTGAAGGAGGTGGTTTCCTAGCTGTCCTTCGAGGGGGGACCGTGATGCTCAAGGCTAGTTCTTTGGCTCAGATAATCGTTACCAAACTAGACGATTGTGTGAAGGTAGTTGGCCGCAGTTTGGAGCTAATCTCTGAGCTGGGAAATGAGCTTCACGTATCGGTCAAGGGACGAATCTATAAGTACGTAGCATTTGCTAGGACGCCCGCAGAGGCCAACAGCGGCTTGTTTAGGTACCAGGAGTTCTACGGTGACACTGCTGCTGCGGAACAGCTCAAGGAGAACTACGAGCTTGGCTCTGCGGGTATGTCACCTGCTACCGGTGGTGCTCTTCGGAAGATCCTCGTAGTAGACGCTGCGGGAATACCTCTCCGGGTAGAGGAGATAGATCTGCTTGGTAACGTCACCACTACTACCAAGACTGCCGACGGAATGAGCAGTAACGCAGCTACTCATACGAGCGGACTACTGAACCTCACCACTACGAACGGTACCTTCTGCACTATCCAGCAAACAAATACTGACATCCATATAAACTATAACGGCACTACCACTCTAATCCTCAATGCTACTGGGATATCAGGCCACATAGGATCTAGCGATTTCAAGGTCCTTACCGATTCCATACTCCTAGATTCGTCGGGGCATTTCCTCCACGTCACTGCTGCTGGCGTACAGATGGGCTAAAACGAGGGCGGGAGCCCTCTACTGCTACGCCCTCTGAGAGGACTCGTGAAACAACTTCTCTGCGCTGGACTTTGCTGCATAGTCAACAAACTTCTCCAGCCTCTTGATGGCAACCTTGTGACTGATATCGTTGTCCCCCGACAAGCCATATCGTACAGTTGCAATCATCGCTTGCGTAGCGAAGAACTCTGCTGCCTTCAGGAAGTCATCCGGAGTAGGGGCATTCAGCAGCGCCTCCCCATGTGACTTTTCTATCCCGTCCATTACTGCCATGAACTCTTCTTTGCTGCTGATTATCCCTTGGCGTAATGCCAGCTGTTCCAGAGATATAGCCAGCTCAACCTTTTCTACCGGACTATCTGTTTCGGTAAAGAGCCGAGTGAAATGCACTTCTTTCGAGGTGCCATCTTCCAGCGTTCTGTTCCAGGTTACTATTTTCATGTGGATACCTCGTAGCGTACGTGTTTCCCCACAATACTTATACCAATTTAGACAAGCTAAAAAGAGGCCTGGCTTTCGCCAGGGTCCTCGGAATGCGGGTGGTTGTGTGTCCCGTGGCAATAACGCAGCACCTGTGATATCTTGCCTAATAACCAGGTCTAGCTGCAATGAGAGTGCAACCTTGAGAAGCCCTGAAACCGACACGTCTAGTCTCATCATCAGAGTGTCGGCTTCAAACAACCGTGTTACTCAGACTGGTACTGGTATGGTGTAGACCGACAGGCCTCATCCCACTCCGTGCATGTCCGTTGGAAGTTCTCGATAAGACGAGAGGATCCCTCCGGGTTCAGCTGTCCAAACCAGTTGAGCTTGCCGCGAATTCGAAGAACGAATTCATTGGTCGTTAGACCCGTCTTCAAGGCTTCCGCCTCTAGCCCGTTTTTACCGCTGTTGTGAACTACCGCCCGTAGACGTAAGCGCTCCTTCCGGAGAAGGTTTACTTTTTCATTCACCACAGTTCCACACACGTACAGGCGACTGTGACGGGTGCCCTTCTTCATTACCTTCGTCTTAGCCTTGTTGACCCGGAAGCCCGCTTTGGTTAAAACTTCAGTCACAAATGTGATTGTCTCCTGAGGACTGAACTCAGTCTTAGAAGAGATCGTGATGTCATCTGCGTAGATAGTAAGGGCCAAACCCCGTTCATCACAGTACTGCTTTACCGCAGGCCCGAAAGTCGAAGCAGCAACAATGTTGCTAATCTTTGGACTGGTTAGACCCCCCTGCGGAACATTAGGCCCTAAGGTCATCAGTTCCGAGAGTGTCCGGGCTGGAGACTCCCCAAAGCCAACGCCCAACATCAAGTCGTATATCCCACGCTGTTTAATGCTCGGGAAATAGTCTTTGATGTCAAGGCTAACAATCATGAGGCTGGCTTCATGGACCTTCGCCATGACCGGGATAGATTTGTCCCGTTCAAAAGCGTAAATGTAATCCGGAATCTCGAAGTACTTCTCTAGGACCTCCCTCAAGATTCTGAATTGCAACAGGCGCATCAAGCTGCTCGGATTGTAAACAACCCTACTGGAACCACTCTTCTTCGGGATCTTCAGAAGCTTGTAGTGCTCGGACTTGTTCTTGGAAGCATACGTCAGCGTCGCGGAGCTCTTCACCCGCAGTAGCTTCGAGAGCTCTCGGTTCGACTGCGGCATCGACGTTTGCGTCGGCTTCTGATAACCCAAGATGTTCAAGCTTTCCTCCAAGGAGGAGGGTGGCTTGTTCCACAGTGAGGCGACGACTTGGTCGGGCGTCGATTCGACGGCGGTAAAGATCTCTTGGGTAGACAGCATAGAAGCCACTCCGAACAGGGCCTTGGTTTTTAAGGTAGATCACGCCTAAGCGGACTACCCCTACATTCTTCTCAAGCGGTACAAACCCAGCATTGCTTGGCGTACCGGCGATGACTGCGAACTTCTCGTAATCATCTTCCCCAGGCCGAAAGCACATGAGACCCTTGTGAGGTCGCAGGCATTTCAGAATGTCCCGGGGCTGAGGTGGACTAGCGGGTCGAATTGACATGTGAGAGCCTCCTAAGCTCGTTTAGAAAAACCAGGCCTTGACCTTTTTAACAACCTGTACAACTAACGTCCTGACCGGCTGCATCCGTTTAAGCATTTCGCTTGCGAGTTCACGGGCAAAGGCCATCAGCTCATCAGTGGACATAGTGGAAAAATCAAAAGCTCGTGCGTTCATGTTGGTATTCTCGTGGTTAGTTATTCGATTGGGTGTAAAGCAGTTTTGTAACATCCTTGAGTGGGCTTCTCGTTACAAAAACAAACTGTCTTGCACTAGTGTTATACCAAACCGTTCTGTTTTGTTGACATGCTAAAAAGAGCCTGAACACAGGCCCTCCTTGTTTTCCTACTTGAATATCCCTGGAGACTTCTTTTTGAGTTCCTCCAGTTTTTCACGAGTAGGACATTCCAGAAACTCATCGACGAACTTCCGGTCAACCCCTGCTTCCTCCAAGAAATCACCGTTGTCTTTCTTCCATTTTTCAACTTGTGCTATCTCTTTGTTGTGCAAAGCCTTTAGCATGGACGATGCCTGTGCAGACAGAATATCCAATTTCTCTTTCGCTTCCCGCTGCCTCTCAGCAAGTCGAGCCGCCAAGGCATCGATCTCCTCTTTGAGTTCAGAGTCAGTTTTCTTCTGGGAAGATAGTCTTCGGAAAGCACGGGCCAACGCATTGCTAGCTCGTTCTGTAATCTTCGCAAGGTCAGATATCATGGTAAAGCTCCTGTCTAGTTATCTACGATACTTATACCAATATGGAGTGGGTAAAAAGAGGCGTGAGCCTCTTCTAGTTGTTCCTAACTACGCCTTGTAGTTTCTGATCTTCTCGATCATCTCCGCTTTACTATCTGGATTGTTACTGATATAATCCAGGCAGCTCACTACGAAAGCATGCTTTGCATCAGATGCCGCTTTCTCGTCCTCGAAAGCCTTCATCGCCTTACGGTGAGTTTCTTCGTTCTTAGCCTTAGTCTCCTCACGCTCCGCGTTACGAAGCATGCATTCTTTACGTAGCAGCTCAGTAGTACGGACACTTGCGTCAATTGCTTCTTGGGAGGTACGGATGATCTCCTTTGTTTTAAGCTGTTCACGAAGATACTCACTCATGGCCTTTTCTCTACCCAGGGCATAACCGCCTACTACTAGAGTTTTCATAGAAGAAGCAAGGTCACGCAGAGTATTTAGGAAAGTCATTTTATAACTCCAAAGATTAGATAGGGTTTCACTACCTTACTTATACCAGCCCTGACCGACTAAAAAGAGGCGTGAGCCTCTTCCTCTCTTCTATTACCTAGGAGTAGATTTGTCCGCTCTCTTCTGCCCACGGGACAAGAAGTCCCCGAAATCTTCGTCTGCAAGAAGGTCCCTGAGAGCCTCCGCTACTTCCTCCGACTCAAAACTACGGTTTTTAATAAGACGCATCATGGTAATCATGGAGTCTACGATACCTACGGTTATGCCTACTTCAGAACGACAATCAGTTTCCGTAATCATTTAATAACTCCAAAGGTTGGTTAGGTTTTCACTATCTTTCTTATACCAGGCCTAGGGTCGTAAAATAGACAGATGACGACTCCTACTGAAATCCTATTTGTCCGCCAGCGCCACGATGCAAAGCGATCCGGGCTCCACAATGATTACCGTGTAGTAATTGGTGACAAGGCTTTTTCGTGGGCGTCGAAGAAAGAGTTTCCTGAGATCGGTAAGCCTACCATCCTCTGGGAGCAGCCCATCCATCATGCCAGATACCTAGACAATCCAAGCATCGTAATACCAGAAGGTCAGTATGGTGCTGGGACCCAAGTAATAGACTACGCCCAGAAGGGTAAAGCTATCGTAGCAAACGACGCCTACCACCTAGAGTTAAACAACGGTGATAGGTTCTTAATCAAAAAAGCCCCAGAAAGCTACGGCGAGAAGGCTTGGCTTTTCCTAAGGAAGAAAACATTGGAACAGAAGAACGCTTATCTAGAGAAGGCTGCTTCTCTCGGCACCAAAGATATGGACCAGGCTCGTCGGCAAATTAACGAACACCGTGTAGGGCAAGGTAAGTCAGAGATCGGACATGAAGACTTCGAGGAACAGTTCAAAGATCGTCGTGGATCGGGACATCGCTGGGTGGCCTCCCTAGGTATCGGTATGGTCGCACCTCTCGTAGGTCACGTAGGTGGATACTACTTGGGCAAGTCTATGGATAACGAGACTGCTCGGAAAAATATGGTTTTGGAACATCTTCAAAAGTCTGCTTCATCGAAGGAGCGGGACAATCAACATGGCTGGAGACGAACGGGAACGGTTCTTGGTACTACTACTGCTGCGGGACTTATCGGAGCTCCGGTGAATTTAGGCTTAGTAAAACTAATGACTAATGACTAATGGCCTTAAGAAAAAGTCTCCGGTTTCTAATGCAGACGTTAAGAGCTATACCAAAGTAAACAACCTACGGCATATTGAGCGGAGGAAAGCTCCTGACCTACAAGCCCACTATCATCCGGCGGGTCTAAACGGAGTAACAAAGCCGTACGTTCAATCCCGGTCTAATCATGTGACTATGCATGAGCTGGGTCATGCCAATAGCATGAACAGAACTCGAAAAGCTCTTGGCGGCATAGGTGCTAAATCTAAGTTTGGAGCTATCCTAGCATCTCAGAAAGCAACTATGGGTATTGGCGGGCTAGTGGGTGCATATGCAGCCACCTCAGATAACGAAAAAGTTCGCAAATACGCCCCGGCTGCGGTAGCACTTGCTTCCGTACCCCTTCTTCATGAAGAGGCTAAGGCCACTCTTAGTCCAGCCAAACATCTCTTTAAAACACGAGGAGCAAAAGTTGCGGGTAAATTCCTATCCAGGATGGCCCCTGCCTACGGGACATATGTAGCTGCTGCCGCTACTGGCGTAGGTGCAACTTCCTGGGCCAAGCACATCAAAGAGAAAGCTATCAAGATCCGGGATACTAAACATAAACTTCTCCACGGGGAATAACTGATGAGCAACGTCTTCTCTGGTAAAATGGAGTCCTCAAACCTCTATCTAGAGAAGGCGGCTTCTATGTTCCAACGTGCTAAATACCATAGTGATATGCGGAAGATCCAAGACGCGGAGAACCGCATAACTTCACTAAAGTACGATGGCGCCTGCTTCTTCCTGTCCTATAATGACCTTGGTGAACCAAAGTTCACATCCCGTGCATTATCAGTTAAAGGAGAGAAGATTGAAAAGGTTGACCGGGTACCTCATCTGGCTAAGGTCCTTCCTAGTCAGGCGGGGAAGGTCTATAACGTTGAGCTTATTCATACTGGGCATAATCCTCTTGCTCTTGAAAACCACGCTCGCGTCTCTGGACTCCTCAATTCCCTACCGGCCAGGTCTGTACGGGAGCAAGGAGTTGATGGTCCCATTCGGGCCGTAGTCTTTGACATGATCTACCCGAAGGTTGAAACCTTTAACGATAAGATTCCTCATATCCAGGGATTGGTGGAGGACTTTGGTGATCCTAGTCTTGTATTCCATCCAGAATATGAGTATGGCGAAGAGGGTATGGAGAAACTAATCCAGAGCTCCAAGAAGGAGGGTCGTGAGGGTATTGTTACCTTGGACCCTACGAAGCCAGAGGGTAAGAACCACAGGATTAAACTTAAGCATATAAACCACTACAACCTGAAGGTCTCTAAGATCATTCAGGAGAAGGACAAGTACGGAAACCCTAAACCTGGAGCAGGAGCTCTTGGGTTGGTAGACGCTACCGGTCGTGATGTGGGTAATGTAGGAACTGGGTTTGACCGAAAGACCCGGGAAGATATTTTCAAGAATCCAAATGCTTGGATCAACAAACTGATCCAAGTAAAAGCCATGAAGCCTACGGCTACCAAACTACGTCAGCCTGTTTATAACGGAGATGCTGATGGTCACCTGGACAAAGTATGAACCTCCACGAAGAACTATTCCAAACCTTGATAGCTGACCTAAAAAAGAACGGGCAGAGTCTCGATAGGGTTATTGCCGATGATAGGTTCAAGGCTCTACCGTTATCCGATAAAGTAGATCTCTTAGTTGCAAACGGCCATACTATTCGTCAGGGTAGCCATATGGACCGTAAATTCTGGAAGGATCTTGCCCTAGGAGCGGCAGGAACTGCCCTGATGGTCCACGAACCATTGATTGAGTTCTCTAAGGCATTCCAAGGGACTATGGCAGAGTCTTTTCACAAGCATGAAGTGATAGCCGCTAGGGGAAGGTACGAAGTTGAGAAGCCGGTTATTCCTGAGTACTCTATCCCAAAACTGAAAGACTTTGCTATCTCGGTATTTGGGGCTGGTATCGCTGCACCCGCCCTATCCGCCGCAATAAAATCTAACCGAAATATGCGTATGGTGAAGAGTCTTCTGCATGCAGAGCCGGGCTCCAACACTCACTCAGACGCCATCAACGTATTATCCCGGAGCTAACAATGCTTGCTTACGACATGAACGAAATTCTACACATAGTACCTGAGGCTGTCGGCCTAGTTAAAGAAGCTTCTCTATCGGAAGCCTTTCCTACTGACTGTAAGGACTCTACCTTGGCCTCTGGTCTACGTATCGCGTATCTGACTAAGGTTGCAGGCGAGCCTGTTAACTACGTAACCCAAGAGAAGGTATACGACGCAGTTCGTGCCTATGGCTTAAGTGAAGATCTCGAGAAGATGGCCTCCAAGATCGCTACCTTTGGTGAAGCTGAGAAACAAGCCTCGCTCTATCGGGCAGACGAATCTTTGTGGCTACAAGAAGAAGTACTTCGCGGTGGCCTGGGCTACGGCCAAGATCTGACCAAGGTTGCTAACTACGCAGAGGGTCTGATCTCCCGGTTTAACAACGGAGAATCTCTGAGTCATGAGACGCATCTCTACTCCGGTGGTCTGCCATTCGGTACCTCTCAGCTCACCGACGCCCTAGAGAAACGTGCGTACTTCACAAAAGACGAGAGCTACACCGAAGTTTTGGGAGTAGTTAATGACCTTGGAATTGAGTCTCTGAACAGCGGCTGCCAAGAGAAGCGTGCGAGCATTGCTAAGGCGGTAGTCGGCTTGGACAAGAAGCACCACTACAAAGGTAACTTCTATACAGAAGCCTTTGTTAAGGAAGCGTCCTATACCGTAAAGCTAGCTCATAAGAGCGTACCGTTCGAATCCCTGTGCAAGCTGGGCTCCGCTCACATCGGTGACATCCTGGGTAAAGATGTAGCCTCAGCTCTTAATGGAGACTACTCCAATGATAAGGCGGTGATCGAGTCACTGCCCCTAGACGAGCGTTCTGCTCTGGAGCGTTTCGTTTGACTGACCTAAAAATCCCTACTGAGGGGGTGGAGAATATCCGCCTCCCTACCCTGCTGAAAGTACTCAACGCTAAATATGGCGATGAATGGGTAGAGCTGGAAGATGAGACCATCAGCCTAGATATGGGTCTCGGTCTTACTCCAGTTCTACTGGATAAGATCAACGTCCTGCGTATCCTGACCTTGGAGCCAGAACTGTTCTATCAGGACTTCCTCTTCTTCCTGCACGCTACCGACGTCTTCAACAACCTCCCTGCGGACTTTGAGAACTTCCCTACCCCAAACAGTCTACAGATTGCCTGGGCCGCTAAGGAGATCCACAACGTAGTGGACGGGGAGTTTGATGACGAAGTTAAGACTGGGGTGACGTATATCCTGAATCAAGAGGGATACTCATCTGCACCAGGCCCTCTCCTAGAAATCTGCTTCCCCGACAAGCTTGTACAAGGTCAGGAAGTAGAAGACCGTGCTGGTAAAGAAGAAGCCATCCGGTTGTACATTGAGCATATGGAGTCTTGGACATGAGTATTCGACAAGTAGGTATCGGGGCCCCGGTACGCATCACTTACAAGTCTGAGATTCAACTCCCTAACGTAGCCACTGTCATAAAGGATGGGGTTATCACTTCTCTGTTTGTGGCTACGTCTATTATCACCGGTACAGCATTCTATCAAGCTCAGTTCTCCCCAGTAGAGACCGGGCTCTATGACCTGATCGTAGATGACCTGCTGGTTGGGTCCGTAGAAGTCGTATCTCGAGACGTATTCTCTATCCTCCGAAATATCGAAGATCAGGCGTTGGGTAGCTGGGAATGGAACAAGACCACCAAGGTCATGACTCTCCTACGTCAGGATGGGTCTACCCTTGCTACGTACCTTACGGATGACAATCTCGAGGCTGCGTATTCTAGGTTCACTAGCTAAGCGTAGAAAAGCTAAAAAGAAACCCAGGTGAGAGCCTGGGTTTTTGTTGTGTGGAGAAAAGATTGGACGAGAACTTGTCCGGTCTTTCTGTCAACTACTTTTCTGAGGTAGATACTCTCTAGGGATCATAGAAATTACAATTTCTTTCCAGAGGTGCTTTTTACGTTTACTACCATTTCGCTCCGTTACTTCTCCTACGATATCAAAATACCCACGAGCTTTAGCTGTCGCCACGTACCCACGAGATACTTTTTCATGTAGACCTAGGACATCGAGAAGAGCATCGAACCGGTGAGTTGATACTCCGACCTTCTTAGCTAACTCAGCCGTACTTAGAAGCCCACGTCTACGGATTTCTACCCGAGACATCTCCCCAGGGGCCAGTGGGGTAGCTTCTTTAGAAATGGCCAAAGTTGTGGACCCCTGCGCCGCACGGAAGGCGTTTTTCAACTCCTCCATATCACGCCGCATAGACTCATACGAGTTAGACAGATTCTGTAGAATCCCGGCAGATACCTGAACCTCTGAGACGTGTACGAACTCCTTCTTTCGGATGCCAGGAAGTAGGACGGAGGTGACCCACTTTTGAAATCTCTTAGCTTCAGGTTTACGGCTTTTCATGATAGCGGTGTATAGGCCAGACTCGTTAATTACTAGCATTTGTTGGGTGCCGCCAAGGGTCCCCACCAGATGGGGACCCTGGTCTTCACTATCTAGATTGCGAGTCATCTTATAGGCTTCAGAGTAGTCCAGAGCCTTGGACACATCCCCTGCTACAAACCAAGGTTCCCCAAGAATAGAAACCGTGCGTACCTGGTTCCCTTCAAAGTTAAAGATCTCCAGGATCGACTGGGTTGGTGAAGCGATAGGCATAAGCTCATTCATTTTTCATTCTCACAAGAGGCGTAATTAGGTTTCCTCTATGCTTTAGTTATACCAAGCCGTTTACGGTTATTGACCCTACCCATAGAAATACTAAAAAAGCCAGGAGAGTATCCTGGCTTTCGTGTTACTGAAGAACCGACAACTTAGTTGTTATCGTCGTCGTCATCGTCGTCATCATCATCATCGTCGTCTTGCTGTGGTGCCACTGCTTCAGCTACCGGCTCAGCGTTGCGTGCATTCAACGCTTCCGTCTCAGCCTTCATCTCTGCCAGGATTCGCTCAGCGATCTGGTAGGTACGAAGGTCATCTTCCGACTGCTCAGGGAACCCAAAGCCTGCTGCCCAGAGAGTCTGGAATTCAGGGGTGTAGTAGTCAGGGAACTCTGCTGCAAACGTAATCGACGGAACGAATGGAGGCAGGGATGCACCCAAGCTTTCCCGAACGATCTTCGCCATCTCCCAACGAGTAGGGGTCTCAGAGACCATCTCGTCTTCCAGAACCGAACTGAACTCAGTAAGAGTTGCGTCCATGCTGCTGCTCTGGCAATGCAGACGCTCAGTAACCGACTGCCGGAACTGGTTCTCTTCCCGGCTGTAGTTCGTGTTGTCCCACGGTTTTACCCGCTTCATCAATTCCGGAACTGTGATCGTATCGTAGCTCACGCCATTCAACAGATCGAAGTTGGTACGGAAGTAGTTCATGGGCTTGCCCATGAGGATGTTCTGAGCCACTGCCACGGCCTGAGCAGCCATCAGGTTGTTAATAGCCAGGGTCTGGTCGAGATCAGCGCACGAGCGAGTCCCTACGCCTTCCTGCATCTTGGCGTAGTACTCGATGTCCATCGGCAGCTCAGTAGTTACCTGACCGCC
>ERZ1463038.11-NODE-11-length-46019-cov-38.958380_pt1 | contig 46019 bp, 43 predicted proteins | sample MGYA00564479_ERZ1463038 | MGnify/ENA primary metagenome ERZ1463038 (study PRJEB39244, sample SAMEA3635134) | Helicobacter pylori | study: EMG produced TPA metagenomics assembly of PRJEB11511 data set (Assembly of a 5300-year-old Helicobacter pylori...
CGCCTCGGCTGGCGGCATGCAGCAACACTTCGGCCAACACTGCGGCATCCAGAAAGCCCAGATTGACGCCCTGCCCGGCCAGCGGGTGAATGGTGTGCGCCGCATCGCCAATCAATGCCAGGCCTTCGGCCACGTAGCGCTTGGCGTGCCGTTGACGCAATGGCACGCACACCCGCGGGTCAGCACTGAGCACGGTGCCGAGACGGCCTTCGAAGGCTTTTTCCAGGTCGCGGCAGAACTCATCATCGCCCAGCGCCATCAAGCGCTGCGCTTCGGTCGGGGTCACCGACCAGACAATCGAGCACCAATGCTCGCCTTCACGTTCCAACGGCAGGAACGCCAGCGGCCCCTCATCGGTAAAGCGCTGCCAAGCGGTGTGCTGATGCGAATCAGCGGTGCGCACGCTGGTGACAATGGCGTGGTGCAGGTAGTCCCACTCCCGGGTCGCGCACCCCGTGAGGCGGCGTACCGCCGAGTTAGCGCCATCAGCGGCGATCACCAGCGGCGCACGCAACACACGACCGTCGGCCAGCGTCAGCAGCCAATCGTCCCCGGAACGGCGCATCTGTTCGAGACGCGCGTTGGCCAGCAGCCCGATGTCACTGTCATGCAAGCGCTCAAGCAGAGCATCTTGAACCACGCGGTTCTCGACGATATGCCCCAGCACGTCGGCGTGCACGCTGGCCGCCGAGAAATGAACCTGCCCGGTGCCGCTGCCGTCCCACACCTGCATCTCGCGATACGGGCTGGCGCGGCGTGCGGCGATGCCGTCCCACACGTTCAAACGATCAAGAATGCGCTGGCTCGCTGCGGACAAGGCACTGACCCGCGGCTCGAACGCTGACTGCGGATCGAAGGGCTTGACGCTCAGCGGACCGCCATCGAGCACCAGAATTTCCAGGCCACTGTCCTGTAACGCCAGCGCAAGTGCGCTACCGACCATTCCAGCCCCGACAATCAGCAGATCTGCGCGCGTTTCCATGCTTTAAATCGTTCTCGCTTGTGGCCTAAGCCGTGTTTTAAGAATCCGCGCGTCACACATCGGATCGAGTTCCCAACCCCATGGCCTGACGGGCAAACCAGCGTTTGGCCGGCGGTAACAGATCCAGTCCCAGCAGGCCCAGATTGCGTCCGGCACCGACCAAGGGCTGGGAGCTGCCGAACAGTCGCGTGACCTGATCGGAGAAGCCCACGGTCAATTGCTGATCCAGTCGCTGACGCTCGCGATAGGCCTGCAACGTGGCGAAATCGCCAGGCATGCTTTGGCTCGCCAGCAGCGCCTCCGCCAGCGCATCGGCATCGCGCAACGACAGGTTGAAACCCTGACCGGCAATCGGGTGCAGGCTGTGGGCGGCGTTGCCCAGTACCGCCAGATGCGGCCGCACTTGCTCTTCGGCCTCGACCAGCGTCAGCGGATAAATATGCCGCGCCCCGACCTGACGCAAAGCGCCCAGGCGATAACCGAACACGCCCTGCAGCTCGCTGAGAAAACTACGATCATCCAGATTGGCCAAGCGCTGCGCATCCATCCCCGCACGGGTCCAGACCAGCGCACAGCGGTTTTCCTGCAACGGCAGCAGCGCCATCGGGCCTTCTTCGGTGAAACGTTCGAAAGCCTGGCCGCAATGGGCTTCGCTCGGGGTGATGTTGGCGATCAGCGCGCTCTGGTTATAAGGCCGCTGCCGGACGCCAATGCCTAATTGCTCGCGCAGGCTCGAGCGGCCGCCGTCGGCAAGAATCGCCAGGTCGCACTCCAGCTCGGTTTCATCATCCAGGGTCAGCCGATAACCATCCGTCAACGGCTGCATGCGCTTGACCTCGGCCGGGCAACGCCAACTGATCACGTCTTTGTCCAGGCCTTGCCACAGGCATTGGCCCAGCCAGGCGTTCTCCACGACGTAGCCCAGCGCCGGAACGCCCTCTTCGATCGCCGACAAACGTGCTGCGCCGAAACGCCCACGGTCGGACACCTGGATCTGCAGGATCGGTTCGGCACGGCGGCTGATCTGCTGCCACACGCCCAGGCGCTCGTAGATTCGCCGGGCGCCAAACGACAGCGCTGACGAACGTGCGTCGTAGCTCGGCTGATACGCATCACCCGGTGCAAAGGGTTCGATCAGAACGATCTTCCAGCCGCGTGCCTTGGCGCCCGCCTGAAGGGCCAGCGCCAGACTGGCACCCACCAGGCCGCCGCCCACAATGGCAAGATTGACCCGGCTCATGCTGCCTCGACACGTGCAGCGGCCATCAAGGCCTCAATCTCGGCGACGGTTTTTGGCACGCCACCAGAAAGAATTTCACAACCGTGTTTAGTCACCACAACGTCATCCTCGATCCGTACACCAATCCCACGCCATTTCTTCGCGACGGTCTGATTATCCGGGGCGATATAAATCCCCGGCTCCACGGTCAGCGTCATGCCAACTTCCAGCACACGCCATTCGCCGCCGACTTTATATTCGCCGACATCGTGCACGTCCATGCCCAGCCAATGACCGGCGCGGTGCATGTAAAACGCTTTATAGGCCTCGTTGACGATCAAATCGCCAACGTCGCCCACCAGCAGCCCGAGCTCGACCAACCCGGCCGTAATGACCTGCACCGTGGCTTCATGCGCTTGGTTCCAGTGCTTGTCTGGGCCGATGGCGGCAAATGCGGCGTCCTGCGCTTTGAGCACCAACTCGTAGATCGCTTTCTGCTCAGGCGAAAATTTACCGCTGACCGGGAACGTCCGCGTGATGTCGCTGGCGTAGCAGTCGATCTCACAGGCCGCGTCGATCAGCACCAGATCCCCATCCTTGAGCAATGCGTCGTTTCCCTGATAGTGCAGGATGCAGGCATTGCGGCCCGAGGCCACGATGGAACCATAGGCCGGCATCTTCGCCCCGCCCTTGCGGAACTCGTAATCCAGCTCGGCTTCCAGACTGAATTCATGCAAGCCGGCACGGCTGGCCTGCATCGCGCGCACATGGGCTCGCGCTGAGATCTCGGCGGCGCAGCGCATGACTTTGACTTCTGCCGCTGATTTATACAGACGCATGTCGTGCAGCAAATGATCCAGCGCAACAAATTCGTTCGGCGGCTGCGCACCCAGATGCGCTTTGGAGCGAATCACATTGATCCAGTCCATCAAATGACGATCGAATTCAGGGTTGCTGCCCATAGCCGAATACACCCGGTCACGCCCTTCGATCAGGCCCGGCAGGATGTCGTCGATATCATTGATCGGGAACGCGTCGTCGGCCCCAAAGTCACGCATTGCGCCTTCCTGCCCGGCACGCAGACCGTCCCACAGCTCGCGCGTAGGGTTGCGTTCACGGCAGAACAGCACGTACTCGCCGTACTCACGGCCAGGGATCAGCACAATCACGGCTTCCGGTTCGGGGAAGCCGCTGAGGTACTGGAAGTCGCTGTCCTGACGGTAGACATGCTCGACGTCGCGATTGCGGATAGCCACCGCAGAGGCTGGCAAAATGGCGATACTGTTGGGCACCATCTGCGCCATCAGGGCTTTACGTCGACGGGCGTATTCCGACTTCGGGATATGGATCATAAGGCAGGTGAGGTCCCCTTTTGGGCGCCGCCGGCGATGCGCCTGGATCACAGGCTCAACGCCGGGAGCGCCAATGATGAGTAATCAATGCAAAGAAGGTTTCGGCTCAGGCACGGCGGGCTTGTTGCATTCGGTGAACAGTAACAGGGGGGCGACGCGCAAGTACTCCATCACTTCCATGTAGTCGGTCTCGCCGTCTTCGGAGTCTTCCAGCGCGTCCTGCACTTGAGCGACAGCGGCCAAATCCTGCAACACTTCCATGGCTTCGGTGCTGATCTCATTGTCGCGAGCAGTCAGCCCGAAACCCGCGAGGAAGCCCTGGCACCATTCGCCCAGCGCGATGGCGCGTTCGCCAAGCGGCGCGTCATCGCTGGGGAGCAAGAGCACAACCGTCATGTCGTCGCTGGTGAGTTCACCCTTGACCATTTCCTGTAATCCGATCAACGCCTGACGTACGTTATCTTCAGGCGCGGCGCCCAGTACTTCGGTCGCATCGACCATCCAGCCGTCGACATCGAAGCCGGCACCGGCACAACTGCGGCCCAGAAGAAAGCCGTGCAACTCGGCCGGAGAGACGGAATGACCGCTGCTGTTGAGCAGGGTGGCAAAAGCTTTGTACGGGGAATTCTGAATAGGCATGGGTAACTAGGCGCCAAGCGGCGCAATGTCTAGAATGGAGGTCTTGTATCCTAGGGCGTGCGGTCATTTATTTCCAGCGATTGCACCCGCAGACTCGCCAAGACTGTCGAGGCCGCTGTTTTTAGCGTGTCAAAACGCCAGCTGCTGCGCCATTCATCAGAAAGTATTCAGTGGGACACAATGGAAGACACCGATTTGCAAGCGCTGATGGCTCGACTGGAGTTGCTGATTAAGCGTGTCGAGCAACTTAAAAGCCAAAATGGACTCTTAGTAGCTCAGGAAAAAACCTGGCGCGAGGAACGCGCTCACCTCATTGAGAAAAACGAAATCGCCCGTCACAAGGTTGAATCGATGATTTCGCGCCTCAAAGCCCTGGAGCAAGACTCATGAGTTCAAATAACAGCGTTACCGTTCAGATCCTCGACAAAGAATACTCGATCATCTGCCCTCAGGAAGAGCGCACCAATCTGGTCAGCGCGGCGCGTTATCTGGACGGCAAAATGCGCGAAATCCGCAGCAGCGGCAAAGTCATCGGGGCCGACCGCATCGCCGTGATGGCGGCACTGAACATCACTCATGACTTGCTGCACAAGCAGGCAGTGCCTGACGTTCAAGCCAGTGGCTCGACCCGCGAGCAAGTACGCGATCTGCTGGAAAGGGTTGATCTAGTGCTGGCCACCGATCCGGAACCCAGCCAAAAGTGATTCTTGCGTAACGTTTCGGGTATACTTGCGACCGCTCCCTGGAGTGCTTGCCAGTCGGTCATGTCCCTGAGCCGATACGCACAACCACGGGGGTTGCACGTTGGGGACGGTGTGCATGTCCGCTTGACGGAAAGCCTTAAGTCCTCCTGCAATCTCCACCTTGAACTTTCGGGTTCAAGGGCTACACCGACAGCGGTTCGTCGGGGAGTCTTTTATTTCTGTCCATTGCCCGTCTCGCTGACTGGCAATGGTCATCACGCGTACGCCGCCGTGCCGTACTCGCTTCTGGATCAGCGCAGATGACCAATCCCGCGCCTCTTTCACGCCAGCAACTGCGCACTCAGTTGCGCAAGGCCCGTCGCGCCTTGAACCCAAGCCAGCAACGCCAGGCCGCTCTCGGCTTATACCGGCAGTTGGCGCAACATCCTCTGTTTCGCCGCGCCAGACACATCGCCCTGTATCTCCCCAATGACGGTGAAATCGATCCGCGCCTGATATTGCGTGCGGCTCAACGACGCGGCAAGAAAACCTATCTGCCCGTGCTCAGCGCCTGGCCGCGAACCAAGATGGTTTTCCAGCAAGTGCGCCACGGCGAAAAATTCAGGCCCAATCGCTTCCGCATCCCGGAACCCCACATCAATGCGGCAAAGCAGCGCACGATCTGGGCCCTGGATTTGATTTTCTTGCCACTGGTTGGCTTTGATGACGTAGGCGGTCGGCTGGGCATGGGCGGCGGTTTTTACGACCGCAGCCTGGCCTATCAGGCGCGCAGAAAGGCTTGGCAGAAACCCGTGTTGCTTGGGCTCGCACATGAATGCCAGAAGGTGGAGCGATTGGCGCAAGCCAGTTGGGATGTGCCACTACAAGGCACCGTGACGGATAAGCGCTGGTATTGAATGGCTGATCCGCCCCACGCCAGGCATGGGAGCAATCAGTGTCGCTGCAATGGTTTTTTCTGCTGTTGTACGATTTCAACCGGAGCATCAGCGTTGTTTGCCCACAGGCTTTGCGCGTAACCCGTAGTCACCACACCCAAACCGAACAAGAAAGCCAATACCCACAATACATCCGGTTTGCGTTTCATCGACTGCCCCCCCTTAGGCAAATCAATACGATGTCCGCTACGGTTTTTATAGGCCGTGCAGCAGCGCGATGCTTAAAATCCCGGGCATTCTCCGACAACGCGAACTGACACGCAAATGCTGGCGTCAACCGACCGTCGGTTAGTCATGAAATCGTTCAACAACTTGACCATTACCCGATTCAGGAGCGCAACCCATGGCCCACTGGCTGATGAAGTCCGAGCCGGAAGAACTGTCGATCAACGACCTCCAGCGTCTTGGCGAAACCCGCTGGGACGGGGTGAGGAATTACCAGGCACGGAACTTCCTGCGGGCCATGGCGCCAGGTGACACGTTCTTTTTCTATCATTCCAGCTGTGCGGAGCCGGGTATCGTCGGCATCGGACGCATTGTCGACGCTGCCTACCCTGACCCCACTGCGCTGGACCAGGGCGGCGCTTATTTCGACGCCAAATCCAGCGCCGCCAACAATCGCTGGAGCGCGGTGAATGTTGGCTTCGTCGAAGCGTTTCCGAAAGTCATTAAAATAGGTTATTTAAAGCAGCAGAGCGCGCTGGAACAGATGCCGCTGGTGCAAAAAGGTACCCGGCTCTCGGTCATGCCGGTGACGCCTGATGAGTGGGAAGCGATCCTGGCGTTACGCTGATCAAGCAGAACCCGGCAGTCACGACCACGCCACATGCAGCACACTCCCAAACGGCGTACGCTTCGCCGACTGTTTGACTGACATCAAGGGAGTAAACCCGGGGTCTGTCAGAATTGGATGTACTAAGAGCAGGATGCACCCATGCCAACGAATCGCCGTCGTTCCAGTCTTTTTGCTATCGCCCTGATCGTGTTATTGGTCGCTGCCGGTGGCTTTGGTTACTGGAAATCTACCCGTGATCGCCTGCCCGAAGGGCTATACATGGGCAATGGTCGGTTGGAGGCCACCGAAGTACAGATCGCCAGCAAGATTCCGGGGCGTCTGGCCGAAGTCCGTGTGGATGAAGGCGACAAGGTGATCAAGGGCCAACTCTTGGCGCGCATGGACACCCGCACCCTGGAAGCACAACGGGCCCAGGCCGAAGCCGAAGTACTGCGTGCGCGGGAAAACTACGCTGCCGCCCAGGCCAATGTGCAATTTCGCCAAAGCGAACAACTGCTGGCCAACCAGGAACTCAAGCGCGCCCAAACCATGTTTGAGCGCGGGTACGCCAGCCGCCAGCAGATTGACCAGTTGCAAGCAAAGCTCGACACCTCCAACGCAGCAGTCGTCTCTGCCCGTGCGCAAGTCGGCGCGGTGGGCGCAGCCATCGGTGCCGCTCAGGCACAGGTTGCACAGCTGACCAGCGAGATTGACGACAGCAGTTTGCGCGCCCCTCTGGACGGCATTATCCAGCTGCGCCTGGCCGAGCCGGGTGAAGTATTGGCCGCAGGCGGACGGGTGTTGCTGCTGATCGACCCCAATGATCGATACATGAATCTGTACCTGCCGACCTCGGTCACCGGCAAGCTGACCGTCGGCGACGATGCACGCATCCTGCTCGACGCACTGCCCCTCCAACCCTTGCCAGCCCGTATCAGTTTTGTCGCGGACAAGTCGCAATTTACCCCCAAAGAAGTTGAAACCAGGGATGAGCGACAAAAACTGGTGTTTCGGGTCAAGTTGCGCCTGACCGACGTCAGCGCCATCCCTCAAGCCAAGTCGGGCATGCCAGGTGCAGGTTACGTACGCACCGCCACAGTGGACTGGCCGGCTAACCTGCAATGAGCGATATGGCGCTGCAAGCCAAGGGTGTCAGCCACCGTTATGGCAAACGGCAAGCCCTGAGCGACATCAGCTTTAGCCTGCCCAGCGGCACCCGATGCGGGCTGATCGGCCCCGATGGGGCGGGCAAGTCCAGCCTGTTGGCGCTGATTGCCGGAGTGAAAAAGCTTCAGCAAGGCGATTTGCAGGTGCTCGGCGGCTCAATCGAGAAACGCAGCCATCGCAGCAGCCTCTATCCGCGTATTGCGTTCATGCCTCAAGGCTTGGGCAATAACCTGTACCCCGAGCTGTCCATCCGGGAAAACATTCATTTCTTTGCCACGCTGTTTGGCCTGTCCCGGGCCGAGAGCGATCAACGCATGCTCAACCTGCTGGCCGCGACGGACCTGACGAGTTTCGCTGACCGCCCGGCAGGCAAGCTGTCCGGCGGCATGAAACAGAAGCTGGGACTGTGTTGCGCGCTGATCCATGAACCCGACCTGCTGATCCTCGACGAACCCACCACCGGCGTTGACCCGTTGTCACGTCGGCATTTCTGGGAGCTGGTCGAGCAGGTACGCAGCCAACGGCCGCAACTGACCCTGCTGGTGGCCACCGCCTACATGGAAGAGGCCGAGCAGTTCGAGCAGTGTCTGATGCTGGATCGTGGCAAGTTGATCGCCCAGGGTTTGAGCAGCGAGCTGGCGGGCGCCACGCCAAGCGGCAAACTCGACGAGGCGTTCACTCACTTCCAGAGCGACAAGCGCCGCAACAGCGAGCCACTGGTGATAACACCGCGCGTGGGCGACAACAGCGAAATCGCCATTGAGGCCCACGAGCTGACATTGCGTTTCGGCGACTTTACCGCAGTGGACAAGGTCAGCTTTGCCATCGGCCGAGGCGAGATTTTCGGCTTCCTCGGTTCCAACGGTTGCGGTAAAACCACGACCATGAAGGTCCTCACCGGCTTGATCCCGGCCAGCGAAGGCAGCGCCACGCTGCTGGGCAAGGCCGTGGACGCCAAGGATCTGGAGACACGCAAGCAGGTCGGTTTCATGTCGCAGAGCTTCTCGCTGTATGGCGAACTCAGCGTGCAGCAGAATCTGGAGCTGCATGCGCGACTGTTCGATTTACCCAAAGACCAAAGCCGCGAACGGATCGCCGAGCTGATCCAGCGCTTCGACCTTGGCGACGTTGCCACGCAGCAGTCCGGCGACTTGCCTCTGGGCTTGCGTCAGCGTCTGTCATTGGCCGTTGCAGTGCTGCACCGCCCTCAGGTGTTGATCCTCGATGAGCCTACCTCGGGCGTCGACCCGGCCGCTCGGGATGACTTCTGGCGCTTGCTGATCGAACTGTCCCGCGAGCAAGGGGTGACGATCTTTCTTTCCACTCACTTCATGAATGAAGCCCAGCGCTGCGACCGTATCTCGTTGATGCACGCCGGTAAGGTGCTGGCCTGCGATACGCCCGCCGCGCTACAGAAGCAGTTCGGTGGCGAAACGCTGGAAGCTGCATTTGTCACCTGCCTGGAGCAAGCTCAGGGCAATACCGAAAAAGCTCCGTCCAACAGTGAAACCATCCAGGGTGTTGAACCCACGGCACCCAAGGCGACGAAACGAGGTTTCACCTTCGCACGTCTGATCGCCGTGGCCAGCCGTGAAGGCAAAGAGTTGCTGCGCGACAAGGTTCGCCTTGGGTTTGCGCTACTGGGCGCGATGTTCATGATGGTGATCTTCGGCTACGGCATTTCCCTGGATGTCGAGAACCTGGCCTTCGCGGTGTACGACCAGGACCAGACACCGCAAAGTCGCGCCTACCTGGAAGCATTCCGCAGCTCCCGGTATTTCGACGAACGTACGCCCATCACCGATTCGGTCCAGCTGCACAAACGCCTGCAACGCTCGGAGATAAAACTGGCACTGGAAATCCCGCCCGGCTTTGGCCGTGACCTGTATGCAGGGCGGCAACCCGCCGTCGCCGCATGGCTCGATGGCGGCATGCCGTTTCGCGCCGAAACCAGCCGCAACTATGTGGAGCAGGTGCATCAGGACAACATGGTGCAAATGGCGGCGCTGAGCAGTCGACCTCAAGGCCCCGGTGCCGCCGCGAAGCTGGAAACGCGCTTTCGCTACAACCAGGATGTGGTCAGCGTGAACGCTATCGGGCCCGGTGTCATGGCGCTGATCCTGGCGTTTATCCCGGCAATGCTCACGGCGTTGGGCATCGTCCGCGAAAAGGAACTGGGCTCGATCACCAACTTCTACGCCACACCTCTGACCCGCCTGGAGTTCCTGCTGGGCAAACAGGTGCCCTATCTGGTGGTCAGCCTGATCAACCTGGCCCTGCTGGTGGCGATGAACCTGTGGCTGTTTGGCGTACCGTTCAAGGGCAGTGGCCTGACCCTGGCATTCGGCGGATTGCTGTACGTGCTGGCGACCACCAGCCTCGGCCTGCTCATCTCGGCCTTCACCCGCACGCAAATTGCCGCGATCCTCGGCACCATGATTCTGACTAGCCTGCCGACCATTCAGTTTTCCGGGCTGATCGTGCCGCGCTCATCCCTGGACGGCGCCGCAGCGGTCTCGGGCATGTTGTTCCCCGCAGGGTACTTCCTCGACATCGCCGTAGGCACCTTCACCAAAGCGCTGGACCTGCGTGAACTCTGGCCGCAGTGCCTGGCGCTGTTCGGGTTCTTTATTGCCTTCACCGGGCTGAGCCTGGCCATGTTGAAAAAGCAGGAGGCCTGATGAACAAACTTGCACACATCTGGCGCCTGGGCTTCAAGGAACTCACCAGCCTCGGGCACGATAGCGTATTGCTGCTGTTCCTGCTGTACGCCTTCACCGTGGCGATTTACATGCCGGCCGCCGGCTCCGTGATCGGCGTCCACAATGCCAGCGTGGCAATAGTCGATGAAGACCACAGCCATGTGTCCCGACAACTCAGCGAGGCGCTGCTGCCCCCAGAATTCCAGGTTCCGATGCCGTTGGCCTACAACCGGCTGGATCAGACCATGGACGGCGGTCAGTACACCTTCGTCATCAACGTACCGGCCAACTTTCAGGCCGATCTCCTGGCCGGTCGTCAGCCCACCGTGCAGGTCAACGTCGATGCCACCGCCATGAGCCAGGCGTTCATGGGTGCCGGTTACATTGCACGGATCTTCCAACGGGTGCTGCTCGAGTACAGCGGTCAGGACGCCGCCGCCCGCAACGTACCCGCGACTATGACCACGCGGGCGCTGTTCAACTCGAACCTGGAGGGCGGCTGGTTTCTAGCGGTGATTCAGATCGTCAACAACATCACCATTCTGGCGATCGTCCTGACCGGCACCGCGCTGCTGCGCGAACGCGAGCACGGCACCCTCGACCACTTGCTGGTCTTGCCGTTGACCGCGCTGGAAATCATGCTGGCGAAAATCGGCAGCAACGCGCTGGTTGTGGTGGTGTGTACCTGGCTTTCACTGGAAGTGATCGTCAAGGCCGCGCTGGGCGTGCCGCTGGCCGGGTCCATGAGCCTGTTCCTGATGGTCACGGCGTTTTATCTGTTCGCCAGTACCGCACTGGGGATATTCCTCGCTACCCTCGCCCGCTCGACACCGCAGTTCGGGTTGCTGGCGATTCCGGTGATCATCCCCATGCTCCTGCTTTCAGGCGGCAGCACCCCGCTGGACAGCATGCCGCAGTGGCTGCAATGGGTCATGCAGGCCTCGCCTTCCACCCATTTCGTCAGCCTCAGCGCCGCGATTCTGTTCCGCGACGCCGGGCTTGCAGTGGTCTGGCCCGACCTGTTGGCGCTGATCGCCATCGGCTTGCTGTTCTTCGTGGTTGCGCTGATGCGCTTCCGCAAAAGCCTGGCCTCATAGAGGCCAGAGACAGGCCCGATTACTGAACGATCAGGTTGTTGAAGAGCAAGTCTTCGACAATCGGCTTACCTTCTTCATCATTCATGATCTGCTGGGTCTGCTTGAGCGCTTCCTGACGCAGCTTCTCCTTGGCCTCGACGTTGTTCATGGTCTCAGCGGTTTGCTGGGAGAACAACGCGACCAGCTGATTACGAATCAGCGGCTCGTTGCGCTTCACCGCCTTCTCGGCATCCCCGCCAGTAACCCGCAGCGCGATATCGGCCTTATAGACCCGCAGCTTCGGCCCGCCATCCAGGGCGTAGTTGCCGACAAACGCAGGCGTCAGCGTGACATAAGCCACTTTCGTCGCATCGCCCTCTTTACCTTCCTTGCTTTCTTGAGCCGATGCCGCCAGGGGCAGTGACAACGCCAACAACATGATCATCCACGCTTTCACAGTTCACTCCTTATCCGATTTGCTGTGTAGCTTACTTCAGCTTGAGCCAGCTTATGCCTGCTTATCAGGCCGGGGCATGCTGATTGACCCATAAACCCACCTATCTACACTTATCGGCTATAACTCCAAAAGGAATAGCCCGATGAAAGCCGTGCTGTGCAAAGCCTTCGGTCCCGCCGAAACGCTGGTACTGGAAGAAGTCCCCAACCCTGAAGCGAAGAAAAACGAAATCGTCATGGACGTGCATGCTGCCGGGGTAAATTTTCCGGACACGCTGATCATCGAGGGCAAATACCAGTTCAAGCCGCCCTTCCCCTTCTCACCGGGCGGCGAATCGGCAGGCGTGATTTCAGCGGTCGGTGAAAAAGTCAGCCATCTTAAAGTCGGCGACCGGGTCATGGCCCTGACCGGCTGGGGCAGCTTCGCCGAACACGTCGCAGTGCCCGCCTACAACGTGCTGCCGATGCCTGAAACGATGGACTTCACCACCGCAGCCGCGTTCAGCATGACCTACGGCACCTCGATGCACGCGCTGAAACAACGCGCCAACCTCCAACCCGGCGAAACCCTGCTGGTGCTCGGCGCCTCAGGCGGCGTCGGCCTGGCCGCCGTCGAAATCGGCAAAGCCATGGGCGCCAGAGTCATCGCCGCCGCCAGCAGCGCCGACAAACTCGCCGTCGCCAAAGCCGCTGGCGCCGATGAACTGATCAACTACAGCGAAACCAACCTCAAAGACGAAATCAAACGCCTCACCAACGGCCTGGGTGCCGACGTCATCTATGACCCGGTCGGCGGCGACCTGTTCGACCAGGCCATCCGCGCCATCGCCTGGAACGGTCGGTTGCTGGTAGTCGGGTTTGCCAGTGGCCGGATTCCAGAATTACCGGTTAATTTGGCATTGTTAAAGGGGGCTTCGGTGGTTGGGGTGTTCTGGGGGTCATTTGCGCAAAGACAGCCTCAGGACAATGCCGCCAACTTCCAGCAGTTGTTTAACTGGTATGCGGAAGGAAAGTTGAAACCACTGGTGTCTCAGGTCTATCCGCTAGAAAAAACGGCGGATGCGATTAATGCGCTGGGACAGCGGAAAGCCGTTGGAAAGGTGGTGGTGCGGGTTCGTTAATGCCCAATCCATAACAGCCGACTTGTCTGTGCGGCGTCAAACACAAGACGCGGACTGACACCGTTTCAGCCGCGCCTCTAGGTTCAAATCCGGCATGGCGTGGCTGCGCAGGGCGCTGACGGTTTGTTCGACGTAGTCGCGGGTCGTGCCGGAGCGGCCGCAGGCCGTGGCCAGCACTTGGCTCAGGACCGCGTCGGGCAGGTTGCCGGCGTAGCTGGGCAGGTGACGCTCAAGCACGAAACCCAATGCGCGGACCCGAGTGCCATCTTCGAGGCGGCAGCTGAGCCAATGGGGTCGGTAGGAGGGATAAGGCATCTCGCGCTGCCAGAGCGCCAATAAAGACTCTTGCAGACAGTCTTCGGGCAGGCGGTAGGCAAACCCGCTACATGAGCCGCCGCGATCCAGGCCAAACACCAGGCCGGGAAGTTCGGGCGTGCCACGATGTTCGTGGGACCACAGGTACAAACCACGATGATAACCGTGCACCCTACCGCGCTGCCGCTCCACGGCGGAGCATTCGGGGCGCCAGATCAAGGAGCCGTAGGCGAACAACCAGACAGGGCCACCCTGATGCAGCTTCATGGTGTTCTGCATTGAGTTCATCAGTTGTTCGAGGGTCAATTGCGGCCCCAGATCAATCACTGGTGGGTAACCGAGTTCCAGACCGGCATGAGCAGCCGTCATCAAACTATTGAATTCATTCCCCATTTCCTTCCCCCCTGGCCCTGCTACTGCCAGTTGTACCCGACCTTTGCGCCGCAGAACATCCCCGCTGGCATCGGGCGGGGAAACGCATCGACAACAACTTCGCCATCAGACGCTTAAATATCAGACTTTGTCGGAGGCTTGCCCGTCACGTTGCAGCGCCCACACGTCTGAAAATATTATGCAATAAATAATCCACCGCCCAGGCCCGCCAGCCTGAACCCACTCAAATGAGCAGATAAAAAGACCTGTCAGCTACTCCCATTGAGGAAAAAACAGGAACTTCCTATTCAAATCATGGACAATTTACCCTTTCAACCTATACGACCCGCGTATAAAGCCGCTTCATGGCAATACCGGCTGAGAGAGTTAGCAATAATGAGTACATCAGGAAAAAGCACGGTCTTGGCCGCGCTTTTGTTCATTTCGGCGACCTGCACGCAGGCTGCTGAAGAGTCGCAAGATAAAAAAGACGGCTTCTGGCTTGTTCAGGCCAGCGTCTACACCCGTCACTTTTCCTCCGACTCCGATCACAATGACCATCAACATCTGATTGGTCTGGAGCGCAACGAGGCCTCAGGTCTGGTCTATGGCGCGGCAAGCTTTCGCAACTCGTTCGACCAACAGTCGGCCTACGCCTATATCGGCAAGCGCTATGAGAGCGCCAATTATCCGGTCTATGTGAAGATCTCGGGCGGGCTGCTTTATGGATATCGTGGCGAATACCGCGACAAGATCCCTCTGAATCGCTTTGGCATCGCGCCAGCGATCATCCCGTCGGTGGGTGTTCACTTCGGCCCCGTCACCACCGAACTGGTTCTGCTGGGGACCTCGGCGACCATGATCAACGTCGGCGTACGCTTCTAAAGCCTACGCACAGACTTGCTACGCCCTTGGGGCGTAAGCAAAGACATCGGCACGCATCTGATGCGCATCCATGCCCGCTGATACCAAGGCGTCGAGGGTGGCGTAGATCATCGCCGGGGAGCCACTGCCGTAAACATACACCGACGACAAATCGCTGATGTCTTCGCACACGGCTTCATGGAGCATGCCGCAACGACCTTCCCAGCCGCACAAATCACTGACCACTTTATGCAGGTGCAGGTTAGGCAATTGCTTCCACTCGTCCCAATGGGACAGCTCATAGAAGTCTTCAGGCCGCCGCACGCCCCAGTACAGGTGCACCGGGTGTTTGAAACCCTTGGCACGGCAATGCTCGATCAGGCTGTGCATCTGCGCCATACCCGTACCCGCGGCAATCAGCACCAGTGGCCCCTCGGGCAATTCAGCGAGATGGGTATCGCCGTAGGGCATTTCGATGTGCACGATGCGATTACGCTGTAATTGTTCGATCAGGCTCTGTGCGCTGGCTTCGCGCACCAGCACATGCAACTCCAGATCGCGCCCGCAATGGGGGGCCGAGGCCATGGAAAAGGCTGATTTCTCGCCATTTTCGCGCTCGATCATCAAGTACTGCCCGGCGTGATAGCGCGGCGGCTTGCCAGCGGGAGCTCTCAAGCCGACCCGCCACACATCGCCACCGACTTCGACGCACTCACTCACCTGGCAGGCCAGTTTGCGCACCGGCAGTTCTCCGCGCGCCAGCACCCCGTCCCACATCACGATGCAGTCTTCCAGGGGCTCGGCCAGACAGGTGTAGATCTCGCCATGATTCAGCGTCACCCCTGCCTGCAATACGCGGCCTTCCACCAACAACGCGGCACAAATATGGCAGTTACCATTCCGGCAGCTTTGTGGGCATTCATAGCCAAGACGTGTCGCGGCGTCGAGTATCCCTTCGCCGGGCAACATCTCCAGTACCGCACCAGACGGCTGCAAGGTTACGCGCATCAATCTATTCCTAACTCGTTCCAGATATCGTCGATCCGGCGTGTCACCGCCTCATCCTTGACGATAACCCGACCCCACTCGCGCGTGGTCTCTCCCGGCCATTTGTGAGTTGCGTCCAGGCCCATCTTCGACCCCAATCCGGACACCGGCGACGCGAAGTCCAGATAGTCGATGGGTGTGTTATCGATCATCACAGTGTCACGCTTGGGGTCCATCCGCGTGGTGATAGCCCAGACCACGTCGTTCCAGTCACGGGCATTGATGTCGTCATCCGTGACGATAACGAATTTGGTGTACATGAACTGTCGCAGGAACGACCAAACCCCCAGCATTACGCGCTTGGCGTGGCCGGGATACTGTTTCTTCATGGTCACGATGGCCATGCGGTACGAGCAACCTTCAGGCGGCAAGTAAAAGTCCGTGATCTCCGGGAACTGCTTTTGCAGAATCGGCACGAAGACTTCGTTCAACGCCACACCGAGAATCGCCGGTTCATCAGGTGGCCGCCCGGTGTAGGTGCTGTGATAGATCGGTTTTATCCGGTGGGTAATGCGCTGGACGGTGAACACCGGGAAGCTGTCGACTTCGTTGTAGTAACCGGTATGGTCGCCGTAAGGGCCTTCGGCAGCCATTTCGCCGGGATGGATCACGCCTTCCAGGACGATTTCCGCACTGGCAGGCACTTGCAGGTCGTTGCCACGGCACTTGATCAGCTCGGTGCGATTACCCCGCAGCAAACCGGCAAAGGCGTATTCAGACAGGCTGTCAGGCACCGGCGTGACGGCACCGAGAATAGTCGCGGGGTCTGCACCCAGCGCCACCGCCACCGGGAACGGCTGGCCAGGGTGTTTATCGCACCACTCCTTGAAGTCCAGTGCACCACCACGGTGGCTGAGCCAGCGCATGATGACTTTGTTACGGCCAATGACTTGCTGACGATAGATACCGAGATTTTGCCGGTCCTTGTTCGGACCCTTGGTGACTGTCAGTCCCCACGTAATCAGCGGACCGACATCGCCCGGCCAGCAGGTTTGTACCGGCAGCATCCCGAGATCGACATCATCGCCTTCGATGACCACTTCCTGGCACGGTGCGTCTTTGACGACTTTAGGCGCCATGGCAATGATTTTTCGGAAGATCGGCAGCTTCGACCAGGCGTCTTTCAGGCCTTTAGGCGGCTCGGGTTCCTTGAGGAACGCCAACAGCTTGCCGATTTCACGCAGCTCGCTGACGGCTTCGGCGCCCATGCCCATCGCCACGCGCTGAGGCGTGCCGAACAGGTTGCCAAGCACCGGAATGTCGTAACCGATGGGCTTTTCGAAGAGCAGAGCCGGACCTTTGTTGCGCAGGGTCCGGTCGCAAATTTCAGTCATCTCAAGCACCGGCGAGACAGGCACCTGAATGCGTTTCAACTCTCCGCGCTGCTCAAGCTGCTGCACGAAATCCCGCAGATCCTTGAATTTCATTAACCAGGCCATTCATCAAATAGACGCACATCCTACCTGCTCTGAAGGTCGGCGGCAGCTCATCAACGCGCAATAGCTGCGCTTAACGGGGATTTTCAGCTAAAAAAAATGGTGCCCCGAGGGACACCATTCTTTTCACACGGTCCGACCTGTTATTTACGCTTCATCGACAGGAAGAACTCGTCGTTGGTCTTGGTCTGCTTCAGCTTATCGATCAGGAACTCGATAGCAGCGACTTCGTCCATCGGGTGCAGCAATTTGCGCAGAATCCACATCCGTTGCAGCTCGTCATCAGCGGTCAGCAACTCTTCGCGGCGGGTACCGGAACGGTTGATGTTGATCGCCGGGAACACACGCTTTTCAGCGATTTTGCGATCCAGAGGCAGTTCCATGTTGCCCGTGCCTTTGAATTCTTCGTAAATCACTTCATCCATCTTCGAGCCGGTTTCAACCAGCGCGGTGGCGATGATGGTCAGCGAGCCGCCTTCTTCGATGTTCCGTGCAGCACCGAAAAAACGTTTCGGTTTCTCCAGGGCGTGAGCATCGACACCACCGGTGAGCACTTTGCCGGAGCTTGGAATCACGGTGTTGTAGGCGCGAGCCAGACGGGTGATGGAGTCCAGCAGGATGACCACATCCTTTTTGTGCTCGACCAGACGCTTGGCCTTCTCGATCACCATTTCGGCGACCTGGACGTGCCGGGTTGGCGGCTCGTCGAATGTCGAGGCAACCACTTCGCCGCGCACAGTGCGCTGCATTTCGGTCACTTCTTCCGGACGCTCATCGATCAGCAGTACGATCAGATGCACTTCCGGATTGTTACGTGTGATGTTCGCCGCGATGTTCTGCAGCATGATGGTCTTGCCAGCCTTTGGCGGCGCAACGATCAAACCGCGCTGACCTTTACCGATCGGGGCGCAAAGATCGATCACCCGGCCAGTCAGGTCTTCAGTGGAACCGTTACCGATTTCCATCTTCATGCGAACTGTCGGGAACAACGGCGTCAGGTTTTCGAAAAGAATCTTGTTCTTCGCGTTTTCCGGACGGTCGTAGTTGATCGTGTCGACCTTGAGCAGCGCGAAATAACGCTCGCCCTCTTTAGGTGGACGGATTTTGCCGACGATGGTGTCGCCAGTGCGCAGGTTGAAACGGCGGATCTGGCTGGGAGAGACGTAGATATCGTCTGGACCGGCAAGATAGGAAGCGTCTGCAGAGCGGAGAAATCCGAAGCCGTCCTGGAGAATCTCCAACACACCATCACCGGAAATTTCCTCGCCGCTTTTGGCGTGCTTTTTCAGCAGGGAGAAAATCACATCCTGCTTGCGCGAACGGGCCATATTTTCTATGCCCATCTGTTCGGCCATTTCGAGCAGATCGGTAATCGGCTTTTGCTTGAGTTCAGTCAGGTTCATATAGGAATGACGTAATCATGTATGGGAGGGGAAATTAAGCTTTTGGCTTAATGAGGCCGCGCCGCAGAGAAAGCGACAGGATCGCGTACTAATTCGAAAGGAGAGCGTCGGCGACGGCTAGCAGGGGACAACGGAGAAACCATTGCGGGGCCGAATGTAACACCTGACTTTCAGGGCGTCTAGTCCCGCACAATGAAAAAGCCCCGCAATCTGCGGGGCTTTTGGTGTTTCAGATATTTGCGTCGAGAAACGCCATCAACTGCGACTTCGACAGCGCGCCCACCTTGGTGGCCTCTACGTTGCCGTTCTTGAACAGCATCAGTGTCGGGATACCGCGCACGCCATGCTTGGCTGGCGTTTCCTGATTTTCGTCGATGTTCAGCTTGGCGATGGTCAACTTACCCTTGTAAGTCTCGGCGATCTCGTCCAAAACAGGGGCAATCATCTTGCAAGGGCCACACCACTCCGCCCAGTAATCAACAAGTACAGGACCGGCAGCCTGGAGGACATCGGCGTCGAAGCTGGCATCGCTGACGTGTTTGATAAGGTCGCTACTCATGGAAAGTCTCCGAGGTCGTAGGCTAAAAACGTCGCTCATCATAGCGGGACTGGCCGCATTCAGGAAGTCAGGGGTGATTGAGTCTCGCTATGACGATGCATGAGCCTGGTTATGGCGATGAGCATCTCACCTCAATCGGGCTCCAATCCTTGGCCTTCCGCACGCAACTGAGCGGAGAGAAGCGAATTTATTCGCGAATGGCCTGACTCGGGTGGCTTGACGCGACGCTTCGCGTTGGCGCCAGAGGTGGATCGTGGCACGATGGCCGGGTTATCGACCGAGACCATTGATCATGCTGCAGTCCCCACCCAAGAATCTTTCTTTGATAGCCGCCATCGACCTGGGCTCAAACAGCTTTCATATGGTCGTGGCCAAAGCCAATCTTGGCGAAATCCGGATACTGGAGCGGCTGGGCGAGAAGGTTCAGCTGGCGGCCGGGATCACTGAAGAGCGCCTGCTCACTGAAGAATCCATGCAGCGCGGGCTCGATTGCCTCAAGCGCTTTGCCCAACTGATCAACGGCATGGAGCCTGGCTCGGTGCGGATCGTGGGCACCAATGCCCTGCGTGAAGCACGCAACCGCATCGAGTTCATCCGCCGCGCCGAAGAGATTCTTGGTCATCCCGTGGAAGTGATCTCCGGCCGCGAAGAAGCCCGCCTGATTTACCTTGGCGTGTCCCATACGCTGGCCGATACGCCTGGCAAACGCCTGGTGGCCGACATTGGTGGCGGCAGTACCGAATTCATCATCGGCCAGCGCTTCGAACCGCTGCTGCGCGAAAGCCTGCAGATGGGCTGCGTCAGCTACACCCAACGCTATTTCCGTGACGGCAAGATCACCCCGGCCCGTTATGCACAGGCCTATACGGCGGCGCGTCTGGAAATCATGAGCATCGAACACGCGCTGCATCGCCTGAGCTGGGATGAAGCCATCGGTTCGTCTGGGACCATCCGCGCCATTGGCCTGGCACTCAAAGCCGGCGGACATGGCACGGGTGAAGTCAACGCCGAAGGGCTGTCCTGGCTCAAACGCAAGATGTTCAAACTCGGCGATGTCGAGAAAATCGACTTTGAAGGCATCAAGCCTGACCGCCGGGCGATTTTCCCGGCAGGTCTGGCGATTCTCGAGGCGATTTTCGATGCGCTGGAACTCAGCCGCATGGATCACTGCGAAGGCGCCCTACGTGAAGGTGTGCTCTACGACCTGATGGGCCGCTACCATCATGAAGACGTCCGTGAACGCACCCTCAGCTCGCTGATGGAGCGTTACCACGTTGACCTTGAACAGGCCGCCCGTGTCGAGCACAAAGCCCTGCACGCCCTTGAGCAGGTCGCTGCGGCCTGGGACCTGGAAGACGATCTGTACAGCGAGCTGTTGAGCTGGGCCGCCAAGGTGCATGAAGTGGGGCTGGACATCGCCCACTATCACTACCACAAGCACGGCGCGTACCTGATCGAACACTCTGACCTGGCCGGTTTCTCCCGCGAAGATCAGCTCATGCTGGCCCTGCTGGTGCGTGGCCACCGCCGCAATATTCCCAAGGACAAGTTCGCCGAGTTCGGCGATGAAGGCATCAAGCTGATTCGCCTGTGCGTGTTGCTGCGCTTTGCGATCCTGTTCCATCACATTCGTGGCACCCAAGAGATGCCGCAAGTGACCTTGCACGCGAACGGTCAGAACCTGGACGCGCTGTTCCCGGACAACTGGCTGGAAAACAACCAACTGACTCAGGCCGACTTCGCGCAAGAAGCGGAGTGGTTGACCCGAGTCGGTATCGTCTTCAGCGTACGCTGAGGACCGGGTTGCTCAGGCGCTCAAGCAGAGTGGCCTGGGCGCTGCGTGGGTTCTGGTTGCCGGTTGGCGTGCTGCGGACGTAACGACCGTCCGAGTGCAGGATCCAGGCATGGGTGTTGTCGGTCAGGTAACTTTCCAGCTCCCTCTTGACCCGCAGGATCAACTTTTTGCCTTCCACCGGGAAGCAAGTCTCGACCCGCTTGTCGAGGTTGCGCTCCATCCAGTCAGCGCTGGACAGGTACATCTGCTCTTCACCGCCATTGAGGAAGTAGAAGACCCGCGTGTGCTCCAGGAAGCGACCGATGATCGAGCGCACATAGATGTTGTGCGAAACGCCGGCAATTCCAGGACGCAGGCAGCACATGCCCCGCACCACCAAATCGATACGCACGCCAGACTGACTGGCCTTGTACAACGCGCGAATGATCTTCGGATCAGTCAATGAGTTGAACTTGGCGATGATGTGCGCCGGCTTGCCATCGAGCGCGAACTGCGTCTCGCGGGCAATCATGTCGAGCATGCCTTTTTTCAGGGTGAACGGCGCATGCAGCAGCTTCTTCATGCGCAACGTTTTACCCATGCCGATCAACTGACTGAACAACTTGCCGACGTCCTCGCACAAGGCGTCATCGGAGGTCAGCAGGCTGTAGTCGGTATACAGGCGAGCATTGCCGGCGTGGTAGTTACCCGTCCCCAAGTGCGCATAACGGACGATTTCACCGGCTTCACGGCGCAGGATCAGCATCATCTTGGCGTGCGTTTTGAAGCCGACCACACCATAAATCACCACCGCACCGGCCGCTTGCAGACGGCTGGCCAGTTGCAGGTTGGATTCTTCATCGAAACGCGCACGCAACTCGATCACGACCGTAACTTCTTTGCCGTTACGCGCAGCATCGACCAGCGCATCGACGATTTCCGAGTTGGCGCCGCTGCGGTACAGGGTCTGCCGGACCGCCAACACATGCGGGTCTTTCGCTGCCTGACGCAGCAGGTCCACCACGGGGGTGAAGGACTCGAACGGGTGCAGCAGCAGAATGTCCTGCTTGCTGATCACGTTGAAAATGTTCTCGCTGTTCTGCAACAGCTTGGGGATCGCTGGAGTGAACGGCGTGTACTGAAGCTCAGGATGGCTGTCCAGGCTGGTGATACTGAACAGACGCGTGAGGTTGACCGGACCGTTGACGCGATACAGTTCGGTGTCGCTCAGGTTGAACTGTTTGAGCAAGTAGTCGGACAGGTGTTTCGGGCATGTATCAGCGACTTCCAGGCGCACTGCATCGCCATAACGACGCGAAAAAAGTTCGCCACGCAGAGCACGGGCCAAGTCTTCGACGTCCTCGGTATCGACCGCCAGGTCGGCGTTTCGGGTCAAACGGAACTGGTAGCAGCCCTTGACCTTCATGCCCTGGAACAGGTCATCGGCGTGAGCGTGGATCATCGATGACAGGAATACATAATTGTCCCCTGTCCCACCGATCTCTTCCGGAACCTTGATGATTCGCGGCAACAGACGCGGTGCCGGGATGATCGCCAGCCCTGAGTCGCGACCGAAGGCGTCAACGCCTTCCAGCTCGACGATAAAGTTCAGGCTCTTGTTCACCAGCAACGGAAACGGGTGCGTTGGGTCGAGCCCGATCGGGGTGATGATCGGCGCAATTTCGTCACGGAAATAGCGACGAACCCAAGCCTTGAGCTTCGCCGTCCAGTAACGACGACGAATGAAGCGAACCTGATGTTTTTCCAGCTCGGGCAGCAAAATGTCGTTGAGGATCGCGTATTGGCGATCAACATGACCATGCACCAGCTCGCTGATCCGTGCCAGCGCCTGATGGGGCTGCAAACCGTCTGCGCCCGCCTGTTCTCGAGCGAAAGTGATCTGCTTCTTCAGGCCGGCAACACGAATTTCGAAGAACTCATCAAGGTTACTGGAGAAGATCAACAGAAACTTCAGCCGCTCCAGTAATGGATAAGACTCGTCCAGCGCCTGTTCCAGTACCCGAATATTGAACTGCAATTGCGACAGCTCGCGATGGATGTACAGGCTGCTGTCGTCCAGGTTCGGGATGACGATGGCCTGTGCCACCGGTACGGGTAGCACTTCAGGGACGGGCAGCACTTCGATGCTTGGCTCAACCACCGGCTGAGCCTCCTGGACGGCGATCTGAACAGCTGCTTCGGTGAGTCCTTCGGTATTCATGGGTGTTCCTGATAGGGACTATTGCCCTTTTAACAGTTGAGCAGCACGAACGGCGAAATAAGTAAGAATGCCGTCAGCACCTGCACGTTTAAAAGCGGTAAGGGACTCAAGAATCACACCCTCACTCAACCAGCCATTCTGGATCGCGGCCATGTGCATCGCGTACTCACCGCTGACCTGATAGACGAAGGTCGGTACCTTGAATTCGTCTTTGACCCGGTACAGGATGTCCAGGTACGGCATACCCGGCTTGACCATCACCATATCAGCCCCTTCAGACAAGTCGGCCGCGACTTCGTGCAGCGCCTCGTTGCTGTTGGCCGGGTCCATTTGATAGGACGCCTTGTTGGCTTTACCCAGGTTCAGCGCCGACCCTACCGCATCGCGGAACGGCCCGTAGTAGGCGCTGGCATATTTCGCCGAGTACGCCATGATCCGCACATTCACGTGATCGGCAAGCTCAAGGGCTTCGCGGATCGCCTGAATGCGACCGTCCATCATGTCAGAAGGCGCAACTACTTGCGCGCCGGCAGCCGCATGGGACAGCGCTTGTTTAACCAGCGCATCGACGGTGATGTCGTTCTGCACATAGCCATCTGCGTCGAGAATGCCATCTTGACCGTGCGTGGTAAACGGATCGAGGGCAACGTCGGTAATCACACCCAACTCAGGGAAACGATCACGCAGCGCGCGAGTGGCTCGCTGAGCAATCCCCTCAGGGTTCCAGGCTTCAGCACCATCAAGGGATTTTTTCTCGGGTGCGGTCACCGGAAACAACGCCAACGCCGGAATGCCCAGCGCCACCCACTGCTCAGCTTCCTGCAACAACAAGTCGATGCTCAGACGCTCAACGCCCGGCATCGACGAAATCGTTTCACGACGGTTTTCACCATCGAGAACAAAAACCGGAAGGATCAGGTCGTCGACGGTCAATACGTTTTCACGGACCAGGCGACGGGAGAAATCATCACGACGATTACGGCGCAAACGGGTAAGAGGAAACAAGCGGTTGGCGGGGGTAAAGCTCACGGCAAGACTCCATAGCCCGCGCAGGCGGGCAAGCGTGACAGTTATAAGCCACCATTATGACCAATGTATGACATCTATGCGCAACGTGCGACGGTAGGACGCAACCATTGTCTCCGTAGGAATTCTTCACGTCGAGACACATATCCACACTTTCCTGAATGTCTTCTAAGCGTTAGGCTGCGCGTTCATTTCGCCAGCACCCAGACAATGCTCCAACAATTTTTGCAGGACTTTGGCTACTTTGCCCTTTTCCTTGGAACCTTTTTTGAAGGTGAGACGATCCTTGTCCTCGCCGGCTTTCTTGCGTTCCGAGGTTACATGGATATCAACATGGTCGTGGTCGTGGCCTTCCTTGGAAGCTACGCCGGTGATCAGCTTTGGTATTTCCTGGGGCGTAAGCACGGCCGCAAGTTGCTGGCACGCAAACCGCGCTGGCAGTTATTGGGTGACAAGGCCCTGGAGCAAATTCGCAAACACCCGGATATCTGGGTGCTGAGTTTTCGCTTCGTCTATGGGCTGCGTACCGTGATGCCGGTGGCGATTGGCCTGTCCGGTTATCCGCCTGGGCGCTACCTGCTGCTCAATGGCCTGGGTGCCGGTGTCTGGGCCGCGGCACTGGGTGCGGCCGCTTATCACTTTGGCGCACTACTCGAAGGTCTGCTGGGTAACGTCAAAAAATATGAGCTTTGGGTGCTGGGCGCCCTGCTATTGCTTGGCGGCGTTCTGTGGCTACGTAGACGAATCAAAGCCGCACGCATTGCCAAAGAGCTGGAAATGACGTCCGCCAAAGTCGTCACCGTTGACGTCAAGAGTCAGCCAAACGAATGAAATGTCCGCGAGCGCAATACAGCCCCATTGCGCTCAGCAGCACGTAAGTCAGCAAGGTCACCCAGCCCAGCGGACTCACGGCCCAAAGCCCCAGCGCCTGCGCAAGCCCCATTAACGGCACGTTCAGCACCAGACGGGCGCACTCCAGCTTGATCGCCCCAGGCCGGTTCTCCAGCGCCACGCCGAGCACAAACAAACCAAGCGTGACCCAGACCCAGCCGAGCACCAGTGCCGGCGGGGCCAAGCTGTCGCCCACCCCCATCAGGTAGCTGCCCAACGCAGCATGGATAGCGAACTGCGCGGCGATGTAGACCTGCTGCGAACGGCTTAACGGCACCTCGAATTTGCGAAACTGGCTCAGGTCTGCCTTGCCCAGCGGGTACTTGGTCGCGACATCCGCCGGGCGCCAGCCGGTGCGCATAAACCAGATCCGCAGCGCATCCCACAGGCTCTCGGTACGCCGTGCGTCGGCGGCAAGTTGGGCGTAAAACTGCACGTTTGCCCATAATGGATTCCAGCTCGCCAGTGGCGTGGTGACACCGAAAATCGTTGGATCACTGTCCAGCTCTTCCTGGAAAGAACCCAATAATCTGTCCCAGACAATGAACACTCCGCCGTAGTTGCGATCCATGTAAACAGGGTTCTGCGCATGGTGAACACGATGATTGGACGGGGTCACGAACACCCATTCGAACCAGCCCAGCTTGGGAATGTGGCGGGTGTGCACCCAGAACTGATACAACAAATTGAGCGCCGCGACGCTGACGAACACCAGCAAGGGCACGCCCAGCACTGCCATCGGCAGGTAGAAAATCCAACTGAGCAGAAAGCCGGTACTGGTCTGACGCAGAGCCGTGGAGAGGTTGTACTCCTCACTCTGGTGATGGACTGAATGCGCCGCCCACAATACGTTGCGCTCGTGCCCCATGCGGTGCAGCCAGTAGTAACAGAAGTCATAGAGCACGAACGCAAACACCCACACCCATGGGCTGTCGGGCGAAAGCTGCTGCAGCGACAGATGCTCAAGGGCAAACGCGTAGGTCAGCACGCCGACGCCCTTGGTCAGCAAGCCGCTGGTAGTCGACAGCACGCCCGTGCTCAGGCTGTTGATCGAATCGGACAAGCGATACGTATTAACCTTGCGCCAACGATCAGCCAACAGCTCCACGGCAATCAGCACAAAGAAGAACGGCACGGCATACAGAATCAAATTCATGGGGTTGCCACTCAGGAGGCCTCTTGCCAAAGATTAGGCCCGGATTGGCCAAAACCCTATGGCAGCGAATGACAAATTAGTGGACATTTAACGACATTCTTGTCACAGCCTTTAAAGAAACGGCCAGCGTGCGAATCAGCCGATTCAGCGCCATGAACAGGAGCAAAAACGCGATGCAAAAGAGAGTGGCAGTGATTCTTTCCGGCTGCGGCGTCCAGGACGGAGCGGAGATCCATGAGAGCGTCCTCACCCTGCTGCGCCTGGACCAACGCGGCGTCGAGGTTCAATGTTTTGCCCCTGATATTGCGCAACACGATGTGATCAACCATCTGACCGGCGAAAAAATGTCCGAGTCGCGCAACGTCCTGATCGAGTCTGCACGTATTGCCCGTGGCGCGATCAAGGATATTCGCGAGGCCAATGCAGAGGATTTTGATGCGCTGATCATGCCGGGTGGATTTGGCGTGGCGAAAAACCTGTCCAATTTCGCCTTCGAAGGCGTCCATTGCAGCCTGCAGCCTGAGCTTCTGACGCTGGCCGAAGCCTTTGCCGAATCAGGGAAACCCATAGGGTTGATCTGCATTTCCCCCGCGTTGGCCGCGAAAATCTATGGGCCGGGCGTAACCTGCACCATCGGCAACGACCCGGACACCGCCAAGGCCATCTGCAAAATGGGCGGCATCCACAAAGAGTGCGCAGTCGACGAGATTGTCGAGGACACCGCACGCAAACTGGTCAGCACCCCGGCCTACATGACCGCCCAGTCGATCAGCGAATCGGCGGCCGGGATCAACAAACTGGTGGATCGGGTGATTGAGTTGACGCAGGAAAACGACGATTAACGGTGAACATCGCCCAATCCTGACTTAAGGGTATTCCCGCGCCAGCCGCGTCAGAATCCTGTCCAGCGCATTGGCGAACGCTTGTTTTTCACGGTCGCCATGGGGCGCTGGGCCACCGCTCATCTGGCCCTGATCACGCAGGTCAGTGAACAGGTTTCGCACCGCCAGACGATCCCCCATGTTCTGCGGGTCGAACTCGCGGCCCCGAGGGTCGAGTGCCGCAACGCTTTTTTTGATCAGCCGATCCGCCAACGGCACATCGCTGCAAATCACCAGTTCGCCCGGCACGGCATGCTCGACCAGGTAATCATCCGCCGCGTCTGGCCCGCTGGGCACCACGATCAATTTGACGCACGCGTACGTCGGTTTGACCTGGCTTTGCCCAGCCACCAGCAATACCTCGAAATGACGCTTCAAAGCGAACTTGATGACTTGGTCTTTAGCTGCCCGGGGGCAAGCGTCGGCATCGATCCAGACGCGCATACAGTTTTCCTAGACCGCCAGAATGCGGCGTTTCTCAGCCAAACGGCTACGGCCATACAACACGGCAATCGCTAACAAGGCAACTGCCTGTGCTGACAGCGAGTACGCGTCGGCATGAATACCCAGCCAATCGAACTCGAAGAACGGCACCGGACGCGTGCCGAAGACTCCAGCCTCTTGCAACGCCTTGACACCATGCCCGGCAAACACCACCGACAACCCGCACAGCAGCCCTGCGTTGATGCTGAAAAACAGCGCCAGTGGCAGCTTGGCCGAACCGCGCAAAATCACCCAAGCCAGACCGACCAACAACACCAGCGCCGTCGCGCCGCCAGCCAGCACGGCGTTATGACCCGCTGGACCGGCCTGCAGCCACAGGGTTTCGTAGAACAGGATGACCTCGAACAACTCGCGATAGACCGAGAAGAAGGCAAGGATTGCGAAGCCAAAACGGCCACCACCGCCCACCAGGCTGCTCTTGATGTAATCCTGCCAGGCGGCGGCATGACGGCGGTCATGCATCCATACCCCGAGCCACAACACCATGACGCTGGCAAACAATGCCGTGGCACCTTCAAGCAATTCACGCTGAGCGCCGCTGACATCAATCACATACGCGGCCACCGCCCACGTCGCGAGACCCGCGAGCAGGGCCAGCCCCCAACCCATGTTGACGCTGCGTACCGCCGACTCCTGGCCAGTGTTGCGCAGGAACGCCAGAATCGCCGCCAGCACCAGAATCGCTTCCAGACCTTCGCGCAGCAGAATCAGCAGACCCGAGATATAGCTCAGCGACAGACTCAGGCCATCGCTGCCGAGCAGATCCGCCGATTGTTTGAGCAGGGCTTTAGCCGCTTCCAGCTTCTGCGCTGCCTGCGCTACCGGCAGGCCATCCTGCAACGACTGACGGTAAGCCATCAGGGATTTTTCAGTGGCCTTGCGAACGTTGGGGTCGACGTTGTCCAGCGAGCTTTCAACCAGCTCAAACCCTTCCAGATAGGCCGCGACCGACAGGTCATACGCTTGCTCGTGATCGCCTGCACGGTACGCCGCCAGGCTCCTGTCCAGCGTCATGCGGGTGTATTCGAGCAGTTGCCCCGGCCCACGTTGTGCTTGCGGTGGCTGGGCGCGCTGGGCACGGAAGGTCGCGGCAACCTCAACACCTTGAGCCGCACTCACTTCTGCCGGCGTTTGCCGGGCCAGATCGGCCAAACTGAATACCGGGCCTTTGGCCGCAGCGGGATCAGCCGTGAAACTGGCGATATAGGTCGCCACGTCCCAACGCTGACGGTCGTCCAGTTGGTCGGCGAACGCGGGCATGTCCGTGCCTTGCACGCCCAGGCCCAGCGTGTTGTAAACGTCATACAGACTTAAGTGGTCGAGTCGGGCCTTGTTACGCAGATTGGCGGGCGGCGGCGTCAAACCAATCCCGGCCGGACCATCACCCGCCCCGGCGTCACCATGGCACACCGAACAATGCTGGGCGTATAACGGCGCACCGCGGGCAGGATCGGGGGTGATTGCCGGGGCTTGGCTGACTTCGTACGTCACCGCCAGCTTCGCCGCCAGTAGTCGAGCCTGGCGCGCTACAGCCGCGCCCTCTTGATGCTCGCTCACGGCCTCGCGCAAGCTGCCAACGCCCTGCTCCAGCTCCGTGCGCTCCGCACGGGCAGGCAACGTGACAATCAAACCCTGCAAGACGGTCAGAAATTCCAACTGTTCGCGGTATTCAGATTCATCGATGACCTTTCCATCAGCAACGGTCGCGGGATAGTCCGCACCTATATAACCCAGCATGTGTAACGCCTGAGCGGCGCCATCAACAGGGTTAGCCAGCAACTCGAAGCTGCACAGGACAAACACGGGCAGCATCAGCCAAGCCCAAAAACGGGAGGGGAAAGACATCAAGGAATCCCAAATAAGAATGCGTTGTATTACATTGTATCAATATTTCTCGTTCGCATGCAGCTGCGTTTGGGATGGACGGTGCGACACCGCGCCGCACAGCCTCCTGAGCATGTCTGTGGGTGCGATGGTCTGTTCGCGAACGAGACTGCGCGCGCCCAACGCGCAATCTCTGCAGGAGCGAATTCATTCTCGATGACGGCAAGTCGGGCATCGACGATTTGAATCAAGCGGTACCGCGATGGATCGTGGCCAGAAATGCCGCTGCACCGACGAACAATCCAGCAAAGGTCCGGTTCATCCGGCGCTGCTGCTTAGGCGTGCGCAGCAGGCGCAGCACTCGCGAAGCCAGCCCGGTATAACCGGCCATCACCGTCAGGTCGACCGCAACCATAGTGGCGCAGATGATCAGGTATTGGGCGAGGAGCGGCTGATGCGGGTCGATGAATTGCGGCAGGATCGCCAGCATGAACACCAGGGCCTTGGGGTTGCTGATATTCACCAGAAAGCCGCGCATGACCAAGCTCAAGGGCCGACCAATCGGGCGTACGGCGGCGTCATCGGCCATGTCGCTGGGCAGCGCGCGCCATTGTTTGATGGCCAGATAGACCAGATAGAGTACGCCAAACCATTTGATCAGGCTGAAGGCCAGTGCGGACGCTGCAAGGACTGCACCCACACCCGCCGCAACAATCGCAATCTGCAACACCAGCGCCAATTGCAGGCCCAGCACGTTCCAGTAACCGCGCCAGAAACCGTATTGCAACCCGCACGACATGGACGCGATAGCGCCGGCCCCTGGAGACAGGCTGATAACCCAGCAGGCGGCAAAAAATGCCAGCCACGTTTCAAACAACATCACACACCTCAGGCAAGACCGGAATGCCTTCTAAGCTAATGTTTGCGCCGAAAAATGACTATTTATATTTAAGGCCTGCGTGCCAATGCACAACAGGCCCGCGCATTGATCAGGACAAGGCTTCCAGCTCGGCCTGCATGCCTTCAAGCATCTCAAGGGCTTCCATCCAGGCTTCTTCAAGCTCGGCTTCACGCACCTTCAGCTTGGCTTGATCGGCCAACAGGTCCCGCAGCTTGTCTTTGTTCGCCGCCTCGTAGTTCGCACTGTCGGCCAATGCGGCTTCGACCTTGGTCAGCTTTTCATACAACGTGCCGAGGTCGCGCTCAAGCTTGTCAGCCTCACGCTTGTGCGGTGCCAACTGTTGACGCAAAGCCGCAGCCTGTTGGCGTTGGGCTTTTTTGTCGGTTTTATCGGCATTGACCGGCGTGTTGCTGACCGGTGCATTGCGCAGACGGTAGTCCACCAGCCAGCGCGCGTAATCTTCCAGGTCGCCATCGAAGGTCTGCACCAGCCCATCTGCCACCAACAAGAAATCGTCGGTGGTGCTTTTGAGCAAATGCCGATCGTGGGAAACCACCAATACCGCGCCACTGAATTCCTGGAGGGCCATGGTCAAAGCCAGGCGCATTTCCAGATCCAAGTGGTTGGTCGGTTCGTCGAGCAGCAACAGGTTTGGCTTGCCCCAAGCGATCAAGGCCAATGCCAGACGCGCTTTTTCGCCGCCGGAGAAATTCAGTACCGGCTCGTCCAGCCGCGGACCGCGGAAGTCGAAACCACCGAGAAAGTCGCGCAAGGTTTGCTCGCGCTCGGTCGGCGCAATACGTTGCAGGTGTAACAGCGGGCTGGCTTTGGAGTCGAGGGAGTCCAACTGATGTTGAGCGAAGTAGCCAACAATCAGGTTCTCGCCACGCACCAATCGCCCGCTCAATGGCTCAAGCTCGCCCGCGAGGTTTTTGATCAGCGTCGATTTACCCGCCCCGTTAGGACCGAGCAAACCGATTCGCGCACCCGGCGTAAGCTGCAATTTGACCTTTTCCAGCACGGCCCTTTCGCCGTAGCCCAAACGCGCATCCGAAAGATCGAGCAGCGGGCTGGAAATTTTATCGGACTCACGGAAGGTAAAGTCGAACGGCGAATCGACGTGCGCCGCCGACAACTCTTCCATGCGCTCAAGGGCTTTGATCCGGCTTTGAGCCTGACGGGCCTTGGTCGCCTGAGCCTTGAAGCGTGCAATGAATTTCTCCATGTGCGCGCGCTGCACTTGTTGCTTGTCGTAGGCTTGCTGCTGCTGGGCCAGACGCTCGGCACGGGCCCGCTCGAAGGCGCTGTAGCCCCCGCGGTAAAGAATGATTTTTTTCTGCTCGACGTGAGCGATGTGATCCACCACCGCATCAAGGAAATCCCTGTCGTGGGAGATCAGCAACAGGGTGCCGGTATAGCCCTTAAGCCAGTCTTCGAGCCAAAGAATGGCGTCGAGGTCCAAGTGGTTGGTCGGCTCATCGAGCAGCAACAGGTCCGACGGGCACATCAGCGCCTGCGCCAGGTTCAGACGCATCCGCCAGCCACCGGAGAAATCTCCGACCTGACGTTCTGTCTGTTCATTGGTAAAGCCCAGCCCGGCAAGCAACTTTCGCGCTCGTGCATCGGCAGTGTAGCCGTCGGCACTGTCCAGCTCGGCATGCAAGCGCGCTTGGGCGGCGCCATCATGCGCGGCTTCGGCGGCTGCCAGATCGCTCTGTACCTGGCGCAGGCGCAAGTCGCCGTCCAGAACATAGTCCACGGCCAGGCGATCGAGCGTGTCGACCTCCTGGCGCATGTGAGCAATGCGCCAATCGGCAGGCACAAGGCAATCGCCGCCGTCCGGGGTCAGTTCACCCCGCAGCAAAGCGAACAGGCTCGATTTGCCGGCGCCATTGGCGCCGATCAGGCCGGCTTTATGGCCGGGGTGCAGGGTCAGCTCAGCGTCTTCTAGCAGACGTTGCGGGCCACGCTGTAAAGTCAGGTTTTGAAGTCGAATCATAATGGCGGCGGAGTCTACCAGCTTCGTCCGAAACAAGTAGATGACTATGCCTTCTGATCTGTGGAGTTTCACCCTCATTCTTTATACCCGCCCGGGTGTGGAACAGGCATGCCTGCGCCTGCAAGCCAGCGGGGCCAACGTCTGCACCCTGCTGTGTGGTGCCTGGCTGGGGCAACGTGGAGTGGCTTGCACCGCCGACCGTTTGCGGGAAATCAGACAATTGGCCACGCCCTGGCACGATGAAGTGGTGCAACCACTCAGGGCATTACGCATCCGTTGGCGAGCAGCGGTGGTCAATGACGTCGAGTGGGGGAAGTTGCGCGAGCAGGTAAAGGGGCTGGAACTGGAGGCCGAGCGCGAATTGCTTTCGCGGCTTGAAGCACTGACGCAGGACTGGTCAGCAGGGACAACGAAGGATCTGATGGCGTGGCTGGAAGGTCTTGCTGGCGACGCTGCCCCCCAGAACCTCGACGCGCTGCACGTGCTGCGCGTCGAGGCGAACCAGCCTTAGGAAGCGCTGACAGGTGTGACGTTGCCAGTAGCTGGCGCTGCTGCAGGGGCAACGGCAGTCGGCGTGGTCGACGCTGACGGCGTTGCAGGTTTTGCAACAGGCTTGGCGGCTGGTTTCACTGCAGCAGGCTTGGCAACCACTTTGGCGGGAGCCCTGGCAGCTGGCGCTTTAGCCAGAGCAGGTTTGGCTGCCGGCTTGGCGGCGACCGCTTTAACAGGTGCCTTGACCGCAGGTTTGACGACCGGCTTGGCAGCAGGTTTAGCAGCGGTTGCAGCAACCGTTTTTTTCGCGGCAGGTTTGGCGGCAGCTTTTACGGCTGGCTTGGCGGCTACGACGGGCGCTTTAACAGCGGGTTTGGCAGGCGCCTTGACCGGAGCTTTTGCTGCCGCTTTTACAGGAGCCTTCGCGGCGGCTGTTTTAGCCGGAGCTTTGGCGGCTGCAGGTGCAGAGGCTTTTACGGCTACCGGTTTTGCATCACGCAGGCTCAAGGTTTTACCCACGGCCTCTTTGACACGACCAATGCCCTGAGCCAGCTTCAGGCTCTCTTGAGCATCGCGCTTGAGCTGCAGAATGTAAGTGCGGGTTTCGGACTGACGAGATTTCAGCGCATCGAGCAGCTCTTCAAGTTCAGACACACCCTGCTTGGCTTTGGCTTGCGCCTTGGCTTTACCGGCGGTAGCGGCATCCTGCAGTTTGATACGGGATTTGTGCAGTTTTTCTTGAGCTTTACCGCGTTGCTTTTCCAATTTGGCGAGCAATTTTTCAGCATCAGCCATCGCTTGGGAACAAGCAGTTTCAAGATGTTCGAGCAGGCTGCTCGAGAGCTGTTGGAGCAAATGCAATGGGGTGTTTACTGGCTTCTTTTGGGCCGACATGACTGACCTCCTGGCTGGCTTGATTGCGGCTCATACTAGACCTCTGCCTGCACCGCCGCTAGGCCATGTTGACAGTAACAATGGCCGTGCGGTTCACGACGGGATGAAAGTTGGTAGAGGAGCGTGTGACAACCTCATGAAATTCCTTTCATACCGAGCAACACCTTAGCGATTGCACTGGCATAATTGCCCTCTTCCCAGGCTGGAGAGCACCATGTCGCGTTACGTATTAATGTCTCTGTTTCTCTTGCTACCACTCGCTCACGCTGCTGAAACTGCCACCCCTGCCAATGACCATGACCTGGCCTACAGTCTGGGCGCGAGCCTTGGCGAGCGCCTGCGCCAGGAGGTTCCGAACCTGCAGCTTCCGGCACTGATCGAAGGACTGCAGCGGGCCTATGAAGGCAAGCCGCTCGCGCTTAAAGATGAACGCATTGAACAGATACTCAGAGACCATGATGCCTCCATGGCGCAGGCAGAAGACAGTCCGCCACCAGAGCCGCAAAGCGAAATTGCGATGAGTTCCGAGCAACGCTTCCTGGACAGCGAAAAAGCCAAGCCGGGCGTTCGTGTCTTGGAGGACGGGATTCTGCTGACAGAGCTGACACCTGGCAACGGTCCAAAACCGACGACTTCGGACCGAGTGCAAGTGCGCTATGTAGGTCGGTTGCCGGATGGGACCATCTTCGATCAAAACAGCCAACCGCAATGGTTCCGCCTTGATAGCGTGATTGCTGGCTGGACCAGCGCATTGCAAGGCATGCCGGTAGGTGCGAAATGGCGGCTGGTCATTCCTTCCGCGCAAGCCTATGGCGCAGAGGGCGCCGGGGATCTGATTGATCCTTACACGCCGCTGGTGTTCGATATTGAGCTATTGGGTGTCGCTCCGTAAGAGCGGGGTATCAGAAACCGGGGCGCAGGGCGCGCGCCCGGTAATGTCGAGACTTCAGGCTTGGGCCACGTCTTTTATTTCATGGGATGTATGCAGCACTTCGATCAGGCAGTCTTCGAGTTCGAAGCGTTCATGCAGTAGACCGCCCAGCTTCTTGAGCTCAACGGCAACGACTTCGCCATCGGTACAATCGCCTTTGTCGCAGCGATCATTGAACGCCAACGCCACTTCAGTGATGACATCCAGGCGCGGATAAATCTTTTCGGCCAACTCAAGGCCACGCTCATCGCCGAAGGCCTTGGCCTCATTGGTCAGCTGTTCGTAGACCTCGAAATGCCCCGCTGAAACGTAATCGACCAGAATTTCGCAGAATTTCTGCAATGATACGCGGTCATCCGCCAACGCCTCGGGCGTCCCGCCGAGAGCACCGTAGGCTCGAACCAGCTCGTGACGCTCCTGCAACCAGCGATCGATCAGCAGATTGACCCCGCCCCAACGCTCCTGAGCATTCTGACAACTTTCCAACATGATGATCTCTCTTCCCTTCAGGGTCATGCTGCTCTGTACCCGCCTCCAGACGTTCTAATAAATCTCGATGACAGAGACGGGTCTGATAAAGCCAGGTAGGCAGCATATTTCCAATGACGCGTGCGGCCAAGATTATGCCCGCACGCCAACCCCATCAAGGTACGCAGGAGATAAAGTTCATACAAGCGTTTAATATTTACCCGTATTTCAGGCTTCCTGTGCATCGTTCGCGCCGACGCCGACGCGCTGAAACAACGGGTAAGCCGCAAAAAAAATCATGCCGGCGAACGCCAAAAGGCTCCATTCGGCAACGCTCATACCCAGCAGCGACCAATGGATTTCAGTACAGCCGGCGGCGCATTCAAATGCCTGCGCAAGGAACAGGGGCATCGCCTCCTGCGAAGCGTTCTGCGCTTGCAGGCAGGCCGCCACGTCGCCCCGAAGCGGGCTTTGCAGTAAGACCTGGCTCCCCGCCGCCACCGCCCCCGAAAGGGCGCAGAGCAAGGCGATAAACGAGTACATCCGCCAACCGGCCTTATCAGGCGAATGTACAACCGCGACCAGGCAGACGACACCGAAAGTGATCAAAAAGGCGCGCTGCAGGATACACAGCGAGCAGGGCCGAAGCCCTACGCCATACTCCAGATATAACGCTACGCAAGTGACAAACACACTGGCAATAAATGCCAAGAGGAACAGAGAACGCGAGCGGGCCAGGTGCATGGCTAATCCGTAACAGAGTGCGAGGGCCATTACGGTAGAGGAAAGCGCATAACCCTTTCAAGGCGAGGGCATAGCGATACTTCTGCAATGATGTAGGCATGTGCCGACGCAGTTGAACGGAATAAATACCGCTCTCTGCAAGATCATTCCTGCGCCCTACTGGGCGGCAGGACGCCTCCTACAAAATGGGGCGGACACACCCAACCTAGGCCCGACCCACTGCCGGAAGCGGACGTGCCAGCAAACGCTCGTCAAGCATGCCCAAACCTTCTTGAAACAGCTGATTACTGCGCTCGGTCTCCCCCAGTTGCGCCAACAAGCGAGCCAGTTCGGCGCAAGCCTCTGGGTTACGCTGCTGGCCGAGACTGCTTTCCAGATAGTCCCGCGCCTTGCCCCACAGACTGCTTTGCAGGCACAGACGACCCAGCGTCAATAACAGGCTTGGATCATTAGGGTGACTTTTGAGCCAACCTTCAGCTGTTTGCAGTTGTCGCGCGGGATCGCGGCCCCGCAACAATCCGTAAAGACGGGCCAGATGACTGTTGTAGTCGCGTTTGAGTGCTGTACGCAGCACCTCTTCCGCCTCGGCATCGGCGCTCAGCTGACGTAATTGCTCGGCATAGGCCAAGACCAGCGGCGGCTCCTGACGTTGTGCCGACGTGAGCTGTTGCCAGGCTTTGTTGAGCGACTGCAGACCCGCTTCGCCTTCCTCCCCGCGTTGCGCTGCAAGGGAGAGATTCTCACCCCAGGCACGGCGCTCAAGCTCCGCCAGCTCAGACGGCGGCAGCACTTTGTCCTTGCGCAGCTCGGGCATCAGTCGAATCAGTGCCGACCAATCCCCTCGCTGCTGATACAAACGCTGTAACTGGCGCAACACCTGGGCGTTATGCGGATGGCGGTCATGCATCGCTTGCAAGGTCACCAGTGCACCCTCGATGTCACTACGATCCTGCTGCAACTGCGCATGACTCAACGCAATCGCCAGCTCGGCTTGCGGCTGGCGCTCCAGCGCTCTCTCAAGCAGGTTGTCACAGTCCTCGTAACGGCCCAGTTCATTTGCCGCGCGTGCAGCGCCCAGATAATACAACAGCGGCTGACGCTCAGCTTCGGCGGCACGCTGGAGGTGGCGCTGGGCACTGGCCCAACGGCCCTCGGCGAGGTCCATCTGACCTTGCTCGATCGCCAGTTGCACACGACGGCTGCGGTTATACCGCGACCACGGATTGACCACCCCACCCGATGCTGTCAGCAGATTGAACAAAGCCCGCAGCAGGAAAACCACCAGCCAGATCACCACCAGCAGCGCCAGCGTTGCCCACAGGCTCGATTCGTAACGGAAGTTTTGGTACGCGATCAACACGTAGCCTGAGTGCTCGGAGATAGCGACGCCAATCAACGCCGCGACAACAATCACCCCGAACAGGATCAGGTAGGCACGCTTCATGGACGGGCCTCCTGCTTGGCAGGTGCGGCAGGCTGCTCGACAGACGCATGACGACGCTCAAGGTAAGCCTGCACGGCGCTCAGGCTTTGCGCTAGATCGGGTGTCATCACCGATACCGGCTGAGTAATCAGGGCTTGAATGCGCTCGTCCAGGAACTTGCTTTGCGGGTTGTCCTGATTGAAATTACCGAGCAGCACACTGCGCGCTTCAGTCAGGGCCTGGGTATACACCTGCGGCTCGCCATTGAGGGCTGCCCACTGAGCTTGCTCCAGCGCCAGGGTCAAAGCCAGTCGAACCTGTGTCAGGCTCTGTCCGGCCAACAGTGGACGAATGTTCTTGTCCGCATTGAAGTCAATACGAATGTAGTGCGAGATTTTATCCCACCACTGCACCCAACGACTGGAGGTGTCACTGTCGGAGGTCAATCCCAGCAACGACCCGCCCTTGTCTTCATATTCGGGCGCCAACGCATTGAGCTGTGCGGCCTGATCACGCAAGGCCGCCAATTGCAGAAACAGGCCGGTGCGATCAGGTTGCTCCACGCTGCGCAACGCAGCCAGGCTTTTAGCCAACTGCTCGCGTGCGGCAAAGGAACCCGGGTCATCCTGTTCGCGAAGGATTTCATCCGCACCCTGCACCAGCGCCTGAGCACTGTTGATGTCTTGCAGCGCCGACAAGCGCAAACTCGCCAGACGTACCAGATGCTCGGCCTCGGCCAGTCGCCAGTCTTTTCGGCTGGCACCCAGCACGGTTTCCAGGCGCTGGCTCAGGCGCTGCTGATCGCCCTGAAGCTGGGCGACCAGCCGCCGACGATTTTCCAGTTCATCCGCTGCAGGCAACTGTGCAAGACGCATCGCCAACTGGAGCTCGTTCTCTTTGAGCGTCTGAGTCTGCGCGCCAATATCCTGCAATTGCCCCGACTGTTGCTGATGGCCCGCCAGCAGAATGCGCACCTGCCAGACACCCCACCCACCAGCAGCAACACCCGCAGCCCCCAGCAGTAACGCTAAAATCACCAAGCTATTGCCACGGCGCTTTGAAGGCTCGGTCGACATTGGCGCAGGCGCTTCAAGCCGCGGTTCAAGATTCTCTTTAGGCAAGACTGTTTCGCTCACGTATCCATCCTTTGCATTAGGGCGCAGTCACATCAATGACGACTCTATTCTGAAAGAGTTCGCCTTTGCTACGTCTAGAGGGCGGGCCCGGGGTGTTCCCGTAACGCCGCCAGCAAAGCCGCGGCATTAGCGCCACGACAATCAACAACTGTCCGGGCCCCGGCGGCATGCGCCAACTCGGCAACCCGGGGGCTCGGTACGAACAGCGGTAACCGGGCCACATCAGGCCAGGCATCGCCCGCCAATTCACGCAGGTGTTCAAACCCCTGCCCACTGCTGACCACCAGGCCGTTCAAGCGTTCCGCTGCGATGCGTCGTGGCAACTCCGAAACTGCATAATGCGGCAGATTACGTCGGTACAACGGCAGATAGTCGACACTAGCACCTAGATCGCGTAACCGCTCGGCCAGCAACTCCCGGCCACCTTCCCCACGCAGAATCAATACGCGCGCTCCCGGCAGCGCCAGCGCTTGCTGCAACTGCGGCAGCGCAAGCAACGCTTCGCTGTCGTCGGCGCGCGCGGGATAAGTGACGTCCAGGCCATAGTCTTCAAGAATCTGCGCGGTCGCCGCGCCAACGCTGAACCATTGCTGTATCGGCGGTTGCGGCCAGAGCTCGTCGATCAACGCCAAACCCAGACGTGCGGCCGGCTTGCTGACCACGATCACCACGCGGTAAAGGTCCAGATCGAAAATGATCGAGCGCTGCGCCGGCGTAATCGCCAGCGGCTCGATGTCCAGCAACGGCAGGCTACTGCTATAAATGCCGGCCTCGGCCAGCACTGTCGCCAGCGCTGCCGATTCCTGCGCAGGACGGGTCAACAGCAGGCGCCAACCGGTCACTCTTCGCCTGCCTCGCCATACACCGCTTGCAGAATGGCTTGCGCGCCCTGGGCCAGCAACGCTTCAGCGACCTGCACACCCAGTGCCTGAGCCTCGGATTGCGGGCCTCGGGCTTCAGCGTTGAGCAGCAGACCTCCCGCAGGGTCGCCCACCAAACCACGCAACCAGACCTGCTCGCCTTCAAGTACGGCGTAACAGGCAATAGGAACCTGGCAACCGCCATTCAGGTGTTTGTTCAAGGCGCGCTCGGCGGTAACCCGCACAGCCGTGTCGGCATGATGCAGCGGTGCGAGCAAGGCATGAATTTCAGTGTCCGCGCTACGGCATTCGATGCCAACCGCACCCTGGCCACCAGCGGGCAAGCTGTCGTTGACGCTGATTGCCGAGGTGATGCGGTTTTCGAAACCAAGACGAATCAAACCGGCGGCGGCAAGGATGATCGCGTCGTACTCGCCGGCATCCAGTTTCGCCAGTCGGGTATTGACGTTACCCCGCAAGAAACGGATTTCCAGATCAGGTCGACGCGACAGTAATTGGGCCTGGCGACGCAGGCTCGACGTGCCGACGATGCTGCCCGCAGGCAACTGATCCAGGCTGGAGAACGTGTTGGACACAAAAGCGTCGCGTGGGTCTTCACGCTCGCAGATGCAGAACAAGCCAAGGCTTGGGGGGAAGTCCATGGGCACGTCTTTCATCGAGTGCACCGCGATGTCGGCTTCATGCTCAAGCAGGGCCGTTTCCAGCTCTTTGACGAACAAACCCTTGCCGCCAATTTTGGACAACGGCGAGTCGAGCAGTTTGTCGCCACGACTGACCATGGGCACCAGCGTCACGACCAGCCCTGGATGAAACTGCTCCAGACGGGATTTAACGTATTCGGCCTGCCACAGGGCCAACGCACTTTTGCGGGTAGCAATGCGGATTTCGCGAGAGGACATGGGTAAATCCGTACTTGATAGATTTGACGGATAATAACAGCTCAGCCATTACCTCAGTAGGAGCGCGCTTGCCCGAGATGGCATCTGCAGGATCAACATTTAGGCACTCAACAAACCGCTACGGCCGGCAAGCGCACTCCTGCAAGGGCTTGCCCGCGCCGTTTTACAACTGTTGCATCATCTTGCGCACTCCGGCCACATGCCGACGGCTGACGATCAACGCATCACCATTGAGGCCCTTGAGAAACAGCTGGAAATGGCCCAAAGGCGTACGTTGCAAGCGCTCGATGCGATCACGGGCGACCAGTGCATTACGGTGGATACGCACGAAACGATCACCGAACTCATCCTCCAACGCCTTGAGTGGCTCGTCCAGCAGCACCTCGCCGCCTTCATGGCGCAGGGTCACGTACTTATGATCCGCGATGAAATAAATCACTTGGTTGAGCGGAATCAGTTCAATGCCTTTGCGGGTTCGCGCACTGATATGGCTCCGCGGGCCAGTGCCGCTTTCGGCTGCTGGCCGGGTCAATGCCGCCAGCTGCACCCGATTGGGTCGTTCGGCTTTTTTCAAAGCTTCGAGCAAATACTCGGCACGCACCGGTTTGACCAGATAACCCACGGCGCTAACCTTAAAGGCATCCAGGGCAAACTCGTCATGGGCGGTGCAAAACACCACCGCGGGCGGCGTCTCGCGCTCGCACAATCGAGCGGCGACTTGCAGACCATCCAGGCCGGGCATACGGATATCGAGTAACACGACATCAGGCTTGAGACTGTCGATCAACGCCAAGGCTTCTTCACCATTGGTGGCGCTGGGTTCGAGGACCCGATAGCCCTCGAGTTCGCTGACCAGGCGGCTTAGTCGCTCGCGGGCCAGGGGTTCGTCATCAACGATCAGGACATTCATATTGCTTTGGCTTCCTGCGTAAGTCTCGCACAAGGATAGCGTAGACAGGTGAAGTGACGACCGTCACGGCGCTCCACGCTCAGACTGGCGCGGGGACCAAAAAGTGCCGCAATGCGTGCACCAATGTTTACCAGCGCCTGATGAGTACCGTTAGAAGTCTGCCTTTTGGCGACTTCGTCATAGGGATTGCTGACACACAATATGAACTCTCCCTTTTTATAGGTTGCTTCAACCCTTACTACGCCGCCTTCGACCCGAGGAGCAATCCCGTAGATCAAGGCGTTTTCAAGCAGTGGTTGTAAGGTTAGCTGTGGAATCGGCAAGTCGTCTGGAATTGCACTCACTGCCCACTCCAACTGTAGACGTTCGCCAAGACGATATTGCTCAATTGATAAATAACGTTTCGCCAACTCCAGCTCATCATGCCATGTCACCAAACTCCCCGGCTTGGCAAGACTGGCACGAAACAGGTCGGAAAGATCCAGCACCGCTTGCTCGGCCTTGACCGGATCGCTGGCCACCAGACTAGCAATACTGTTGACCGTATTGAACAGAAAGTGCGGGCGAATGCGCGCCTGAAGCGATTCGATCCTGGCCCCCAATTCGGCCTGTTGCTGTTTGCGCCACTGACTCTGCAGATAAAAGTAACGCAGCATCAACGCAGACATAATCAAGGCAATCAACGAATACCGTAGATAACGCTCGACCATTGCGCCAACTGAAGCCGATCCATCCAGCTCACAATAGTCGGTCACCGCCGTGCACAGCAGGGTCAAGCCAACCACCAGCACGCAACACAAAAGACCTGCGACACCCGCACGCAGGCGCGCCAGCCAAGGCCGAAGCCCGCACATCAAGGCTGCCGAGAGCAGCACGATCCATTGTACAAACAGCGAAATCAACGCCAGTCGCACCCAATCGAACATCGGGTACATGGGCTCGACCAACACCAGCACCATCACTAATAGTTCGGCCAGCACGACAAGCACCAATAATGCCTGAGGCAGGCACAGTTCGGGCAAGAAGAACTCTTTGCCGGGCGCTGGCGCTGCACCCGGGTTCAAACGGTTATTTCGCATTGGACCAGTCTCTGCGTCACGGGACCCAGCGGCAAGCCGGTCAAGGATAAAATAACAGCAACCCTGTTATTATCGCTGCGCCCATTTCAAAATCGGCCACGCCATATTTTTTTAAACAGCAGCCTGCAGACTAACGAGCGAACCCATGAGCACCGACAAGACCAATCAGTCCTGGGGCGGCCGCTTCAGTGAACCCGTCGACGCGTTCGTCGCCCGCTTCACCGCCTCCGTCACCTTCGATCAACGCCTCTATCGCCACGACATCCTGGGCTCCATCGCCCACGCGACCATGTTGGCCCACGTCGGCGTGTTGACCGACGCCGAGCGCGACACCATCATCGACGGCCTGAAAACCATTCAGTCCGAGATCGAAGCCGGCAATTTTGACTGGCGTATCGACCTGGAAGATGTGCACATGAACATCGAAGCGCGTCTGACCGACCGCATCGGTATCACCGGCAAAAAACTGCACACCGGACGTAGCCGTAACGACCAGGTCGCGACCGATATCCGCCTGTGGTTGCGCGACGAAATCGATGTGATCCTGGCCGAAATCACCCGCCTGCAAGAAGGTCTTCTGGGGCAAGCCGAGCGTGAAGCCGAGACCATCATGCCCGGCTTCACCCACCTGCAAACCGCACAGCCGGTGACCTTCGGCCACCATATGCTGGCCTGGTTCGAAATGCTCAGCCGTGACTACGAGCGTCTGGTCGACTGCCGCAAGCGCCTCAATCGCTTGCCATTGGGCAGCGCGGCGCTGGCCGGCACCACCTACCCGATTGATCGCGAACTGACCTGCACGCTGCTGGGCTTCGATGCTGTCGGCGGCAACTCGCTGGACAGCGTCTCCGATCGTGACTTCGCCATCGAGTTCTGCGCTGCGGCCAGCGTGGCGATGATGCACCTGTCGCGCTTCTCGGAAGAGTTGGTGCTGTGGACCAGCGCGCAGTTCCAATTCATTGATCTGCCTGATCGCTTCTGCACCGGCAGCTCGATCATGCCGCAAAAGAAAAACCCCGATGTGCCTGAACTGGTGCGCGGCAAAAGCGGCCGGGTCTTTGGTGCATTGATGGGCCTGCTGACTTTGATGAAGGGCCAGCCACTGGCCTACAACAAGGACAACCAGGAAGACAAGGAACCCTTGTTCGACGCCGCCGACACCCTGCGCGACTCACTGCGTGCGTTTGCCGACATGATCCCGGCGATCAAACCCAAGCACGCGATCATGCGTGAAGCGGCTTTGCGTGGCTTCTCCACCGCTACCGACCTTGCGGACTACCTGGTCCGTCGCGGCCTGCCGTTCCGTGATTGCCACGAAATCGTTGGGCATGCGGTGAAATACGGCGTGGAAAGCGGCAAGGACCTGGCCGAGATGAGCCTGGAAGAACTGCGCCGGTTCAGCGACCAGATCGATCAGGACGTGTTCGCGGTGCTGACCCTCGAAGGCTCGGTCAACGCCCGCAACCACATCGGCGGCACGGCTCCCGCCCAGGTCAAAGCGGCCGTGGTGCGTGGCAAGGCGCTGCTGGCAACCCGCTAAAATAAAAGCCTGCAGGAGCGCGGAGTTGCAAGCGCGCTCCTACACAGCCTTCTTTTTTCAGGAACATTTATGACCGATCAAATTGACAACAACGACGATGACGAAGAATTCGCTGAATCGACCCTGACTCAGGCCATCGAAAACCAGATCGAAAGCGACAATCCACCCGCTGCCAAAGCCACGTTCAACAAACTCACCCTGGTGGGTTACGAGCGTGCAGAAATCCTCCAGCTTATGGCCCACGTGCTGGCGGTTGAAATTGATGCGTTGCTTGAAGAGGACCGTCCTTTCAATACTGAGTGGTACGAACAGGCACTTCGCGCCCTGCCAGAGCTGCCGCCCGAAGCCAAATGACGACCGGCCAGAGATACATAGGCAAAAAAGCTACAGCCTGACTACACTGCAAAGGCCCCGCTGCCGCATAACCTCCGGGGCTGTCACGCCAAGCCGGCTTTATGGGTCCTCAAGAGCTCAATAAGCGCAGAACAGCTCGTTCCTGTGCCTTGACTCGAGACACTCCACAGACCTGCTGCCGCGTATTACTGGAAATGTCTGGAGTGCCTATGTCGTATACCCCTGATTTGGTTGCCGAACTGGAAATCCTCGCACTGTTCAATCTGGGCAATACCCTTGAGGGCCTGAAAGTCCATCACGTAGCCGCTCCCGCCGCGATTGCAGCAGTACAGCGACTCTTCGAAAAAGGGCTGATCACCCAACCCGATGGCGGTTATCTGACCAGTCTAGGGCTCGAAGCTGCCGAGCATACCCAATCGCTGTTGACCATCCTGAATGTAACCGAAACGGCCTGAAACGCTGCCTGGCTCGCGGGAGGTTTGGTTCTCCCTCATAACCAATTCGCGAGCCCTTCCTCATGCTCTTCATTTTCCCCGAAGTGCACTCGTTCAAATTTTGACGTCAAAATAAATAATCAGCTTAAAAGTACCTGATCACAGGCTGTAAACTGCTCATCGCCCTGAGCCCTCCTTTCGAGCCTCGCCCGCCGGTTATTTGCGATGACGCGTACGTATGAAATTCGTCCCGACCTGGATGAGGGGATCGACCGCAAGGTCCTCAACCAGTTGCGCGCCCGCTTTCTGACCCTCAACGATGGGCGGCTCGGCCGTGCAATGGAAGGTCTGTCAACCCGGCAACAGGCCGTGTTGACGCTGCTGCCGCTGTTCTTTCACGTCAATCACCCGCTGCTACCCGGTTACGTTTCCGGCAGCACGCCTGCCGGGGTGACGAGCTATGAACCTGATACCCTGGCACTGGCCGAAGCCCAACGACTGACCCGATCGTTCTCCTACAAGCCGCGCCACGGCAATCCGCCGCAGCCGATCCACGGCCTGTTCCTGATGGGCAGCCTTGGCACGTTGGCCCAGGCCGAGCAAAGCGACATGGATGTCTGGGTCTGTCACGACTCCGAGCTGGGCGAGGACGCGCTCACCGAACTGCGCAAAAAATGCCAGGCACTGGAAGCGTGGGCAGCGACCCAGGGCGCTGAAGCACACTTCTTTCTGATCGATCCAAAACGCTTCACCCTCGGTGAGCGCGACGCCCAACTCAGCTCGGAAGATTGCGGCACCACCCAGCACTATCTGCTGTTGGACGAGTTCTATCGCACCGCGATCTGGCTGGCAGGCCGCACACCCTTATGGTGGCTGGTGCCGGTCTACGACGAACAGCGGTACAGCGAGTACGTCCACACGCTGCTGTCCAAGCGCTTCATCCGGGCCGAAGAGATGCTCGACCTCGGTCATATGGCGCACATTCCACCTGGGGAGTTCATTGGCGCAGGCCTGTGGCAGCTGTTTAAAGGCATTGAGTCGCCTTACAAGTCGGTGCTCAAACTGTTGCTGATCGAGGTCTATGCCAGCGAACATCCGCACGGGCAGTGTCTGAGTTTGCGCTTCAAACAGGCGGTCTTCGCCAACAAGCTCGACCTCGACGAGCTGGACCCGTACATGGTTGTGTACCGACGCATAGAAGAGTACCTCAACGCCCGGAACGAACCGGAGCGTCTGGAACTGGTGCGGCGCAGCCTGTATTTGAAGGTCAACAAAAAGCTCACCGGCTCCGCACGCCAGCGTACCTCCCGTTGGCAGCACGTGCTGCTGGAGCGACTGGCCAAGGAATGGGGCTGGGACGAACGCCACCTGGCGCTGCTCGACAGTCGCAGCCAGTGGAAAGTCCGACAGGTCACCACTGAACGCCGCGCGCTGGTCAACGAGCTCAATTACAGCTACCGGTTTCTCACTCAGTTTGCCCGCACGCAACAGGCGGTCAGCGTGATCAACAAGCGCGACCTGAACGTGCTCGGC
>ERZ1463038.12-NODE-12-length-44246-cov-262.120522_pt1 | contig 44246 bp, 84 predicted proteins | sample MGYA00564479_ERZ1463038 | MGnify/ENA primary metagenome ERZ1463038 (study PRJEB39244, sample SAMEA3635134) | Helicobacter pylori | study: EMG produced TPA metagenomics assembly of PRJEB11511 data set (Assembly of a 5300-year-old Helicobacter pylori...
CCCAACTCGAAAATAGAGTAGTAGAAATTCTCGACGCAATTCGGGAGGTTTTGAGCCGTCTGGCTACTCTAGAAGAAAAGACTGTCTGGCACAATGCGACTATGGACAAGCTGAGCGTAGGTCAAAAAGAAATGGCAGACCGCATCTCTGACTTAGCTCAGGACCGTGGCCGCATTGCATTGCTGGAGAGGGACGTCCTATACCTTACTGGCGACGTAGCCAAGCAATCCAGGCAGGTAGAGTCATTGACTATCTTGGTCCAGGACATCCAAACGAATGGTAAAATACAAGGCAGGACCGTAGGATTTATCGAGCGTGCAGCTCTTACTTTCTGCTTGGCTATGGTGTCTGCGGGTGCAGGCGCTCTACTACTTAAAACCTTTGGACATTGACTATGAACCCTCTTGACCTTGCAAAAGCAGGTTTTCTGCTTACTCTTACTAATGCAGCCGTAGCCATCCTGATGTTCTCGGTGATTACTTTTGTTCTTCTGCGAATCGCCAACAAACTATCCGATATCCATTTCGGAACTTCGTACAATACCATCGCTACCAACCCTATGGCCTTGGCAGTATACCTAAGCGTTCGCTACGCAGTTCTTGGCTTCGGCAATGCCATCATCATCGCTGCGATCTTCATGTACTCCTGAGGAAACACCATGAGAAAGCTGGCCGTAATTCTAGCCCTCTTATTTACGGCTACTTTCGTGGAGGCAGCCCCCCCACCTCTGATGAGTAAGTACGACGGGTTCTTCATAAAATACACCCACCGATACCTGCCAGGGGTAGACCCGGACCTTATCAAAGCGCAGTGCTGGCAGGAATCTAGGTTCAAAGAGAAGGCACAGTCGGAGGTAGGAGCTGCGGGTATCTGTCAGTTCATGCCTGCTACTTGGAAAGACGCTCGTAGATCGTTGTCGTTGGACAGTTCTACTTCGGTGTTCATTCCGGATACTAATATCCAAGCTGCTGCCTATTACATGGGGACTCAGTATAAGATATGGAAATCCCCCCGGACCCCAGAGAGCCGTCATAACTTATCGGTGGCCAGCTACAACGCAGGGGCGGGGCATTTGATCTCTGCGCAGAAGCTTTGTGGTGGACAACCCGAGTATAGGACTATTGCACCTTGCTTGATAAAGGTGACGGGTATTTACAGTAAGCAGACCCTAGAGTACGTGACTAACATACGAGGGTTCTACCAGCAGCTGAAGATAGCTAAAAAAGAGGTAGTCCCGAATGATGGTCTCTAAGCTAAAGCGATACCTCTGGAACATACTTATAACTTTGGATCAGCTGTGCAATACCCTCCTTGGCGGTGACCCAGACGAGACCATGTCTTCCCGGATGGGGAAAGATATCAAGGCTAACCGGTGTAAGCTCTGCAAGGTAGTTTGCTACTTCCTAGGTCTAATCCAGTCTGACCACTGCAACAAATCAATAGAGCCCAACGAGGGTTCTAGGCAGGTGACCATTGATTAATACTATAACTGACTACGTTATCGCTGCGGTATTGGCGGTGCTTCTCGTGCTGCTGATACTTTCAGGGATCTACGTATTGGTCCTAAGATCAGACGTCTCTACTTTAAATGATCAAGTCTCTGAGCTAAAGAGGAATAACCTAGTTCTGACTACTGGGGCCAAGGATACCGATGCTCTAGTCCAGAGTCTTCAAGGAACTTTGGACACGCTTAAGGCCAACGAAGCTTCCCGGGAAGAGATCGTGAGGACGGCCTTGGCTTCTGCGGAGATCGCATCTAAGAAGAATGAGGAGTACGGGGCTACGTTGCTAGCTTCTACCCCGAAGTCTACTGATCTTTGCAAAGAAGCTAACGACCTAGTAGACCAGTACTTAGTGACAGAGGGGGTTAAATGAAAAGTGTACTCCTGCTGTCGTCTCTGCTACTTCCTGGCTGTGGGTTATTTACTACGACCATTCCGGACGTACAGATCAGATACGTGAAGATCGAAGTCCCAGGACCGGCAGTGCCCTGCAACGTCCCTGACATTCAAAAGCCACCTGATCTTATAATATCGTTGAAGTCCACTGACAATATCCACTACAAGGTCAAGACTCTCCTGGCTGACCGAGAGTTCAAGAAGGCTTACATTCTAAAGTTGGAGACGGCGGTCACCTCATGCAACCAAAGCAAATAACTGGATCAGACACTTTTCACCTAGAGCTGAACGAGGGCATGGACTACCTCTTCAGCTTTGTCTATGTAGATGAGAGTACTTTGCTGCCCGTAGATCTTACTGGGTACCAAGCAGAGCTTTATGTCAGGATGAACCCTGGAAGTGCGCAGGTAGTAAAAGGCATCTCTACTTCGTACAGTTATCTAGACGGCTCGATAGCCTTGGGTTCTGCGGGGCAGGTATCAGTGTCGGTATCCGGAAGCTTTACTACGGGACTGACCTGGGACAATGGGTTCTATGACTTGGTACTGACTAATCCAGATCAGCGTAGAGTTAAGCTACTTAAAGGTAGAGTAAACGTCTATAACACGATGGCGTTCCCTGCGGTGTACTCACCGAGTGCTTTCCCAGGTGCTTTGGAGCTTACTTCTGGCAAGACTACTATGCCTAATGGAATTGACCTCTTCGGATATATGAACCCTTTGAAGATGGGCATTGGGGGAGGTCTGCTATTTACCGGGGGGTTACGCCCCGCATTCTACATGGACCATGAGATTGTAGAACTTAGCTTCTCTGGGGTTAGTCTGCGACTCACCTTTGCAGGTAACGTACCGGTTGAGAATCTTCTCTCTATGAGGATAGGCTCCAGTATATTCACCGCAGCCTCGTCCGGAGGACGGGTATTCAACGGGACTGCCGTAGGGGGGCTAGGGCTTACCTTCTGGGAATGGCGAGACGTAGGGAATCCTTTCGGCGACGTGGAAGGATGGGTAACATCAGTAGCTCTTACTCCAGTACCTATATAGGCTAAAAGAAATGGCTCAATTTGTCGCTAGGGTGGGGGATACCGGGTTAGGAGTATGCCCTAACCACGGATCCCCTCAGATATACACTACGACGTTCACTACTGGAGCATCTAGTATGGTGGTGGATGGAAAGCTAGTCTGCGTGGTGGGGACGATAGGGACTTCTACGTGCGGGCATCAAACCACCGCTCTGACGGGCAGCACCAAATGTAAAGCCGGAGGGGCTTTCATCCATCGGGTTGGTGATACTGGTCAGAACTATGGAACGTACACGGTAAACAAAGGAAGTACTACAGTATCCTCAGAGTAGCTCCGGGGCGTTGGCCCGGAACAACTCTCCGAATCCAAACACCGAGTCCGTCATCTCTGGCGGATTTTCTATTTTAGGCAGACCCTCAAATTGAGCTGCGGCCCCACGCTGAATGCGAAATATCTGAACAGCAACGTTTGCTGCTAGGACACTCAACTTAGTGTTTACCACGACGGTATCTTCTTCCGACCAAGCCCCTTCTCCGCCGAACAGGGCTCCCGCCTTGTATTCTTCCTGGTCTAGCCCAGGAAGGTCTTTGTACCAGTTAGTAGCATGGAGATAGTTAGATACCTGTTGAAAGGCATCGATCATCAACGTCTGTGGAATATCAGTTTTGAACATAGTTATTAACTCGGTTAGCTGGACCGGAGATGAACAGAGGGCACCATTCATCTAGCGGTATAGGGTCTTTGGTCTTGTAGTGTTCTAGCCGACCTTTGACATTTTTGAGTAGAGGGACGGCCAGGCCGTCGTTTGTTCTGAGAAGGAGGTTTAGTCTCCGGACTAAGGTTGGGTATAGAGGTCCTGAGGCCTGGAAGATCTCCTCCAGTATAAGGATAGATCTACCTGACGTAATTGACCATACCTCAGGCATATCTATCTGTCTGCGGACTTGATAGTCATGCAGCATAGCCTGGGTCCGGAAGAAAGATCCTCTCAAGGCTAAGGTCCCGAAGGACCCTACTCTCATTGTGAACTTCGGCTCCCCCATTCCGGGATCGTAGTACATGCCCCTATTGCATCCCACCGCAGAGAATGAGGGGCTACCGACACACCTCTGGAGAAATGCACATAGATTAAGAAGGTCGTTCGGGATCGTCTCCCTCGTCAGTGGGAGGTGATCCATATACACAGTTTGCGATGTCATTTATCTCCGCCCGAATATCTGCAAGAGTAAGGAACGTATAGAGTATTGAAGTAGCGATGTGAATCCCTGCGAAGAGAACGAAGAAGCTTTGTAATAACCAAAGGATTCCCGTAGCCCCAAGCCACGCTACTGCAAATACCAAGATTGCAGAAGTAGAGCCCACTACTCGGAACATGATCCTGGAATCATCAGAGATGATCGCCTGGGCCATAGCTCCGATAGGCCTCTTAGCTGCAAGTTTTAGAATCCTCCACCTGGCTACGGAAAACACAAAGCTCGACAGTAGACCCAGCCCGATAGCAAAAACCAAGAACCACTCTGAGTACTTGCCGGGAACCATCGGGGCCAAGAACAAAGATAGGAACAGACTTATCCCGATGGACTTAGAAAAGAACTCTACGTACAGCTCGCCTTCATCTTCTTCTATCATTACCAGCTCCAGAGTTAGCTACGATTAAACGATGATAGCTCAGGGGCCGGTAACTTGGAAAGAAGTCAGACCGTGCCGAAGTCAAAGGCTTCATGCGGGTCGGGTAGGGAGTAGCGCCAGTAGACTACGTCGTCTGGGTAGGAACGTTCATCGGTAGCTGCGTCAATGTAGTAGAACCCCTGCTCCGAAGCATCCCAGAACCCGAAGATACGCCCAATCTCAGAGACCTTGGGTCCGACGAAGATCTCAAAGATATCCCCGTCCCACTCCCGGTCAGGCACATCCTGAGAGAACTCATAGCAGTTGACGGTAGCAGTGAAGGTATCGAGGTTTTCCTTGATCTTCACCAGCTCCTTCTCGAAGGCCAAGATATCGAACTCTTGATCTCTGAGGGAGTTGAGAAGAGAGTCTACCTGGGCTACCTTCAGGGTAATTACTTCCCGACCCGAAGAAGCAGCCTCGGTACAGGCATTACGAATAGGAGTTACCAAATCGATGTCCATTACAGATACCTTATGATTGAGGTTCGGAGGCTTGGAGGATTTCCAGCCATGTGTCCAGATCAGCTACGCCACCCGCAGCATTGGCATGACCACCGCCACCAAACTCCTTGGCTAACGTGGTTACGTCGATGCTATGGGCCATACCCTGGCCGCTACGGAAGCTCAGTGATACCGTCTTGTTGCGATTCACCTGATAGGCAATTACCCACGGTGTTTCATGCCGTTCGTACAAGTACGCACAAACCTCGGAAGGGTAGCAAGTAGCGTTAACTACCAACCCTACGCCAAAGCCTGGTATTTCAACCTTGCGGAAAGCAGAGGCCATCTTGGCGATCTGGTTGTCCATCTCTTTGGTGAGGAATCCACCTGTCTGAATAGCGAACGCAGGGCTAACTTCGAAGTTAACGATGGCTTCCAGGTACGAACGGGGATCGTTAGTAGCTGCTGCCGAAGAGAGCCAGGCCATAACTTCACGAGTGTTCTCCAGCTTCCACTTCCAGAGATCACGGTCCTCGACGTACTCGACGAGAGAAGGTACTACATCAAAGAAGTACTCCCAGGCCAGACGAGCACCTGACTTCGTCATGTCGAAGTTCATGTTTAAGTTATCCTCTAGGCGGAGAGCTGCCACATCTGCCTGAGCAGTCTTGTGGTGATCCAGGATAGTAACCTCCTTGCCCATGGACAGAAGCTCTGATACCACTTCTGCTTTAGGACAGAAATCTACGAACAGGAAGTGCTCGGCTGGCACCTCAAGAGCCTGGCTGTGCTCGTAGGGACTCTTTGGACCGAAAAAGGTATCCAGAGTAGCCTGTGGGTAGTTGATCGAGTAGAGGCCCTTCGCAGGGTCTGCTTGAAGCTTACCCGTGTCGATTGCTCGGAGGGCAGCAGCGGCAGCCATAGTCCCGTCGAAGCAGTGAGAGTGGTACATTACTATTGTTTGCATGGGTGTGACTCCTGCGTAGATAAGAGAAGAGTTAGAGCATCAAGCTGAGAATTCCGTTTAGTAATGACCTTCTTAAGTCTTTCGGTTTCACGGATGAGACCTTTGATACGAGTATCCCGAGAGGTCTTACCGTTCTGGAGGGACGCAATATCTTTGAGCAGGGCAAGGACTTCATCGGAGGACATCGTGTTCGCAAGCTTTTGGAGATCAGCATGCACGCGCTGCCTCCTGAGCTGCGTTGTTAGCTAAAACGTCAGCCCGTTCATTGCCAGGGTGCCCATTGTGCCCTTTGACCCACTGAAAGGTAACCTGTTGGTGAGTACAAAGCTCGTCCAGTCGTTCCCAGAGATCTTGGTTTTTCACCGGTTTCTTTGCAGTAGTTCTCCAGCCACGAGCCTTCCAGATATGGACGCCACGGATGTTGTCGATGACGTACTTGGAGTCAGAGACTACCGTTACGTCGCAACGTTCCTTCAACGCAGAGAGACCCGAGATGATAGCCATCATCTCCATACGGTTGTTAGTCGTATGCTTCTCTCCGCCAGACATCTCCCGCTCTGCCGAACCCATGGTAAGGATCGCACCCCAGCCACCCGGACCCGGATTACCGATGCAGGAACCATCAGTATGCATCTCTACTTTCTTAAGTTCAGTCACCGTATTCTCCTCTAAAAGGAGGGTCAGTTAAGACCCTCGCATTGTTGTTATACCAATCATACGGGTTATCTGTTAACCTAGGCACTATGAAATCGATAAAGACCATAAAAGTACGAGTTAAAGATAGGCATGCAAAGACCCTAGGGTCCATGGCAAAGTCTGTTAACTTTGTGTGGAACTACTTAAATGATCTCAGCTATCGAGCTATTAAAGAGCACAATAAGTTCCTCTCCAGCTATGACGTTCACCCCTACACCCGTGGGTCTGGCGGCGAGCTTGGGCTTCATAGCCAGACTCTTCAAGCAGTAGCCTCTGAGTTTGTAGCCCGTAGGAACCAGTTCCATAAGGCTAAGCTTTCCTGGAGAAAGTCACAAGGGTCTAGAAGATCTCTGGGGTGGGTGCCCATGCCCTCAGGAAGAGCGGTTATTTGGAGTAACGGACAGGTTTACCACAACGGCCATTACTTCAAAGTCTGGGACCATTGTGACATAGGTTCCTACAAGTGGTTATCCTCTTCTTTCAACGAAGATTCTCGTGGACGTTGGTATTTCAACGTAGCTGTGGAGGTTGAAACTACTGAGTCAGCCTCAGAGCTATCGGTAGGTATCGATCTAGGGCTGAAAGACGTAGCTACATGTTCGGATGGTACGAAGCTAGCAAACCATAGATTCTACCGATCTTCGGAGGTAGAGCTAGCTGCTGCCCAACGTGCAGGGAAGAAGGCGCGGGTACGTGCAATCCACGCGAAAATCAAAAACCAACGAAAAGATGCTTTACACAAATTCAGCCGTAGCTTGGTAAATCGCTGCGGAGCTATCTATGTAGGAGACGTTTCTTCTACGAAGCTCGTCAAGACCAAAATGGCCAAGTCAGTACTAGATGCTGGCTGGGGCATGTTGAAGACTATGTTGTCCTATAAATGCGCTCACGCAGGCTTAGTCTTTAAGGTTGTAGATGAGAGTTACACCACCCAAACCTGTTCGTCTTGTGGCAGCTTGCCAGAGTCGAGGCCGAGAGGTATCGCAGGACTTGGAATAAGAGAGTGGACTTGTAGTGACTGCGGTGTCAGTCATGACCGCGACGTTAACGCCGCCAAGAACATACTCGCGCTCGGATCTGGGCGTCTTGCAGAAGGAAGAACCTCCCCGTAAGAGGAGGTCTAGAGATCATACCAATTTTTGCTCTGCCAGTGAAACCATTATGGCCGGAACGGTAGGGTCGAAACCTACGAAGTCCATTTGACCTGGATCATTTGGATCAGCGATGCTGAATGCACCACCCTGAATTGCTACAGTGGCCAGCTTGGCATTAGGGTTGAACCGAGAACGATACTGGGTCAGATAGTAGCTTGGCTTGTTACCCCTCTGGTTGGTCTCATTGTCAGTGTAGATGGCGAACAGGTCTACATCCGGAACGGAGTTCTCTGTGCAGAAGCGCATGGGAAGAGAGCAGTCGGTGGACCCGAATGGAATGTTCCCCATGTAGTGCATTACTTGGCTCAGAGTCCAATCATCCTTGATATCCAGCTCGATCAGCCGATGAGAGAACCCGAAGACCATGTACGGCTGCTGCTTCATTGCCACCATTGCCATAGCCGCAGCTACTTCTCGGCAGTTAAGCCCTGCAACAGTGGACTGGTTCTGGACCATAGAGCTCGAAATATCCAAGCCAAAGAAGACCTTGGATTCCGATTTCTTCAACAAGCCGAACGATGCATAGAACCCTGCCTCAAGTGCGGAAACTACGCGAGGGTCAGGGTTCCAAGTAAGACTGCCTTTATCACCCTTACCTTGGCTATAAGTCCTCCAGGCACTGAGCGCAGCTACCGGGTGGTTAGCCATGCAAGAAGCTTGGATCCATTCAAGGGGCTTACCTTCGAGAGAAACCCCGTAAGACGACATGCGGGCCAGGTTACGAATCAAGCCGGGGCCACGAAGGCGAGGTAAGAGTTCTTCCCAGACTTCTTTGTTGGCAAGCACCTCTGAAGGCAATGCCTCCCATGGAAGTCCCGAGTTAGAACGTAGTACTCGCACTGCCTCTTCTGGGGTCTTCACCCGGGAGGCCTGCTCGTAAGAAGCCAGCAATGGATGAGTCGCAGGACCTTTTCCAGTCACCCAAGCGAACAAGTCGTTGTTACGCTCCGACGGCTTATAATGGCCGACTCGAAGAAGATCACGATGCGTCCAGCCCGCACGGTTACGGTACTTGATCATCTGCAAGGCAAGCTTATCCCTGAAGTAGTCCCCTTTCTCGTCACAGTCAAGGGAGCTATAGAGGAAGTTCACGTTACGCTTGAATGAACGCCCTTTGCCTCGACCTAGGTCGAGCATGAACTTCGTCAAGAGAAACTGATCCGTCCCGGTATGGATACACGCTAAGGAAAGACCCTGTGCGTCCTTCCGAGTTTCTTCTACGTTCAAGGCCGCAGCCAAGGCCAGGAGTACTGGAGGTTTACGAGGAGCTTTGTTCAAGTACACGACTTCGCTAAGAACCTTGAAGGATTCTTTCGGGAAACGTTCCATGATGGTCTTTACTGCCAACATCACGTCAGCAGGGAAGTCACCGAACTTGTCGTTTGCCTTGTACGTGGCTGCGGTAGAACCGGTGAGGAGGAATCGCTCAAGGATCTGAGCAGGAGTGATGAAATAGCGGCCCGACGAGTCAGAGATCTGAGTGGTCATGACGAGTGTCTCCTTAATTGCGGTTGTCGTTATCGTTGTCGTGCTTTATAGCAGTCAAGCATATCTTGCCAGCTAAGGTGCATTGAGCAGTGTTGAACCATCCGAAGTGGCATTCATCTGCGTCCAGGTCCATCTCTTCAGCCAGCCAAGCATACATCTTGGTTCTGGAGATAGCACGCCTTCTGGACAGCTCCATGAAGTAAGCCTTGGAGTTCTTACGAGCCTCTCTAAGGTCTCTATCTGCCAAGGTACCCAAAGGTATGTCCGTGTACGGATGGACGCCTACGTACGCCTTGCAGGACCTACAGAGGTACGCGTAAGGCCAGTCCCCGTAGGAGGTCCCACTGTAGATTACCGAGTTAGGCATGAGCTTTACTTCGGAGTTGCAGTACGGGCACTTGGTGGGTATCGGTGCTGGAGCTTTTATTCTCCCCAACGCCTTGCGACTAATGTACGGAAGTGGCCACGGAGCAGGGATTTGATCCTTGCTTTTGGCTCTAGGGTCAACCATGTAATTAACCTCAGAAAGACTAAAAAAAGCCGACGGTTAAGTCGGCTCGATGTTTCGGAATACCCGGGGATCTCTCTCCTGCAGCTACCGGTTACCTGGTACCTGGTAGAAGTACTTCTCGAGATGCCCAGACTGGGTTGGCCCCTATTTTCCCCCAAGGGAAAGAAGAGGCGGTTGAAGTAACTTCAACCTATCATTGCTGAATACTATTCCGGAGCGGACGTCCCAGGGCTACCTGACTCTGGACGTCCTATTTAAGTGAGCGGAGGCTCGAGATGAAGCGAGGGTAGCCCTGCAAAATTGCGCTACTCATGGCGCAGCGCGTGCGGGTACTCGAGCTCCATGGATCCTAGGTTAGGACTGAAGTTAAGGAGCACGTCGGCGACCATCGGGTTTCTCCAAAGGAGAAAGTGAAGGGCGGAGGAAGTTACTGCCTCCTCTGACTTCTGATACTAGCGCATGGTGTAAACGGGCAAGGAAGTCGAATGATCCAGGGGACCGGCATGTCTACCAATTCCATCACTAACCAAGGCTGCACTCCCAGTTAGGCAGGACTCGAACCTGCACGCCTTGTGGCACCTGTTTGGTAAGGATCATTCTACGGCCCGTTAATTGTCGAACTAGGAACGTACCTAGGGGTTTTGGTCTGGCACTCTACCAGCTGAGTTACTCGGCTTTTTACACCGAGGCGGGACTCGAACCCGCGACATCTAGAGTTGTAACCTAAGCACTTCGGCTCGACGGGGTGAAACAGGTAAAACAAGAGAACAGTCTTAGGGTCCATAGCAGCCGAGTCAACTACCTGTACGCTATTGCGTACCGTACGAAGATCTTTACTCTGAACAAGGAGCGTCCTCTTTTTGTAGCGAGGTAAGGCGTTGTGATTACAGTCTTAGGTGTTGTAGCAAAGTAACTGGACTGGATACCGATCTACCTCCTCCAACAAATGAGCGCAACCACTACCTAGTAGGGATCGAAGAACAAGTTATGGCAGTGGGGTTTAGCTGCTCTATCCAATTGAGCTACCGAGGCACTAGGCCTCGGACGGGAGTCGAACCCGCATACGCCCATTAGCATTGGTAACCCACGAACCTTCGGCTCTTCAGGTGAAACGATGTTTGGACAAAAGGTAAGATCTTGGGGGTATAAGCCAGGTTATAACCAAGATCAATCGGCCCAGACACGGAGGAGTAAAGCTACTACTCTCCCGCACTATTGTTATACCACGGTTACGCAGTTTATTGAAACTTTAATAGCGACCTTCGGCTGCTACTTTCATTTCATCGATAGACCATAGCGTGAGCTTACCGCCTTTGTAGCCACAGCCGGTATCCAGATCGATTACGTTACCTGCGATGGTAACTTCGTCATGGGCAGAATGGCCTACGAAAACGTAGTCAACCATTTGTACATTCAGTGCAGGCCATGCAGGGTGACGCCAACGATCACGAGTCCAGGTAGCTCGGTCAACCAGAGACTTATCCCATTGAGTACAGGCGTTTACGAAACAGTCCCAGTTCTCAAAAGGGACGTCGGCGTGGACAATTCCCACGAGGCCATGTTTGGTTTGAACGTCGATGGCCAACGGTAGCGTACCCATAGACGCACGCTGCTCTTGCTTAGTAGGAGTGTCTTGGTAGACGAACCACGAACCACCGTTCTGGATGTGGTGGTCAGAGTCCGTGTACAAGCTGATCACGAATTGATCGTGGTTCCCACGGACAGCATGGAACCAACCACAGAAAATAAACTCTTCAAACCTATGGCTCTCCGGACCTCGATCTACTAGGTCCCCTACCGAAAATAGGCGATCCTTAGCTTTATCAAAAGATACCTCCTCTAGAAGCCTCTCAAGTACAGACCAGTGACCGTGAAGGTCTCCAATGATGAAGTCTCTGCCGAGATCGTTTAGGGGGAAGTGTTTCACTAACGGGGCTATATTCATTTTTATCTCATATACTACAGGTTAATAGTGGGGAGACCATGGTCATGCTCATACTGGATGATATCTGCTCTTCGGAGTAATGCAGATCGTAGCCTGTCACCTAACCTAGGGTTCGTACTCTCTTTCCGTATATCGGATATCTTGCTGACCTGCCATGCCCGGTGGGCGTCTTCTACCGTCCTAAATCCTGCTCTTATGTATGCCTCTCCGTCCTTCCTGCAGGTCATAGAGAAAGTTGCGCACCCGCCTCGTAGTGACACCCCTACTGGGTACGTAGTTTTTGACTTATCTCCGTATACAAATAGGTTATTGACTCGGCTGGGTACAAATAGGCAAGTCTCCGCACTGTATACTTTGTTCCCAGGGAAGAGTATATCTTTGTCGATACACCAGTAGTTGCCGTTATGCTCTGCCTCCAAGTACCCCGGCTGTGATTGGCACCACTCCGCGAACTCTTGGTACCCCGAAAATCCTAACGTACACCCTTTGTAGGACTTTGCCTTTTCTTGGGCTCTAGTCCCGGCAGTACACCGGTCAACCATGCTAGTCCATAGTCGTCCGGATCTAGTATGATACTGAATACGGAGTTGCTCCGAGGTGATAGTCCAGCTCCTCACCCACTCTCCCGATGCTTTTCTTCTATCGGGCATGTTATGTACTGCTATTCTTGGTTTTGGCAAAATACCTCCTAAAGAAAAAGGCCCAACTAAGGGCCTTTCTTTGTAGAACCTAGTTTTAGGTCCGTGCTTCTCGGTAGACTTCTGCGTGGGTCATCCAGACGGTCTTGCTGTCTGCTGCACGCTTGACAGCCCAGAGATCATCTCCGACCATCACGTCGCCATCCATCATCACAGTCTTGATCTTGCCTACTACGCCCTTGCAAACTTCCAGGCCAGCTACGCCCTGCTTGCTAGTCTTCACTCGGTGACGGATCAGAACAGTGTCGCCGATCTGGGGAGTACGACGTTCTACCGGTGCTGCTACTTGTACTGTGGTCATTTCTGACTCCTTAACTTTGGACGGGGATTTTTACAACTGAATTCGGGGAAACAAGATAATCTTCGATTCGGTTGCAGTGGTCGAAGTATACCAGCTTTACGTTCTTTGGGGTAAACCCATTGACCGTAGCCTTGATCAAACCACGATAACCCTTAGGGGCTACCACTACTACATCACCGACGGACAACTCTTGGCCTATGAAGTCTTTCATTGCACACCTCACGGTTGAAATTGGAGCGGATAACCAGATTCGAACTGGCCCTAAGAGCGTGGAAGGCTCAAGTGCTGCCGCTACACCATATCCGCTTTGTGAACCTAGCTTAACCCAGGTTCGGTAGAAGTACAACTATTAATCCCAAATCCACGCTGCATCTTTTACATCTCGTGGATACGTAGGTACGAGGCTTTCCCCGAAGTCCTTAGCCATTGCATGGTGCAGCTCAGCAGCGTCAGAAAGACGACGTTTACGTCTGAGTGTTCTGACAAAGTCGGAAGGAGGGTTCTCCGTCCAGAAAAACCTCCAGCCTCCGTCGGAATGAGCCTTCTTCAACTCTGCCTTTCGGGTGGCTTTGAACGTGTCTTTTACCAAGTGCCTCCAGTTCTTCTGGTAGCCCTTCGCCCACATCTGAACTTTTAGTTCGTAAAACTCTAGTTCAGAAATCAACCAATTTTCTGGCGGGGTGGATTCTTTACATCTAACCGTGCGTGACATGAGGTATCTCCATTGAGTTAACACATTCGCATGGCACACCTCCTATAGATAAAAGAGACGCCCCGGTTAGGAGGCGTCAGCTACATTACTTAACGTTGATGAACGGAACCGCTGAACCCGGGACCATCGTAGTCGGGAGCTTGCCGTCCCATTTCTCAGCTTTGGTTAAGTCAACCAAGTTAGAGTTCGCAGCCAGAGCTTTGGCCTTAACCTCGATAGCGTAGGCCTCTGCCTCCCCTTGTAGACGAGTAGCGGAGGCATTGGCAGTAGCACGGGCCAGCTGGGAATCCGCTTCCGCCTTAGCTTTGTTCACGTTCATGGTGTTGACGGAGATCTGCTTAGAGGTCTCGTTACGCTGAGTGGAGATCTCTACTTCTTTCTCCATCAGCTTACGGATGGAGTTCTCATAGGCGTCGTCAAAGTCGATGTTCTCAACCTGTACGGAGTCTACGATCAGTGGACCTACCAGAACTTTACGGATAGCCGCGTCGATATCGTTGCCGAACTTAACTCGGTTACGAACCGAGTCTGCCGCCGTGTACTGACCGAAGACGTTCTCTACCTGAGTAGGCACCTGACGCCCGATCAAGCGCTCATCCATGCCTTCTACCGTGGAGTACTTGGAGTACAAGGTCCCTGCTTCAGTGCCAGGTACGTGGTAGGAGACCGACACTTGCAGAACAGCCGTCTGCTGGTCATTGGAGTAAGCAGTGAGCTTACTGAACTTCAAGCTCTGGTTCTGAGTAGAGACGATAACTACCGAATCTACGAAGGGGATCTTGAAAGACAGACCCGGACCCGCAATGCCGATCTGTTTACCGTTACGAAGAATTACCCCACTCTCTCGGTCGTTGACCGTATAGAAGCCACTCAAGGCTACGCTGGTTACCAGTATTGCGAGCAACGCAATTACGATGTTACGGACTGTAATAAGCTGATTCATTGAAACATTCCTGTCTTAGTGGGTGTGTGAGTATCACACGTTGATAAACTTTCCGCAATCCAAGTGGACTACTCCGTCTACTACTTTGTACGACTCTATGAGTATCGACCCTGCTTCTCTATCTAGAGACCAAGCTTGGCTGCGTCCACCCTCCCCTATTAAGGTATATAGTGCGCAGGCCCCCTACCAGATCTCTAGTGGCGATAGTGTACACCCCCTCACTCACTCCAGACCTACTAGTCGCCTTAAGCTGAATCTCCGGCAGACTCACCATCATGCCTCTCTCTCCAAGAACCTTAGTGTTGGAGAGCTGGCCTAGCTGGGTGCCTAAGAGCTTGAGGAACTTGTTTACGTGCATGCAGTTGTCGTAGGTGTGGTTAGGAAGGCTCATATTGACCTCCTAGGTCTACGATAAGCTCTTTACCAAACCCCGCCACCGTTACACCGATCACTTGAAGAGAGGCGGCTCTAGGAGTTACCGACCAATCGGTATACACCATACCATTTTCCCTAAGTACCTTGAACTGCTGGTCTTGGATGTGCTGTAGACGCCATCTACCTTGACCTATGTTGAGGCCTCCGGAATTATCCTTCCGTCTAAACACGATACTCTCCAGATAGCTCTTGTTGCCGCTAGCTACGATCCTACGGAGTAACGCGTTTAGATCCCCGTTTAAGTTAACCATACACCTCTCCCAAGAAAACTCGTGGTCCACCCACTATACGTCTCCTAAAACCTGTTATCAGCAATGACCCGGCGTTGTGGTGGATCCCCCAGCCATGCTCGTATGAGCTAGTAAGGGGGCCCATGAACGTTATCCGAACACCTCGATCCTTGCGTACTCTTCTTGGGTCCTCAGATACCCGGAAGATGCCTTTCATCAAGTATTCGGTATCAAACAACGTTTCGAAGGTCAGGCTATCCGTAGGTACTTCTTCTCGGAGAAGTCTTCTAACCAACTCATTGAAGTGAACGGCCATAGACCCTCCGGAATATTTGAGCCACGTTCTCAGCATCGCTAAGGGCTCGGTGGTGCTGCCCGATAAACTCCAGACCTTCTTTGTTGATAGCCTTGTCCAGACCAAAGCCCTTCTTGGTTTCAAGCAGGCTCGAGTACCAAACCTTCATGTTGAAGTGCTTGTTGGGAGAGAGCAACGGGGCCAAGCCATGTATGACTCCGTTCTGAACCAAGATGTTCCGGTCGAATGCACTCCAGGAGCACCAGCTCCAATCCTTCCCCAGACGCTTTGTGAAGGCGTCTAGGAGGGTAAGGGCCCAGACGTAGCTCCTACCCTCGTCAACCTGCTCCTGCGTGATGTGAGTAAGCCCACGGCAGAAGTCTGAGAGGGTTTGGTGGAGAGTAGGCTTGATGAAGAACTCAACCCGCTCTACCGGCTCCCAGTTGTTATCCCGGTCAAGAAGGACGCCACCGAACTCGATGACCTCCATCTCTTCCCGTGGAAAGGCGTCGGTATTGGTGCAAGTAGCCTCGAGATCCACTACGAGAAGGTATCTCTTCAGCAAGGAGTTGAACTGAGCTTTTCGTTGAGTGGTCATGTAAACCTCAGAGGCGAATGATAAGGACTAGGGACACTGAGAGAAAGAGGAATAGAAGGAAACCCGACCATGCGGCAGCAGACTCAGGGACTTCTTTATACGTGTAGAAAACGGGAGTTGTCTTTGTGTACACCCTTCCGAAAAGTCCAGTGTTCTGAGCGATGGAGACCTCTTTGATCCACAGACGTCGAGCCACGCCCCGGAGGATAAGACCCAGGGCGATGATGGCAGACAACGATACCAACGCAGAGCCAAGCATCTTCCAGAGGATCACGATCATGGTGATAATCCCCGCAGGAGTCTTGATGAACTCATTCACGGAGACACCAAGCTCACGAGCAGCACTACCTACTGCCTTGGCGAACCCTTCTGCTACCGTGGCCCAAGAGGTGAGCTTCTCCGGAGTAACCAAAGGCTGAGACTCTTCTACGACCTTGGCCGCCTTCTTGGCCTGCTTGTCTACCTCCTCCTGAGCGAGGGCGTCGAGACGAAGCTTCTCGCAGTCAAGCTTCAGCTTCTGGATCATCGCGTCCGGAAGGCCCGAGTTCTGGATATTGCAAGTACCACTCTCGCTATACGCCCATGCGCCGGACATGAACAACGTGGTAACGAGGATCAGGATAAGGTTCTTCATGCTTCTTCTCTTGGAGTAGGTAGATCGTTGAGCCAGGCAGATGCCGCAGCCTTGAATTCGTCGCAGGAGTCTTCGTCAGCAAGGCCCGCAGCGATCCAAGGAGCCAACATCTTCTCCTCTGGAGTCATGGGTACTGCTACGTTCCGAACGAAGTTCATCTTGGCTAAGAACTCGTCCATTTCTTTGGCCCAGACTTTACCATCAGGGCCGTAGTAGTTGACGATAGTCGGGTACTCCGACCGGATAGAACTTCGATTTGCGATGAGCATGGTTATGTATTCCACGCCTGGGTGATCGATGTGGTTCCAGACCTGGTCCTCACGTACTTCAAAAGAGTGGCTTGGTAGCCCTTTCTTCTTCATAGCTACGGCGCATTGCTTCGAGAGCTTTCTTGGCGCTTTCATGTTCTTCCTCAGCTTGTTCGAATGCCTCTTGGGCATCTCGTTCGATGATAATAAGAGTCTCCGCTAATAACATGCGCAGGTTGTTTTCCACTGCGGTTGCGAAAGACTCTGAGAATTTCTTGTTGTTCAAGTACACTGACTGCTGGCCTTTGCTAGAAAGGATGGTCTGGTAGTCTAGGTGAACTCGTAAAAGCATAGGGCTGGTACTGGAGACTTCATTGCTCCCCCGGCTAGTTGCGTCCTTTACGGTAGCCCTCCGAGTGAGGATAGCCAACCCTTCTTGGCTGTTGCTACCGGGCGTAATCAAGGTATGTATGTGCCCACGTAGTTTCTGAGCCATACCTTTTAGCCACTGGGCATTCGCTAGGCTACTCATCTACGCCTCCTTTACTTTCTTGGTCAATGACTGAACTACGCTCGGAACTGCGTCGTAAGCCTGGGCTAAGAACAATGCCCGGGCAGCCTTGAGCTGAGCGGCGGTTACATCCAAAGGACGCTTATCCAAGATCTGCGCAGCCATGTTACGAATGAACACTACCTTACCATTTTCTATTAACTTTGCCATCTCATCTATCCTCACACAAGCTAATTAGAGTCTTTCTCAAAGTACTTATACCAGCCCTTACGGGTAATACTAAAAGAAAGGGCTCCGAAGAGCCCCTCCTTATTACGCTGCCTTAGGCAGAGATTCCGTCAGGTTGGTACGGACAGATACCAGTGTTGCTTTGGACAGGACTTGACTGTCTTGGAAAACACAGTTCAGAACCCCATTGTAGCCTTCTGGTTTACCTTCTACCAGGACGTATTCACCGTCAGCGTCAAACTCTAACGCCAACCATCCTTTGGCCGACTTCTTGCCTGAGTCTGTCTTAGGATCTTTGTAGACGTCAATCTCCAGATCTCCTACTACTCCGTAAGTGAGCTTCATTGCAAAGCCCAAGGAGTCCCGAGTGATGTGCTGGATGCTGTAGCTGCCAACGCCAACCACGATGTTTTCTGCGGAGAAGCCCATCTCCATCAGACGTTCCAGGATAGCTTCAAAACGCTGGACGGTAATAGAGTCCCCGTAGATCATTCGGATGTGTGGGTCCAGGACTTTGAAGCCCTTAGAGTTCACCGTGCCACCGAATACGTTCCACAAGTGTTGGACAGTGCCGATCTCCTCTACTGACAAGGCAGTAGGTTCGAACGTAGTGACATGAGTCCCGTCTACGTAGTAGAACTGCTTGTCATGGCGATTCCAGTCTATAGATACGGTGTAGTGGTACAGTTGGCCATTCCAGCGAGCCACCCCAGAAACTTCAGAATTACCACACTCACCATGAGGGGTTTCTTCTCGGACTTGGTCCCCCACATGATCACAGATCCATCCCTTTACGTGTTCTACCGAAGTAACCCCTTCACCTATCTCAAAGATCTTCGCAGTACCACAGATCACATCAATAGGAACACCGCTGTCAGGACGGACTACGAACGGGCCACCTTCACGAGCCATGATCTTGTCTTTGACCAGAGGTAGTCCGTGCTCCAACATCCCGAAGTAGTCGTAGCTGTCCATAACATAGCTGATAGGACCTGCGTTATCCAGGTAGCCGGTCAAGAACTCCATCTCTGCTTCAAACAATGAGCAACCTTTGATGACTGCGATCATCTGGATGTTCAGAGTAGTGAGGGAGTGCTCAGTAGCCATGATGGAGCCGAAGTCCGCCTTGGTTGCACCGTACTCGTGCATCGCAGCCAAGCAGCCCGGGATGTTGTCAGTGCCAGTGAACGCAGACAGGAACGACGGCCCAGTCTTGTAGCCCGCCCACATGCCGAACAGACCGCGAAGACTGAAGTCGTGACACTGGTATGTTACGTAGCCATTGTCGTCGGCAGTCAGCGCTGCGTACTTCTCGGCAACGACTCGGTACTCACGAGCAGTAGTAGCTACGGTGCAAGACGGCCACAGCTCATTGCTGAAGTGGTCTTCCGTGTAACTAGCCAGCCAGGCGAAGTCCTCGTGAGTGTTGGTAACCAGGAGGATCGGAGTACCCGCCTTGACCACCCGGCCTTCTTCAACAGCGTGGATCTGGAGAGGAAGGTAACCAAGAGCATGCAGAGCAGAGTATCGAGACAGATCCGCGTTCTGGATAGTAGCTTCGATCAAAGGACGAATCACCGACTCAACTTCTTCCCACGAAGCTTCGAAGAATTGGTTCCAGCAGTGGTTGATGGTGTTCATGGCCTGGAGAACACCTGCGACGACGATCTTGCCATCGTACATTGAACTACCCTGGAAATACTTGGTGCTACGAGGGGTGAAGTTACCTTGGCCCTTCGTGTAGCCTTTTGGGTACAGACCTGGGTGACAGAACTTGTAGGCGTCACAGAGGATGGCTGCGTACATAGGTGCTGGAGGAGTTTGCATGCGCATGGGTTAGTCCTTAGTAGATTTCGTTGGTGATGTTGATTACGGTGAGATTACCAGAACTCTGGAGTTCTCGATGGAAGCTGTTAGTGGTGAACACTTGGTCGTAGATACACGTTACTACACCCTGCCCTTTAGTGAACAGGCCATGAGTTACTGCCAGGCTAACCGAAGAAGCCCCCAAGTCTTTCAGGGAGTGGTAGAGGGGAACAAACGTACCGCAGCCATCCCCGATGTCATCCAAGACTAGGAGCCGTTTACCCTCTACGGATTCCTCCACTTGTGTCCCGGAGATATGACCTGTTCCCGTATCTCGGATCTTGGAGCAATGAATTACCCCCGCCGCTCCGACTCGTCGGCAGAACTCTTCTGACTTTTTGGCTGCACCCTTGTCTGGGGCAACGATATATATGTCCCCCCAAGAGGGGTAAATGCCATGAAAGATCTGAGTCTGGTCTACTACGTCAGAGTAGTCAATCCGCGAGGTGGTTTCATCACTATGAGGGTCCAAGAACTTCACGCTGTGAAATTCACAGTCGTTGATGAGCCCCGCCATCACGGAGATGCTTAAGGATTCTCCCCGCTGGCTCACTCTATCTTGCCGAGCGTAAGGGACGTACGGGATAAACGCAGAAACTTCTGCGTGGACATACTCTCTACGTATTGCGTCAGTGACAAGTAGAAGAGTCATTACGTCTTCCGCAGATTTCAGTCGAGCAACGATCTCGACCTTCTCTACCTTTTCGGGATAGTGGCTATGCCCCACCTGAATCCGTGGCCCTAGCTCTCCGCCAGGGAAATGAATAATATCGATCTCCTCGGTGTGGCTAGGAAAACGCAGATAGATATTGCCTTTCATTTCTTCTTCCCCTTTCTAAAACTGTGTTTGTCGAAGCCGTGGGCTGCGATCAGTTCTTGGTCAGAAGCGACGTGCTTCATCTGGTTGGCAGTGTTGAGAGTTCCAGAGATGAACGCAGAGATCTCTTGGAAGGCAGATACCCCGTCTTTGAACTTCTGGAACCCACGCCCCATAAGACTGGGGTTCGTGATTATCATGCTGTCTGAGACGAGGAAGATAGGGACTCCTAGCGTAGTGAAAACTTCTACGTTCTCCCTGGACACGGGTGCTGTGAAATCTTCGAATAGAGTTCTCTGAGTCCTCCAGTTGTTGAACTTACCCCCCCACTCAGGAGGCATGGAGGTATAGTCGAATGCAACACGATGCACGACATTATCGAAAAAGGAAGAGCATTGCTTGAGGCTATCTCCTGACGGAGTTCTATCTTCGTACATCACCACTCGGTGAAGAACCCCGCAGAATCCGAACACCGCAGTATCATAGGGGTCCCTTCGGTCGAACGTATCCGAGAAGTCACCTGTTAGGTTTCGCCCCCAACCTCCGCAGGCGTCTATGACCGCCTTATATTTAGGAGACGGCTCATCAATCTTGGAGTTCCCCCGGTACGGTCGCATCCGCACCTTCTCTTCTACCCGGTCATACCGAACGGTTGTATCTACGCCGTAAGCAGCGCAGTTGTCGTAATAGTCACGAAACTTAGAATTAATTAGCATTGTGTATCCTCCTTTGCTATTTTGCTTATACCCGGATTTTCTGGCGACCTTAAACTAGTAGTACATTCTTACTCGAGGGTTGTCTCATGTCTAGATACAAGTCCAAAGAAGCTCGCTCTATTAGCCGTACCCGGGATCAAGCCAAGAAGTGGCCTGAGCTTGTAAACACGCAGAATGACTTGGACGCACATCTAGAGTACGAGGTGAACAAGGTTCGCTTTGGGTTGTTCCAGCCTAGGAATAAAGCTCAGGAAGTATACGCTGAAGCTATCGAAGCTAAACGGATTATCTTTGCTCTAGGCCCTGCGGGAACGGGGAAGAGTTTCTGCGCAACCTCTATCGCCTGTGAGATGCTCGAGGCGGGGGAGATTGAGAGGATTATCATCACCAGACCTATGGTTGGCTGTGACGAAGAGATTGGGTTCATACCCGGTGATGAGAACCAGAAGTTCCTCCCCTGGCTGGGTCCGTTCATGGATGTCTTAACTGGTAAACTAGGCCGTAAGAAGGTCGAGTCATACATGGCCTACGGTAAAATCGTAGCTCAGCCGTTAATGATGATGCGTGGTACTACCTTCCGCAATGCATTGGTCATCCTGGATGAAGCTCAGAACACTACCCCAGGTCAGATGAAGATGTTCCTTACTCGACTGGGTGAAGGTAGCCGAGTGATCATCGACGGAGACTTGGAGCAGTCTGACTTGCCTACTGGCAAACTCAATGGCCTAGCCGATGCCACTTATAAGCTTCGCAACTCCCACTCCGCTGCGTTCGTAACCTTTACGGAAGACGATATCACCAGAGACCCTCTAGTGAGAGATATTGTACTGGCGTACCGAAACTCTAACTGAAACACCCTTAGCCTTAGACAGCTGCCCTTGACCGGGCAGTTTGTGTTGGAGATTACATGACTTACTTGAGAGCAATATTGCAGTGGACTTTTCTACTGCTAGCAAACATCGTCACGGACCTACTGGGGATCTTCGTAGTAGCCTTGGCCATCCCATTCCGAGTCCCTGGAGTTTCGGTAAGTGACGGTCGTCCTATCGTAAACCTTCCGAAATGGGTTTGGATGTTTGGTAATGACTACGACGGGTTGCTTGGAGATAAACGTGGTTGGTGGGATGCAAACACTCCGTTCGGCTGGAAGGTAGACTCCTTTATGGCTATGTGGTGGTGGGCTGCTATTCGGAACCCCGTAAACAACATGCGCCTAATGAAGCTGTTCCAGGCACCCGTACGAGGCAGCACCATTACCTATAAAGGTGATTTCCACGTAAGGGACGACAAAGACAGCGCAGGATGGCAGTTCATCACTACCGAGAATGGCGGTAAGAAATGGTACGGGTTCTACTACGTCCATCTATGGTCAGATACTCGTGCATTCGTAGTCCGTCTTGGTTTTAAGGTCGATCCTTCCGATGCAGGTACTTCTTCAGAACCTATCGGCATGACAACTAAGATCAACCCATATAAATCAATCTGAGTAATCACCCCGCCTAGGCGGGGTTTCTTTTATGTTTCTCATCTCTAAGAAATCCGTAAAGCTCTAACTCGGCCTTCTCTCTTATCTCAATAGCTGCTTCTAGTGACGGGCCGTAGTATAAGTGCTTAGCTTTTCCGTACTGTGAGATGGTAGCTATCCACTGTCCATCACTATGTTTTCTAACTCCAGTCTTTCCAGACTCCGGGGTCCTCCTAGTCCTCCTCTTCTGATCGTATATCTGAAGAGTACTATCTGCCCACTCGCAGGTTCCCTTAGAGTACAGGGGCGCTCCGTTTATGCGGTTAATACTAGTGCCACCAGGTCTCTCACCCATATCTCTATAGAAGTTTTCAAATGAGCCGCCTTGTCTAGTATCCCACTCAGGGCAGACCGTAACCTTGCCAAAGTGGTATATCTGTGACGGGTCTCGGGTACGATGCAACATTGAGTGCCAAGACCTATACGTAGCAGTCTTGCACATCCCGTGCCCGGGGATAGCGCACCCACAGCTTAGGCTCTCACACGGAGGAACTCGCCCCTTTGCTATGTTTTGAATCCACGAGGACTGCACAAGTCTATAGCCACCGCACTCGCACCTGCACCTCCATATCACCGACTTATGCATCCGCCCCGAGGTAGGCTCTATTACCGTTAGCTTCCCTACTTTGATTCCGGTGAGATCCTTGATCTTGGCCATGACGACCTCCCAATGGTAAAATAGGAAATTAGTATCATAACTCTACCACTTCAGGTGCTCCTTGGAAAATAAATATCTAATCAAAATCGCTAAGGCTGCCCCTGATAAGAAGCTTAGGGTGGACAAGCACCATCAAGAGGTGTTTGACCTTCTTGAAAAAGGAGACGGTGTAGTCGCACAACACTCAATGGGCTCGGGAAAGACCCTGAATGCGCTACGGGCAGCGGCTATCGCCCAGAAACGCCACCCAGATAAGGATGTAATAATCTCTGCTCCTGCATCGGTGATAAAGCAATTTGAAAGCGAACGCGAGAAGTTCGGTATCAAGTTGGACTCTAAGCACACAAAGTATTACTCACACGAAGAGTTGGTAAATAGGGCGGAAGCCATATCCAAAGGTAGGAACTCCCTTCTCATCATCGATGAAGCACACCGTCTTCGGAATACCGGCACTGCCAAGTACAAAGCCCACGCTTTAGTAAGAGATTCCGCTGACAAAGCGGTCCTTTATACGGGTACGGCTATGTACAATAAACCACACGACCTCGCAGCCCTGGTAAACCTTGCTGCTGGATACAAGAAACTACCAGAGTCAGAGTCGGAGTTCAAAAAAGAGTTCATCGCTACCGAGAAAGTTAATCCGGGTTCTTTTGCTAGATTATTCGGTGCTCAGGCAGGCGAAGTTGAGCATCTTAGAAATGGCAACAAGCTCAAGTCACTGCTCAAGGACACTGTTCATAACTACGATGCCCAGAAAGATATGCCTGAAGAGTTTGCTAAGACTACTGAGAAAGTTCATAAGATTGGCATGTCACCGGAACAGTACAAGTACTACCGTTTCGCAGAGAACCGCATACCTTGGCCTATCAGAGCCAAGATCCGTGCAGGTCTCCCACTATCTAAAAAAGAGAATGCGTCCCTGAATGCATTCTCTTCCGGCGTACGTCAGATCTCCAACAGCTTTGCTTCATACACTATGGATCCAAGGAAGGTAGAATCTTCTCCAAAGTTCCTGAAAATGATTGAACATTCAGATGAACTGCGTAAGAAACTGGGTAAAGATTACCGTGGAGTTGTCTACTCTAACTACTTGGCTAGTGGCCTCTCTCATTACAGCAATGAGTTGAAGAAAAAAGGGATATCCCATGGGGTGTACACCGGAGAGCTGAGTAAGGCCGAGAAGACAAAGATGGTGGATGAGTATAACGCTGGTAAATTCGATACTCTCCTGCTATCAAGCTCTGGTGCGGAAGGCATCAACCTCAAGGGTGTCCGCCACATGCAGATCATGGAGCCACACTGGAATGACTCTAAGATCCGACAGGTAGCAGCTCGTGCAGTTCGAAGAGGTAGCCACGCTCATCTAGAAGAAAAAGATCGTCACGTCCAGATAGACCACTATCACTCTGAGCTACCAAAAGGTTTCCTGGGCAAGGCGTCAGGCAAGTCTATCGACGAATATCTCCACGGTATGAGCCAGGATAAAGAAGTGCTCAAGAAGGACATCAATAAACTCGTGGACTCCAACTCTAAGTAATCTAAAAAGAATGGCCTTAACTAGGCCATTTTCTTCATGCTTGTGTTAGGTAGAAATGTATAGCTCCACGATTACGGATAGAGTTATCGACGGTAACTTTGGTGATAACAGAGTTCCACAACGTACCGTGGCCTTTATTCCAGTAAAACTTCGACTGGCATACCTGTATTCTTCCAATCGTGCAGTTGGCCAGCATGTCCTCACTTGAGATTCTATAAATCGTGTATACCTTCCTCTCAGAGTGCCTCATCGTAAATGAGATCTTAGAAAGCTCAACCCCGCCTTCCTGAAACATCTTTACTGCGTTACGGAACCTCATCCTACCTCCTGCAAGAAGAGATATCTCCTGCCTACTAGCGAAGCCCTTTTGCGAATAGAGATACGGTATTCCTGCCTGAGGAAAGAATGGGAGGCAATGAACTTCTTAAAGCCATCGTCTACGTACAGAGCACCTCGGCCATAAGAGATCATGGTCCGCATACGCCCATTGGTCGAGTCTATGCACGGGAGAAAAGAATAACGTAGTTCAGACACCGCCCCGCCTTCGGCCACAACCCTCTTAATAAACGCTTCTAGCGTAGCTACCGTCACAGACTTCTCCTTGCTTTGATTATGACCAAAACCCCACCACGAAGGCTACGGGACACTCGTACCCCTGTTACTTCAAGCCTCTGTAGGAACGTCCTATTTATTTTCTGAGCTTGGTTGGAAAACCCGGCACAACTGCGTACACATCCCCGCTGCGGATAGAATCCACCCGTCGAATACCCGGGTTCTCAAAGAACTCCGGAGTTTGGTACGCTATCGCCTCGGGGCGTACGCCGGAGTTATGTAGGCTAAGTAACGTGTTGTAGACATTTCTCATCTGACGTACCTCTTCTCCGGGTATGGTTGTAACGTAAAGTGTAGGCGAGTACCAAGGAAAGTCCTAGTCACTCCCAGGTCCAGCACTTCTGCGTTGGGTAAAACACTTTTACGGTCCCACACCCATGTAGAGGGTTCCGGCATATTTCGGAAGCTGAAACCCTTTCTTCCGAATATGCGCTGTACGTTCTCCTCAATACTTCTTACGCTGTGTATAACCCTGCTGTTATGCATGGAGAACGTCACCTTACAAACAGGAGTTCCTCCTGGACAAATCTCAGTCATTGCATCACGGAAGTTCATCGTCATACCACCGGGGTGAGAGTTAGCAGGATAGTACCTTTTCCTCGAAGCAGTCCTCGCGTGCCCGTCCAAGGACCTCTGGAAAGAGTTACGTCAAACTCCTGGCTTATGAACGCAGGTTTAGTCTTGAAGTCGTGGCCTTTATCGGAGAGGACGTAGATTACCCGGTCGCCTTTCTCATAGGAGAGAACACTTCGTATCTCCCGGTCCCTCTCCTTAGGAAAAGTATACTTTATGCAGGTCACGTCTCCGCCTAGGGAGATGAACCGGGATAGGAACTCATACATAGTCATGGTCGGCTCCAATTAGGCGCAGTAAGAGTGAGAACTACTGCTCTTGCGGGCTTTTTAAAAGGCTTCTTATTTACCACCCCCTCGTCGCTTAGCGAAAGGCCAATATCAAAGTCTTTCGCCAGGAAATCCCGGTCAGCGTGGAATGTTCGGGGTTCATCCTTAGCTTTAACCCTTAGACTTCTTGTGTTCGGCAGATACGACAGGATAGTCCTCTCTGAGTGCCTCTTGTATGGGAAGGAGTACTTGAGCTCCTTTACGTCCCCGCCTGAGTCTACGAACTTAACTAGGAAATCATGCAAGGTCATCTGTTCTCTCCTAAATCTAAGTCAAAGAAAAACCCGCACTAGGCGGGTTCTAATAATGTGGAGGCGGGCTGAGGTGTCGAACCCCAAGCGAGTACTAGTCGCTCCAACAGATTTCAAGTCTGCGCTTCTCCCGGAGAAGGTAACCCGCCAAATAAGTGAGGCTATTGCAAGCCTCGAAAGAACATAGCTGATCAGGCTACCGGCATGGCAGGTCTAAGCGCCATCGTGTTGCGAGCCCGTACCATCACCAACTTCCCGTTTGTTCTAGCTAGGGACATCCTTTCCGCCAGAGCAGAGAACCAAGGGTGTCGTCACTTCTGTAGATAGAGATACTCGGCGAACAGTGCCCTTCTCTACCGCTTCCTTATACGCTTTGAAGAATTTACCTAGCTGAGATTTCTTGTAGTCAGAAAGGAACTTTCTCTTCTCTGCTACCTCCATGCCAGTCCACTCTTCAATTGTAGGCAGTACGGGGGCGTCCATAGGACTCTCCTTTGTTATGGTGGGTCCACCCGGGATTGAACCGGGAACCTATCCGTTATGAGCGGATTGCTACTGACCAATTGAGCTATGGACCCAGAAGACATCAACTATAGTTTACGTAGTACTTGTAGTCAACGCTAATTACGTAGTCCTTGTCACCGGTAAGAAATATATTCAGAACAGGGACATGAGCTTTGATGATATCACGCCACTGAACATCGAACTCCAATGCGTCGAGGGGAATGACCTTGATACCAACGTGGTAGTAAGGATCCAACTCTTCTTTGAGCTTGGCTACCGCAGCTTCATCCGACATACGACTGGAGTTACTAAAGATGATACGGATAGTCTCCCCTTCACCTTGGCCGAAATAATCATACACTACGACTGATTTCATGTGGGACCTATGCGTTTCCAGTATTAACTGCGTTGATAACCAAGCCTTCAACTACGTCTACTTCTTGGCCGAAGAACAGATCGCCAGAAGAAGACTTACTGCTGAAGACTACTGTGATAACTCGCTTTGGTCCATACCCCGCCAACTCAAGGATATGTTCGTAGGAGATTGTAGAACCATCGAAGAAGTAGTAGTCAGTGCCATTGATGATAACTTTCATGTAGTCCTCGTATACCTAAAGGAGAACCTGGCCGAAGCCAGGTTGATGAGAATCGAACTCACACCTCAGAATATTATTCTGTGCTTGCACCAGTTAAAGCTACGTTTCTCCTACGTAGTACTTATACCAGGATCACTGACTATCCCTGGAGATGTTCAAGGAGTCGTACAAGTCCAGAACTTCTTCTGCCGTATCCTTGAGAGAATCTTCAAAGCTCAGGATATGGCCGTGCTCCACGAGAAGCTCCGGTCGTGGGTAGTACTTGCGAGACGAAGTGTAGGGGAAGGTGATATAGCATATAGTAGCCTTGCCGCCCCCGGTATATGTCCAACCATCTGGATCTACGCCGATGTGGCCACTGACATCGTAAGCTCTACCCTCTTTATCTTTGAATACCGAAGAGTTACGTTTGTTCTGCCACATGCCGGTAGACACTTCGCTCCACTCGGAGTCATCTCCATAGATAGGAGTCAAGGGCTCTTGTAGAGCACACTTCTTGACTAGATTCAGAAAGTAGCCAATGCTGCCACCTGACTGTCCCGTCTCCGAGATTGCCTTCAAGACTTTCAAGACGTCTCGCGTAACGTGTTTCTGCATTTCTACCGCAGAAGGATCATTGTCCTCGGCAGCTAGTCGTTCTAGGACCTCAAGCTCTTGTCGAGCGTGGGTGATGCAGTAGCTTTCTTCTGACATGGAGTTAATCCCTGGTTACTGGTTAGTCGAAACCCAGCATATCACAGATCTATTCGGAGAAACCACTTACCTTCATTTAGGCCGAAGCCTAGACGTAGCATGCGGTTGTTTTTATCCAGGGGTATCTTAGTGAAGGTCATAGCTCTAACTCGTAGGCTCGGTTGATGCTGAGGAGAAGTTCTTTCTCTAGATACCTAATGGTCTCAGCACTAACGTTTTCAGCCGCAAGCTTGACGTACTCTAAGTACGCGTACTCGTCTCCGAAACGATCTCGAAGATGATCGTCGATAGAGCCGAACATATTATCGAGTACATGTACGGGACACTTGCCTACGTACTTATCTCCACTAGTACTCTCCGCCGAGTAAGCAAAAACAATTTGAGGCATAGGGATATCCTACGTTTGTAAAATGGCTCCGGGAGCTGAACTCGAATCAGCAGTGTAATTAAACGCTTGGTTAACAGCCAAGTGGGGTTACCAATTTGCCTATCCCGGAATAAAGTGGTGGGAGCGCCTAGATTCGAACTAGGGATGCTCTCGCGTCGGGTTACAGCCGATTGTCTTTGACCGCTGGACTACGCTCCCGTAAATGGTGCGGATGGCGGGACTTGAACCCGCACGCTCTTCCTAGCCTCCGCTTCTAAGGCGGAGAAGTCTACGATTCCATCACACCCGCAATCGGCCAACCTCTGCTGACAGCCGTCTCTCCCGAAACCTTAGTGAAACCACGTACTACCTAAGAGGGATCCTGTACGTTGCGAGCTGTCAGCAGCGGAGGTGTTTGAATCTTAACACGGTTTCTAGAGTTGTCTAGAAATATTTTAAAAAGGTAAAAGAAAACCCCCGGTATTAGCGGGGGCTTGTATCAGACCAACTCTTTTACGAATAGGTCCCAGTCGATCTCTTCGCAGCCGATACCTTCACCGACTCCGATCATTCCGTACTCTTCATTCGACTTCATTTCAACACCTCTTCTGTGAGCCCCGTTACTGACAGGGCTCCTCCAGTACTTACAAGCTTAACCTCTGCCTTGCGCAGACACTCCCACTTCGCCATGAACTCTTTCGTCTGCTCTTCCGTCATGGGCGGCATGGTGAGGTACTCTGGCCCCTTGCTACCTCGGAAGATATCCTCCTTCAAGAGGTAGGCCTCTTTACCGTACAGGTTGCTCAAGGCATCCATCAATGCGATGCGACGGCCTACGCCTGGGTGGAAACGTTCGTCTGCGATTACACCAGACTTACCTTCATGGATCCAGCCGTTATCGATCTCCAGGTAGCAGAAGGTAGAGGTATTCACCCGATGGAAGGAGATAGACTTGATGCGGGCCTTTACCGCCTGCATGTCCAGCTTTACGATACCAAGATCATCACAGGAGGCAGACCACTCAGCGGTATCTGCTTGTGAGGCCATGGTGTATCGAGCTAGGAACATATCTCGAGCCTTAGCGTCGTCTTCGCAGTAGAACACTTCTGAGTCGGTCAACGGAGTCGGCATCCGATTCATCAGATACTGACCAAGCCGCTCTTGACGATGATCACCACTTTTGTAGTACTCGACGATTGCTGCCTGGCCTTCTTCTTCACTCATCAACATGTAGCTTCTCCTCGGGGATAGGGAGCGTATATTGCTCCCCTTTGTTTCGAAAATCAATCTCCAGCGTACCTCCGTGCCAACCCTTATTGGTGTCGAAGGTTACTTTGGGGACGTATCCTAGCATGCAGACTCTCTCGTAAAGCCAATCACAAGAGAAGGACGCGTAGTGACCGTTGTAAAGGTTACTTATTCGAGTGTTAGTGCAGCCCAGGATAATCCCCAGCTTCTCCTGAGTTATACCACTATGGTTCACCCCGACCAAACCCATGAGGATCTCACCCAGAACCATCTTGAACTGATTCTTACAAGACTCTCCTGGATTAGGAACATACTCCATCACTGACATACCGCCACCTACTTAAAGATGTTGAACTGGAGGACTCGGTCAGAACCCTCGGGGTATTCCTTGATCTGGTAAGTGACATCCAGATCCTCAAGATACTGGAGCATGACCCCGATTGTAAATGGGCAACCTGTTCGATTAACCAGATTACTCACCCGTGGCTGACCTAAACCAAGTTGTTCTGCGATCACTCGTTGGCTTTGACCTCGTTCCTTTATCCTAGCCAAGAGGATCTGGTAGATGGACTCGTGGAACTGATTGAGACTTTTAGATTTCATTCCGATACTCGTGTTTGTTCTCGTGGCGAGCTGCGACCTTAGGTTTTAGTAGACTTAAGGGCCCTCACTACGTTAGCTCCTACCAGCGAAGCGCCAGTAGGTGGTTGGGAGCGGAGAAAGTAACTCTCTCCTGAATAGCAAATAAATACTATCGGATCTACAACTTGAAACGCTATCTACTCGTGGCGTGAGCGCCAGGGACCAATCCTTCGGAATTGGAAGTTTTACGGGCAGAGTAGCTCCACCCTATTTATAAATACTAGATAGCTAAAACGGTGTTACGCGGTCAGTTCTTTGTACAGCTTGTCCGCAGTGGTGTTCAACGCCTTGGCAAAACGACGAAGGACGCCGTAGGAGATACGCCAGCTCGTAGGTTCATCAATCTTGTTGACGTTGATCTTCAGATCGTTCTCCCGAAGCCAGGAGTGTAGCGAATGACCCCGTAGCTGGGTCACGACCTTGATCTTCAACTTTGCACTGCCCAGCACTGTCAGGTGGTAATGGGGATCAATCTTGGTCATGTTTATAGTTCTCAAAAAAAGCGGAACCGATATGGCTCCGCATTACTGTTATACCAACGAGTGGGGCTTTCTGTGATTACTTGGTTACATCTACCGTGACATCGAAGGTAGAGTAGTTGAGCCCACGAAGGCTCGGGGTTTCTTCTGCCAGTACCGCGTCGATAGCAACCTGGATACGTCCCAGCAACTCAGACTCCAGGTCTTGGTGGACCTCGTCTGCGAAGAACGTACCGTGTGCCTCTACTCCGAAACTTACCTTAGCCATTAGCGAGTTCTCACGATGGATGGGACCGGGGTGTTGACGAAGATCTTCACGCTGTCACATGTAGTGACTAACGGATTGTCCCGCCATGCTTCTGGGACGACCATAAGATCTCGGCCCTTGCGGTACGTCTTAACCAAGTCCAGGTACCGTTCTTCTGGAGTGAGCTTTGTCTCCAGTCTCCGAAGAGCCTGGGTGTACTCATTCACTACTTGGTTCTTAGCTTGGACGTGCTCCGCTACCGAAGTCTTACCCTTGCTCTTGTCTTTACGCTTGAACTTGTTAGACCACCAAGACATCTCAGTATACCTCAATATGCTTCATATACTCAAAAGAGTCGTTTGTAACCGACTCACCTCTATAACCAAACTGATTCGTTACCACACGGACATTATCGATCATGTAGTCTACGTTCCAGTGAGTGTGACCGTGGATCCAAACAGTCCCCTTGGGGAAGATGTCCCCAGGAGTATCCAAGTAGTTCGTGTTGAAGTACGAAGCTATCAGATCTCTCCTAGGGTAATCACCATGAGCGCTCTTCTTCGAAGGACCGAAGTGAGTAGCTATGATAGGTGTCCGGCCACGGGGATATACCTCTCGCTCGAGCCAAGTGCCCAAGGCAAGGACGGCTTCTTTGTTTAGACGAATATGATCGTCGGCAGTCAGTGCCCTTCCGTCAACCAGAGTACGGTAGTAATCACCGATGCATTCCTGGATGTAAGACTGAGGTTCTTCACCGTCGTAGTCAGCCAGGTTAGTGAACCACGGCGACATGAACAAGGATGAGTTAGTGCCGGGGATGTCTATACCCTCGTTGTAAAGGAAGGTCACCCCGTCTATCTCGTTGATCTTCTCTCGCATGTAAGCAAGCTGCTCATCGAAGTTCAGCTTGAGCTTTACTCCGTCCCAGAACTCGTGATTGCCAGGAGTGTAGTAGATAGGGACTTTGCTTCGGTCGTGGATAGCCTTGAGTATCCCCGGAACATGCATAGAATGCGTGAGATCACCTGGGATAATCATATAGCCAAACGGAGCATCTTCTGGGATATAATCCCGGTCAACCGCTGCTTCGTATAGGTTTCCAAAGCGTTCGTAATGGAAGTCAGATCCGAACCAGATGCGCTCAGGCTGGCTCGAAAGGGGCAGATCTATGAGATGCGACATGTCGTATTCCTATTGATGCCAAGCAGGCTGCGTCGGCTTCGTGGTCGGTCTTGAACTTTACCCCGGTAAGATGAGTCGCCAGGGCCTTGCTGAATCGCTTATCCATCGATTTTCCTGGGTTCACGAACCCTTCCTCAATGAACGTCCTCTTAGCCAGTGCAACCTTCCAGTCGATAGCCCTGAAGAAGAATTGCTCTGCTTCTCGGGTCCGGTCGATGATCGCACCCAAGCCCATGAGGATATGTTCTGAATACTTAGTACGTGATTCACCGTAGGAGACGAACCTCTCAAATACGATTGTCTTCGGCGGGAACTCTAGTAAGGGAAGGCAGTCCAGGGTTTCAGAGAACCCCAGTACTGAAAAGTCCATGACCCTCGACCACATCACCTTTTTATCTTGGTTGAGAACTACGACTCCGGAAGTGCGGTAGGCAGGGTCGTTACCCCAGTGGTACGTCTCTACAATGGAACTAGTCATAGTCTCTCCCTGTATGGATGAGACCAGAGTAACCCATCATACCCCTCAACACCATATCTATCATACGCCCAAATACCGGTGGATGGTTTACCCGGCAATCGCGAGATACTTCTGAGAATTCTACGAGCAGATATCCCTGTAATTCTAGATGCACATTCTGAGTTTGCGTAAACCCCTATGAGCTCTCCTGAGATACTGTACTGGAGTACTTTTACCCCCAAGTAAACTCTGCCCTCCGGACGGGGGGTAATTCGGTCTAACCATACGCCATTTAGAAATCGGTATCTAATCCCTGAAGACTTTACGGAGTTTGATTTACCTGAAATAACTGCACAGATATCGCACGGGGATATTCCTAGAGCTTTCCCCGTCAAGTCTTTATTTTTATAGACAGCTACGAACGTACCATCCATTCTGAAAACAGAAGTAGGCACAATGTCCTCTGACTTATCGAAAAACACCCTAAGACCATTCGATATTTTTACACGGGCAGTGGTAGATTGCCCCCTCCCCGTAGTACCCTCTCCTCCGTCAGTTCCGTTGGTTAAATACCCCGAGCCATCCGAGAGACGACCTTTTTCGGAGATAAGACGTACCTCCTCTCCCAGTGCCAGATCTTCTGTATCTACCACAGAGAGGACTTCACATATGATCTGGGCTCCTCGGCTAAGAATAGACTTTATCTTATTAGACTTCCTAGTCCCGTTTCTAAGCTGTGAGGGTTTTATATGGTCCTTCAGCCTGCGGCTTCCTTCATAGCTTTTCCCGATATAAAACTCACGATCCTCATCTGAGGCTCGTAGCTGGTAAACGATATGCTTCCGGTCAATCAACTCTGACATCTTCGATAACCTGAGTTTTTAGTTGGGCCTTCATATAGGCTTTGTCCCTATTCTCATTGTCACCGACAGAAATGTCAACCTTCACCCATAACCAGCTTCCCTTACCTCGTTCGGGATTTGACTCCTCCGGGCAGGTAGCCCAGCCGTTCTCTGTTACTTTGTGGAACCTGCAATTGTCGCAATAGCAATATCGAGTTTTTACCCAGCTCATTAGTTTTCCTCTAAATGTGAACTGGGTGGATGTTAGCGTCCGATGCACACCCAGTTAAACAGTACTCCTTCTTCCACCGATACTTCCATCCCGGTACTAGCGGAATTTAGGATCATAAGAGGGTCACTTTCCATCTGGGCGCCAACGAGAGCTGCTTGAAATATATTGAGTGCTGTTTCTAAAACGATGGGGAACACTACGACCGGTGTATAGGACTGACCCCACTGGATAATCCCTCCGGGGAACCGGGAGAACCCCGAGGTCTTAGTACTCCTCTTGTTTTTCTCCATGCCCTCGACAGAGACCCTTCGAAATCCAGCGTCCACCAACATCAAGATGTGGCCTTTCACCAGAGACGACCTCACCGAGCCTCCGGAAAGCTCACTTCTTGGGTAGCTACTACCTTAGACGTGTATGCCCCCTCTGTCATGATCTCCGAGATCATATCTGGGATCATCTCCTTGAGTTCATTAGGCATAGCATTCCAGTCCATACAATGCAGCATATTCAGACGAGCGTAGGTCTTCTGGGTGTCTACTTTTGAGATACGCAGAAGCTCAATTGCATCACTTACTACACAGATAGAGAACCAAGACTTACGGAACATGACTTCCATCTTCATCTTGACCAAGGCTACATCAAAGGGGTCTTGGTCATCCAAGAACACCAGTCTATCGACCATGGATGGTTTACGTCGAACAACCCGGGGTGCCTGGATAGATACCTCCTTGGACCCCATAGACTCAAAGATGGGTTTGTTAAGCTTCTGAAACCACGCTACAACTCTACTCACCTCGTTCATACGTTACTCCGTTAAGATTTTCATGCGGCGTTTTGACACTACACTTCTTCGATATGTGATTTTTATAATTGGGTAATCACCAATGTCGCAGAAGGGAGTACGGTATCCACCACGGGAGATAGTACTCCCTTCTACCCATGCAATCTCACCCCTACCCTCCTCAGTCTCTCCCGGTGGGAGCCATGACCAAATGAATGAGTACTTAGGGACTTCCTCGCTCATTCTCTCTAAAAACTTACTAAAAGGTACCATTACTACCTCGTTACGATTGTCAGGGCAGTCCCTGCTAATTTCCTACGCACAGAGAAACCTAGGATTGCATACGGCTGCATGTCGTTGATGTGCCGTTGGTTAGCAGAAGAGAGCCGCCTGGCTGGGGTTTCTATTATCATGGAATTACCTGATACCCGTATGCGGTAGCCCATTCCAGTAAGCCCTGCGCTGCTGCCCCATGCGGTGCTACCCCACTGCCACCGTATCTCGTAGTCAGGCACGCCCTCTCTATTCATCCGTGCTAAAAACTCTCGTAGCTCATTCATTAATTAACTCGTGTGAATTTTCAGTCTATGATTACCCACGAGGGACCCGGATACTCTATATAGACGATAGTTTGACAAACTAGAGACCTTAATTTCGCTCCGGAAGAATCCCGTATCGAGGTCACCAACCCGGACAACCCTACCTTTCACCCAGAGGATAAGGTCGGGGTTCTTTCCTGGGAAGCACCACACCGCGTAGTACTCCGATAGCCCTTCCCCGGTAATCTTCGTTAACAGATCTGCAAGATTCATGGGCTTAATCCGTGAAGATGATTATGGATCCCGTAGTGTTAGGGGATACTCTTCTACGTGGCAGACTGACCTCATGCACCTCGAAGGTACCTACTTCGGTTAGGTTCTGGTCGCCCCAAGTGTCCCCATCGTGAAGACCTCTGTACTTCATGCGGAACCCGTCTACGAGCATTACGGCCATAGGAGTTCTCACCCCTCCTTCAGGCCAGTCCCAACGAAGAGAGTATTTATCTACTCCCGCTTCATGCATGCGAATCAAGAAGTTCTTAAGGGTGTTCATTAACAGTCCTCGATGAGTTTGTGATGGACCCATTCCCAGTAGCCCAAGATAGTATCGTTGTCCTTCACAGAACTAACCCAGTTCTCTCGTTGGTACCGGCGATGTTCGTAGCCATAGACCTCTCGAAGCTCTGCTGGGCTTAAGAGGATATCTGCCTCCAGGTAGAGATCCTCAAGAGCGTCTAACGCACCGTTTACGTGACACTTAAAGGAAGCCCCGCGTAACGTAGCTCCGATAGTGTCCAGGCACTTACGTACTGCCTGTTCATGGGTCTCTTGCGACATAGCCGTCTCCTAAAAGAATAGAGGTTTAGTACTACGGTTATACCAACGTAATGCCTAAAAAGAGAAGGCCCGGTTAGGGCCTATGGGTTACTCGAAGTTTCAGTCGGAGGTTATGCGGAATAGTATTCCGGCCTTACTTACCAGTGTAGGCTTCATGGCCTTAATGGAAGTGACCCGATAGTGTTGGTGCAGTTTCCACTTATCCCCCCTACTACCTAGATACCCTACGTATGACTCCTGAGACTCACTCACTTTGTAAGTGGCCCCTTCGTATTCGAAGAAAGTAGGGATCTTCGATACGTCCAACTCCTTTCGGAGATCCCACAATGTCTTAGTGAAGTTCATAGCTTGTCCATCCCAACCATCAAACGTAGTTCTTTCAGGACAAGCTCTCTGCCCTCCTCCGTCTTGAGCAACTCTTCGGGCCGCTCTCCGCCGAGGAGAAGATTATGGGTTTGCAGCCAGATCTCCCGTTTGGGCTTTCTGAACAGGATATACAGAATATCTTGTATCTCTTGCATGCTTACCTCAACGGATGTGGAGTATTACACGGGTATTAATCCCTCGGAACTTCTCTACCTTGACTATATCCAAAGTGTTCATAGTAACCAAGGTACATGGCTCGTCCCATTTCGCTAGTTCCTTGAAGTAGTACATCCGATCATATTTCACACAATGTACCCGGTACCGGGTGCCTCTATGATCGAAATAGACCCTCAACTTAGAGTAGTCCATGTCTCCGAAGAGTCGTACCAAAGTTCTTACTAGCCTCATCTCTTGGTCTCCAGTATTAGTCCCCTGCCTAAGACAGACTTCTTACCTACCGTGATGCCCAGAAGAGGTAAGTCAGAGCTACGGCCCAGGAGGTAGGTAGACGGGCCCTTACCGTCTTTGTGGTAGTCGATAGAATCCTCCCGTACACTTCTCACGCGAAACAGTACCCCATTATATCGAAACCAGATCCTGTCTTTTTTAAGGTTCAGTATCTTATGAAGACTTATCAACGTCTGAACTACTTTCACCGTGAAGTCTCCAGGAGTAGAGAGGTACTACCTACTATCTTTCCGGACCCCTTTGCAGATACTCCGCGTATGCGAAGGTTGTTTTCAAGAAACAGGGTATTGGTGTACCCCCGACCAGGTTGCAGGTAGGTGAGGGAGGCATTTGAAATACTCATTACGTCGTACCATGACCCTGCATACTTGAACGAGACCTTGACCTTTTTTAGATCCAGGTCTTGCCCAAGCTTGACCAACGTCCTAACCATTCTCATTAGACAGTCTCCAGGATTAGTCTTCGTCCGATAGTAGGAGAGCCCGAGGTTACTCCGTGTACCGTTATGTTTGTCCCGGTGTACAGGGTATCTTCGGCACCACCTCGGACTGCTTTGTACTTAAGGAAGTTGTTTCCTACGCGGATCACCCTGTACTCCCGACCTCGGTAGATAAAGAAGATCTTGTTATTGGACAGGTTTATTTCTCTCCTTAACTTGACCAAAATACTTACAAGTTGCATATCTACACCACCAAAAAAGTTATATGCCGGTGAAGAAACCGTGATCCCGTAGTAACTCCAACTACTACTGTTTGGTGAGCGGGAAATAGGTCTCTTACTGTCTGTGGGGTAGATGCCACTAAGGCGTACCGGACTACCGAAGCTCCGATACGAGTAACCATATGCCTCCTACCTTTATATACGAAGTAGATACGGACTCCTTTGAGCTCGTTCCGCATCTGGATTAGCTTCGTTGCAAAGTTCATATCTACCCCACAACAAATAACAGAGTTGTTTTATGTATCTTTGAAGGTCGCTTGAGACTAAGAATCTGAACTCCGTTATTTGGTGGTAATCGCTGGTGCTTGTCCAGGTGTCTATCCTCCGCATAAAGTACATGGTCAGGGTATATGTCTATGACCGTGTAATTGTCACTATGACACTGAAACTTGATATCAACCTTGCCACCCTCAAGTTCTGTTCGAAGGTTTATTAACGTCTGTGCAAATAGCATGGCTACCTCACCAAGAAGACAAGAGGGGATTTTACCAGGCGTGATCCAACTGAAATCCCGTCAATGGCCATTCTGGATTCTATGCCCAGGTCGTACTCATGAACAGATCCTGTCCTCTTATAGAATATGGCGTGTGAATCGGTACGATGTACCGTCCTCAGTGCATCACGCCCTATCTTGAAACAAATATCCCGGTTTAGCTGGGATAGCTCATCCTTGTATTTGACCAACGTCTCGACGAGTCTCATATCCGACCATCCACTAGGAAGACAATCGGATAGTTAACAAAGCGAGATCCTATTGAGATACCTTTGATAACTAGGCCACTATCACTCCTAAGTTCAAACCCCGTGTTCAGCGGATGCTTTGGACTTAAATAGTTAATACGATAAGGCCCTATCTTCTTTACCTCTCGTAGAACATCGCTCCTTACTTCTCGTAGAACATCGTTCCTTACTTTGAAATATATCTTTCGATTTAGCTGTTCTAACGCTAGTCGGTGCCGTATTAATGTTTGTACTAGGTTCATCACCCACCCTCCTTAAAAAGAAAGGACCGGGTTAGGGTCCTTTTTGCTAGTCTACAAATCTCCATTTATAGCCGCCAGACCTACGACCTTTCCCTGAGGCGGCTCGAGAGATGCCGGTGATATCCGTATTCATCTCTCGGGAGGCCTCCACTAGCGATACGAACTCCTGTATTACATATCCCTCCTCAGATAGCATCTGTACCCTACGGTTCCTATGCTGAGAGCTATCTACGTGAGGCTCTATTTGGCTTATACCAGACTTTCTCAGCAGGCGTAATCTAAGTCCTAGCTGGGTTATAATCCGACCACCTTTTGAGCTGCGAGTAACTACTGTACCTACTAGTATCCGTAGGTCCTCTGCTGCCTCACCCATACCCGCGTACTCTTTGTGCAATAGGCCGCTATCTAAGAAAGCGCTTATCTTACAGTCTACCCTCTTTCCTGAAGACGCCCGGTACTTCTCCGATCTAGCGCTGCACCTCTTCGATGGAGTCGGACCTATGCTTTCGGTGTGAACTCCTTTACGAAATCTGTACCTGATGCCATCAGAGCCTAGAACATCACGTACATGCCCCCGTATACTGGCGGGTACAGCAGTCTGGTAGAGGCCCAGCTCATCCCTAGCCGCTACCCCTGAGGGAAATACTTTTACCGGGTCCCCTTCTTGGTTGAACGCGGTTACTGGAGTAGACCTGAGTAAGCTATTAGCCGGATTCTTACGGCCTGAAATCTGCATAGACTGCAGTTCCTTAGAGCGATCTTCTTTCCTATGTCCTGTCAAACCCTCCCCTCCAAGGGTTAGGTTGGTCAGTAGTGGACTGCCAGAGCTTTCTGCTATCTGTCTAACCTCCTCTTCTAGAGCCTCCCTTTCTACCAGGCTAAAGAATACAGGGGTCATAACTATGGAGTGCCCCTCTGACTTAACTTTGGATATCCAGCGCTCCTTATGAGTAGGAGACTCTCTAGCGATTACTTTATGAGAGTTATGCCGCTGACTCTTAACGTACGACTTACCAATATACCTAGTAATTCCGTCCTCTGAGGAGCTTAGGTGGTACACGACGTATACCCTGGTAGATAGTAGGCAGGAGAGATCCTCAAGGGCCGGTATGCCCTTTTCTAAAAATAGAGAGTTCAATTGTTCTGGAGACATGACCGGCCAACGTTAGTATATGAAGTACTTGAAGCATACCTTTGGATACTAACGTTGTCAATCACGCCCTTCTACTACGCAGGCATAGCTACGTTGAATTTATCAAACATGAGCCTCTGTACCTCCTCTTGGGTAATACCTCGATGGACGGTAGCTACCTGCTTCCAGTTGATCCCAACCTCCACGTCTACCCGGATGGGGAAGTCCATCCAATCAAACGTTTCTACCAATAAATCCTCCATTACATAGAAGGACTCGTTGATGGCATCCGCTATCCTCCCATAGGGTATTTCCATGCTTAGGGAGTCATAGACCGTAGTTAACGATCTACCCCCCATTGGCTTTATTGCCTCATTCAATTTAGAAAACCCATAGAGCCCAGTAACTGCGCTAGAGCCTTGGCAAACTACGTTCTGACTATTCCGTAAGGAAGCGTTATACACTGCAGTTTGTCGAAACATGTTCATTGCTCCAAACTGTCTCTTCGGCTGACCATGGATATTCATTATATAGTTGTTAACTTTTGCCATGGCATGGCAGTCGTTTACATATGTCTCAATCAGGGGGAACTCTTTGAAGTACATAGCGATAAGCCGAGTAGCCTCTTGCTCGGTGATCTTCAAAGTTAAAGCAATCCCCTTAACGCTAGATCCGTACAGGATTCCAAACGTCAAAGATTTGGCACCTTGACGCAAGGCTTTGAACCTTTTCTTGACCCCAAGTATCGTCGGGTCATCCCCCTCATAGTTGATGTGGAATACCATCTCGTCGTAATCCAACCCATGCATCTGAGACGCGGAGTACGAATGGAAGTCCTTACCCTCTGCTACCGCTCGCAGCAGCTTTGGGTCCCTACACAGGAACGCCAGCATAACCACCTCTGCACCGGATTGATCTAGGCAAAGAAATAGGTTCCCAGGATCCACGGTGTAGCATTGTTTTATACTGTACCCCAGCCTATTCTCAGTCTGAGTATTAGGTATCTGAGTCATATTCGGGAATTGTCCGCTAGGCCTGAAGGACGAGGTGCCGAACAACGAGTAGCTACTATGCACCCTACCATCGCTTTTAACGAAGTCTTCAACGTACGTCTTGAAGAAAGTTCGGTATACCGAAGCAACGTTGTTTCTCCTAGCCAGCTTACGTAACCACTCAAGGTTATGCGTGGCGGCTAGCTCTCCCAACGCATCCCCGTCTACACTGGGCTCCTTCTTCTTTGTGTAACTAGGTGGGGTGAACCCTAGGTCCCCGTACAGTATCTTTGATAACTCTTTCCCACTATCCGGATTGAACCTAGTTCCGTATAGTGTAAAAATCTCGTCATCAAGCTTCGGCAACTCCTCCTCTATCTGGGCAGATTGGCGCCTATTCAGGTCTACATCGTACCTAACACCGTTAATCTCTAGGTCTATTAGAAACTCGTGGGCAGGCATCTCTACCTTCTCCATGAAGTCAATAATAGCAGGGGCAGGCCTAACCTCCCGTACCCCAAGTCTGTGGTAGATATATGGCTTCCTCTCAATAACCCTAGGAAAAACCTTGTTCAAGACCCCAGTTGTAACCAAGCAATCCACCCCAGCGTACTGGAGTAGATCTTCTATGGGGTAATCTTCGAACGTTTTGTAGACTGGGGTATCAGGCTTGGATGCCCCGGCTTTCACTGTGGCCATACACGTTCTCCTGGGAAAACCCTAGCTCGTAGAACTCACTGTCGGGGGTAGATACCCAGACACCCGACGGGTTGGACAGTTCCGCATCTGCGTCTACTGCCAAGAACCGGAGTTCATCAGCCAGATCTTCAATCGTATCTACCGTGCGATAATAACAGGTCTTGGCCCTTCTGATAACCAGCTCGTAGCATCCAGGACGAGTCTTGTGCTTCCGGACACGTCCAAGGAACCATCGACCGATAAAACCAGGCTCACTCGTAAGCACGAACGTGGCCGCAGGGCCTACGGTATGACTGTACCGAACCATGAAGTACCCTTGTTCCTTCTTGGCGAAGTTACGAAGGGTCTTGATCATGGCTTGATCCCGGTTGCCACCCGTAGGGAAGCAGCTCTTCGGGATCTCATGCAACGGGAAGCAGTTACGGATGCTCATTGCATACCCCAGCTTTTGAAGCCATAGTAGTCATCCTCTTCATCGACGAAGCTGTGCTGATTGTGGAGGGGTGCTGGAAGACGATTGCCCTGGCTGGTGTTATCACTGAACAACATCTCGAAAGTAATGTCCTGAGGGAAGTCAGTGAAGTAGTTCTCAAAAGGAATGTCCTGGGTAGCTTCCCAGTATGCACTGCCATCAATTACAAACGCCATGCCTCGACGATCAAGGCGATCCAACACAGCCAGTAGCTCTTCTTCATCTTGGCAGAACGCAGTAGCATCTTTGCTACCACCGTGGACGAAGACTTCGTAACGGATCACGTCCTTGGACACTACCGACGGAGACTGTTGGATACGACCAAGCATGTACTCACCTTCGTGATCACCTTGGAGCGGGAACGAACCTGAGAACGTATGTTCCTCGTCACACTTGACCATGAACCAACCATCGGTACGGACTGCCCGTACTCGAAGTTCATACAACTCACCCCCACGACCTCCCGGGTTAGGGAAGCAGGCCAATGGGAAGTTGAGGATAGGCTTGATATTCTTGAAGTCCATGGTGTAACCCCTTACGTTAAGCTGAAACCGCGATGATAGAAGGTATTGCTTACTTCGACTGCCCACGATGCCGTGTACGATTCCAGATCATCGTCAGCAGCGAGTTTGCGAAGAGTAGTAGCAAGCTGTCCATCATCCATAGGGCGACAGACGATGGTGGTGCCGTTCTCCAACGAGGGGACGGAACCTTTGTTACTGCGATAGATCTCGACCAGGTAGTCCGTCTCTAGCGCCGGAGTAGTTCGGATACGACCGAGACGCCAAGTCCCTTGATACTTCCCCGTAAGCAGGAAGGTATCCTCGTAAGAATCAAGATCAGTCTCCTCGATCAAAAAGAAGCCGTCCTTCCGGGCTGCTTGCTTCCTCAGTCGATAGAGACTCGAGTCATTGTGTTGCAACGCACTCTTGAAGAATGCATTCATAGGTACTTCTACGATTGAAACGATACGGGCCATCTGAGCCTCCTAATGAAAGGGGTGTTGCACTATTGTTATACCAACAAAAAGGCCCCTTTATGGGGCCTTGTTTTTACCAACGTTGGTTTCTAGGGCGTGGTCCTCGGTTCGGTTGAGCAGGTCTTCGCTGAGTGTCAGATGCTACCGGTGAACCTCGGGTCTCTATGTCTACGATCCTCTGGTAAGCACGGTTATGGGCTTGGAGCATACGTTCAAAGGTAGTATCCATGGACTGGGTCCTCCCAGTCCTGCGTGCGGTCTGCGTAAAGGCTTGGAAAAGATCACCGTCGAAGTCTGCGTGGAAGCCAGTTGTCTCAGGTCTTAACCCTAACTCCCTTGCAGCTACCGAGTACGTAGACCCCTGCTCACCCCAGCCAGGCAAGGGTATCTCCACACACAGGTTAGTAGCCATAGCAACGTACTGATCGAGGCAGTCGCTCTTAGTAGCATACCTCTCTACTTCCGGAGTAAGGTCGAAGGTCCTAACCCTACCCATCTGATCAGGATTACCCTGTACAAAGCACACGCCAAAGATACTCCGACGTAGCTTAGGGAAATTCCACGACACTAAGTACACTACCGGGCAGAGCCTGCCACCATCCTCCCGTACCGCATGGATATGATCGCTGGAAGCCCGCAGAGTTACCCCCTTAGGCAATCGAAGTTTACTTATCTCCAACATGGTTAGCTCGCATAAAGAGAAAGGTTTACGGTCTGGTTGGGTTCGTCTACGGTGAAGACCGTATTTACAGGACGTCCTGCCCGGGTGTAGTAGAGGTCACGGATACCTGTAGTATCAATCGTCACTTGGTTGACGGTGTTAAAGAATGGGACATCTACGTATTGTCTCTGTATATCTGACATCGCAGACTCTAGATACGCCCTATTCTCCGCCGTGTACTGAGTTCCTACTAATGGTCCAAGACGCTCTCTAGTCATGCGCTCGATACTGTCCCGGATACTATCCAAGTACTCCGTACGAACATCCTCCACCTCAGGATCTACGTACTTAGACAATCTCTGGCGACTGTCGTATATCATCACCCCAAACCCTTCTGGACCATCTTGCACGAAGCTACAGCCTAGTATCCCCCTACGCAGGGTCATTACTTCACCTAGGATTGCATCGAAGAGATAGAATAGCGGATCTCGGCTACCCTCCTTAACTGCGCTGACTGTGTAGTAGGCCTTATCTGATACCAGCCTAAGGTTGAACCCTTTCGGGATATGGAACAGATACTTCTTCATGGTGGGTTACCGGCGTGGTTATTTCCTTAATA
>ERZ1463038.13-NODE-13-length-41328-cov-41.561481_pt1 | contig 41328 bp, 35 predicted proteins | sample MGYA00564479_ERZ1463038 | MGnify/ENA primary metagenome ERZ1463038 (study PRJEB39244, sample SAMEA3635134) | Helicobacter pylori | study: EMG produced TPA metagenomics assembly of PRJEB11511 data set (Assembly of a 5300-year-old Helicobacter pylori...
CAGCCCCATGATCTGGTGTTCTGGGACAACCGCTCGCTGATCCATTTGGCTGCGGGTTGCCCCACTGAACTGCGCCGCAAGCTGTTCCGTACCACGATTCAAGGTGATGCGCCGTTCTGATCGAGGGAGTTGTTTCATGAACGCTGTTTTGCAGGACCACACGGCCAGCGATAGTTTTATCGCACACAAGGTCAATCAGCAGACGGCTGAGCCTTTGTTGCAAGTACAGGGCGTGAGCCTGGAGTACCGCACCCCCGAGCGGGTGGTGCGGGCGACTCATCAAGTGAGTTTTGAAATCGATCCTGCGGATCGCTTCGTGCTGCTGGGGCCCTCGGGCTGCGGCAAATCCACCTTGCTCAAAGCTGTGGCCGGCTTCATTCAGCCCAGTGAAGGGCAGATCCGTCTGGCGGGCGTGCAAATCAAAGAACCTGGCCCGGACCGGATAGTGGTGTTCCAGGAGTTCGATCAGTTGCCTCCCTGGAAAACCGTGATCCAGAACGTGATTTTCCCGTTGGTGGCGTCTCGCACTCTCAAGCATCGCGAGGCCGAAGAGCGTGCGCGTTACTACCTGGACAAAGTCGGCTTGAGCGCGTTTGCCGACGCCTACCCGCACACCTTGTCCGGCGGTATGAAAGCGCGGGTGGCGATTGCTCGCGCCTTGGCCATGCAGCCAAAAATCCTGTTGATGGACGAACCCTTTGCCGCCCTCGATGCACTGACCCGACGCAAGATGCAGGAAGAACTCCTGGCGCTGTGGGACGAGGTGCGTTTCACCTTGTTGTTCGTCACCCACTCCATCGAAGAAGCGCTGGTGGTCGGTAACCGAATTTTGCTGCTTTCGCCCCATCCAGGCCGCGTTCGGGCTGAAATCAACAGCCATCAATACGACCTGAACAGCCTCGGCGGTGCCGGTTTTCAAAACACCGCGCAACGCATTCATCGCCTGTTGTTCGATGAGGGTGGGACCGAACCGGTGGACCGCGAACTGAGCTTCCAGGATGTGCGCATAGCGTACTGACCATGACCCCGACTCCCAGAAAAACGCTAACCCCTGTAGGAGCTGACTTGTCTGCGAAAGGCTGGGGTCGCGGCCGCCCCGGAGGACCTTCATACGGGGATGAATCCAGCCATTTTGCGACTGCTGCGCAGCCGATTCGCAGACAAGTCAGCTCCTACCTGGACATGATCCACCAAGAGAATTCGAGCATGAGCATCCGAGAGGAATACGAAATCACGCTGACGCCTTTTACTCAGGCGGCACTGGCGCGTGATATCCCGCTGACGCAACGTATCTGGCAACTGAGCTGGGTGCGCAAAAGCGTGATCCTGATCGCCCTGGCGGTGATCTGGGAACTGGCTGCGCGTGTGCAAAACAATGACCTGCTGCTGCCGAGTTTTTTGCAGACCGCCGCTGCTTTCTACGACGGCATCATCACCGGTGAGTTGCTGAACAAGGTCTGGATTTCCCTGACCGTGCTGGTCAAGGGCTACCTGATCGGGATCATCCTTGCGTTCGGCTTGACGACGCTGGCGGTATCAACGCAATTGGGCCGCGACCTGCTCAGCACGCTGACCGCGATGCTCAACCCGTTGCCTGCGATTGCCTTGCTGCCGTTGTCGCTGCTGTGGTTTGGCCTAGGCGAGAACAGCCTGATTTTCGTGCTGGTGCATTCGGTGCTGTGGGCGCTGGCACTGAATACGTATGCGGGCTTTCTCGGTGTCTCGGAAACCCAGCGCATGGCCGGGCGTAACTATGGCCTCAAGGGGCTGCGCTTCGTCTGGTTCATTCTGATCCCTGCCGCGCTGCCATCGATTCTGGCCGGGCTGAAAATTGGCTGGGCCTTCGCCTGGCGCACGTTGATCGCCGCAGAGCTGGTGTTTGGTGCGTCGTCGGGTAAAGGCGGGTTGGGTTGGTACATCTTTCAGAATCGCAACGAGCTGTATACCGACAAAGTATTCGCCGGGTTGGCCGCCGTTATTTTGATCGGCTTGCTGGTGGAAAACCTGCTGTTCAACAACATCGAACGCCTGACCGTAAAACGCTGGGGCATGCAGCGCTGACAACACGCGTAACCTTCTTATCTGCATTGCGAGGATCACATGGCCACTTCTTTCAAGCGTCCGGCGCTGACAGCACTTGCGACGGCATTCGGTTTATTCGGGGCACTCCTGAGCAGCGGCGTGCAAGCAGAAGGCAAGATCAGCATCGCCCAACAATTCGGTATCGGTTACCTGATTCTCGACGTGGTGCGCGATCAGCAATTGATCGAGAAACACGGTAAACAGCAGGGCCTGGACATCAAGGTCGACTGGAACAGCATCTCGGGATCTACGGCCATGAACGAAGCATTGCTGGCCGGTGCGCTGGATGTGGTCTCGGCCGGGGTTCCTCCGATGTTGACCCTCTGGGATCGCACCAAGGGCAAACAGAACGTCAAGGCCATCGCTTCGCTGGGTTCGATGCCTAACTACCTGCTTAGCAACAACCCGGACGTGAAGAGCTTGAAAGACTTCACTGACAAGGACCGTATCGCCGTGCCTGCCGCAGGTGTCGGCTTCCAGTCACGCACGTTGCAGATCGAAACGGCCAAACAGTTTGGCGATGCCGACTTCAAACGCTTCGATACGATCTCCGTCAGCCTGCCGCACCCGGATGCTACCTCGGCGTTGATCGCCGGCGGGTCTGAAATCAGTTCACACTTTTCCAGCCCGCCGTTCCAGTATCAGGAGCTGGAAAACCCGAAGGTGCATAAGGTGCTCAGCTCCTATGACGTGCTCGGCGGTCAGGCCACGTTCAACGTGCTCTACACCACTGAAAAATTTCACGACGAAAACCCCAAGACCTACAAAGCGTTCTATGACGCCCTGGCTGAAGCCGAGCACATCATCAAGGCCGACAAGCCTGCCGCTGCTCAGACCTACATTCGTGTGGAGCAATCGAAATTGCCATTGGCCTTCGTCGAAAAAATCGTCGCCGACCCGGAAATCGATTTCACCATCACCCCTCAGCGCACCTTCATCTACGCCAGCAAATTGCAGGAATTGGGCGTGCTGAAAAACAAGGCTGACAGCTGGAAAGACTTCTTCTTCGAAGAAGCACATGGCGCGCCGGGAAGCTGATTTCTACTCATAGATGGTGGCTGCGATCTTTTAGGATCGGTACTACAGACAGTTTTTTTGTTTTCCACTAATTTCTGCTACTTCGAGTCAGTTGCCGATTTTCGGGCGCGCGGGGGCAGCATGTTTTACATGAACCGATGTTTGTATTCAGGGCTGCTGATCTGCGCCCTGTTAATGGCGCCATGGGCCGCCGCCGATACCTGGTTGGAAAACGACTATTGGCGAATAGAGATAGACCCGGCAACACTGGCGATTCGTGCCATTCCTGCCCGGGGTGCAGCAGTGCAAGCCTCCGCCGGAGTGGTTGCGCATCGGGTCAGCGCTCTGGATAAGCATGCGGAGCGCATCAACTGGCTGTGGGATGACGGTGCCTGGCAGCTCAGCGCAACGCTGGATCAGCGTGAACTCTCTCTGACTATTCAAGCCCGAGACCCCGGTGAGCTGGTTTTTCTCCGGCAACCCGGTCATGCGATGGGGAAGGGCTTGATATGGCCGCTTGCTGAAGGGCGTTACGTCCCGGCAGGTGATCCAGTGTGGCAGCGGTTCCTGCTGGATCAGGGCGAATTCAATACCACTCAGGACCTCAGCTTGCCGCTGTGGGGTATCGATCATGGCGGTTTCACCCTGAACTGGCTGATGACGAATCCCTACAATAACCGCCTGACATTGAGCGCCGAAGGCCTGGGGTTGGCGATTGCGGCCAGTCATGAATTCACCTCGCTGGCCCCGTTGACGCCGCTGACCTTTAGCCTCTATTTGGGCGAGGCCGACCCGCTGGCTGGCGCCAAACGCTATCGACAGGGGCTGATTCAAGCTGGACGCTATGAAACCTTCAGCGACAAACTGCGGAAGACCCCAGAAGCCGCGAAGTTGCTGGGAGCCAGTCACATCTATTTATGGGGCAATGATTTACTCGGGCCGGATGATGTACGCAGTTGGCCGCGCTTGCTTGAACTACTGCGCGGCAAAGGAACATTGGCTACAGCGTTGCGCGGTTATCTTGATGCTGCAGCCACGCAGATGCTGGAAATCGCCCAGCCCCCGCTTAGCCGTTACCAACAGGCCACCCTGTTGAGCGGCCTTAATCAAGCCCTGAACACCAAAGCGCGAGAAAGTTGGCAGGGGGCGGCCAGACCGGATATGCAGGCGTTGGCCAATCGCTACGGCGAACTGCGCGAGGAGTTCGCGAAGGCTTTCGTCACGGCGCTGACACCGCAGCCTGAGCGGTGGGGCAGCATCATGTCCGAGACGACGATCAAGCAACTCCAGGCCGCCAAGCTGACGCGTTTGTGGCTGGGAGTGGCCGAAGGTTGGGAAGGCGGCCTGTGGCATCCCGAGGCGATACGCGCCGGCGTACAGGCTGGCTATCTGATGGCCCCATACGACTCTTATCAAACGGCATTGTCGTCGACGGAAAACCCGGACTGGACTACCGCGCATCTGGGAAACGACGCCTATCGCGATTGCGCCATATTATTGAAGCGCGGCGAGTTCAAGAGTGGGTTCCAGCAGTCAGGACATTACACCGACCCGCGCTGCGTGCGGCCTTTACTTGAGGCTCGAATAAAGGCGATTCAGGCTAAAGCCGGGTTCAACAGTTGGTTCCTCGATGCCTACGCGACCAGCATGTTGTTCGACAGCTATCGTCCTGACGCCAGCATGACCCAAGCGCAAAATGCCGCTGGCAATATTGATGCCTCACGCTGGATCGCTGAAACCTTGAAGCTGGTCGCAGGCTCTGAAGACGGAAATGCTGTCACCGCCCAAGGCATCCTGTTCGCTCATGGTATGCAGACGCCGGTTATTGGTTGGGGCGATCCGGACCTCAGCAAAAACAAACAGTCACCGTACTATCTGGGTGACTGGTACCCACCAGAACAGCCGAGCGTATTCTTCAAGCAGGTTCCGATCAAAGAACCCTATCGAACCGTCCATTTCGATCCCGCTACGAGGCTCCCCCTGTATCAGGCCGTGTTCCATGGCTCGGTGATCACCACTCATCACTGGCTGTTCGACAACGTCAAGCTGAGTAACGTGAGAGCGGAGAACGAGTTGATACAACTGCTCTACAACGTGCCGCCGCTTTACCACCTGAGTGCTGACACGCTGAAGCATCGGTTGCCGCTGATTGAGCGCCAGAACGCTTTTTTCCAACCTTTGCACCAACGTTTGGGGACTCAGTCTTTGACGGAATTCCGCTGGCTGACGCCCGATCGGCAAGTTCAGCAGACCACGTTTACCGATGGCACGCGATTGGTGGCCAACTTTGATCGCCAGGTGCGGGAGGTCGTCGGCAAGCGCTTTGCCGGGCAGTCTATTACAGCGTTTGAGGCGGACGGGCAGGTGACGGAATATATTGCCGACCAAAATCTCTGTGGGAAGTCCTTCAAGCCTTGCGCCACACACTCGCCAGCCACGGCTGTTTCTCGCGGGGCAGTCCTTCGGGGCGGTAATAGTGTTCAAGCTCGGTGAAGCCCGCGTCATTGAGCAGTTCGCGCCAGGCTTCCAGGTCGTGATAGGAGCCATAACGGCTGCCGTTCCAGCCTTCCTGATTTTCGCCCCTTGGATTGGAGCTGAACAGCACGCCGCCCGGCTTCAGCGTTGCGTGCAGTTCGCGCAGGACCCGTGGCAGTTCCTGGCGGGGGACGTGGAACAACACTGCGTTGGCGAAGATGCCGTCGAAGCGCTCGGCCGGTAGATCGAGTTCGAGAAAGTTCTGCTGCAAGACTTCACAGCCGGTCTCGGCACGGGCCATGTCGGCGAAACGCTCGGCGCCGTCCAGACCCACCGCACTATGACCCATGGCGCTGAAGGTCTTCAGATCGCGTCCCGGCCCGCAGCCAAAATCCAGAATATGCCACGGCGCCTCGCCTTCGATATGTCGCAGCAGCGCGGCTATGTTCTGGCTGACGTCGTGGTCACGGGTGCCTTCGCGGAAGTCGTCAGCCACTTCGTTGTAGTGGCCGACGGTGGTGGTGGTGATTTTGGCGAGGTCCTGCGGGGCGAGTTTCATTGCGGGTCTGTCTGGGCGTGGGTAAGTGATGAATATACCCCCGCCCAGCCGTTGTTCAATCACTCAACGCTTGTTCAGCACCTGAGCCAGTCGATCACCGCCAAACTGAATCACTGCGACCAGCACCACTAACAAGGCAATCACAGTGAGCATCACCTGGCTGTCGAAGCGCTGATAACCGTAGCGGTAGGCGATGTCACCCAATCCACCTGCGCCGATAGCCCCGGCCATGGCCGACGAGTTGATCATCGTCACCAGTGTAATGGTGAAGCCGCCGACGATACCCGGCAACGCTTCGGGCAGCAGCACATGCCAGATGATGTGCCATCGGCGGCAGCCCATGGCTTGCGCGGCTTCGATCAGGCCATGGTCGACCTCTCGCAGGCTGACTTCAGCGATGCGCGCAAAAAACGGCGTCGCTGCGATGGTCAGCGGCACCACGGCCGCCCAGACGCCGTAGGTGGTGCCGACGATCAGCCGGGTGAACGGAATCAGCGCGACCATCAGGATCAGGAACGGAATCGAGCGGAACAGATTTACGAAGGCGCCCAGCACGCGATTCAGAGTGGGCGCTTCGTAGATTCCGCCTTTGGCGCTGGTGACCAGAATCACTGCCAGCGGAATGCCCAGCAGCAGGGCAATCAATGACGATACACCGACCATCAAAAACGTATCGATGACACCTTGAAGCAGTCGATCAAACCACATAACCCAATACCTCCGCGCGTTGCGCCAGTGTGCGGGCGCGATTGAGTAATTCGTCCAAGTCATGTGGCGAGTGGGCGACCTCGATCACCAGATGCCCCAGTGCGCGGCCCTGAATGCGCTCAACCCCACCCTGCAACAAGCTGATGCGCCCGCCAAGGGAATTGAACAGCGCGGCCAGGTCCGGCTCTTCGCCGCCAACGCCAGTGAAATGCACGTCCAGTACCACCGCAGCCGTGGGGTGCTGTGGCTCGGGGTTCAAGCGCGCTTGCACATCCTCGGGGAGCCCGTGTTGCAGCGGCGCCAGCAAGGTTTTGCTGACGTCGTGCCGAGGGTTGCCGAACACCTGCCACACAGGGCCGTGCTCGACGATTTGACCGTGTTCAAGCACCACCACCCGGTCGCAGATATCGCGGATGACCGCCATTTCATGGGTGATCAAAATGATGGTCAGGCCCAGCCGTTTATTGATCTCGCGTAGCAGACCGAGAATCGATTGCGTGGTCTCCGGGTCCAGCGCCGAGGTGGCTTCATCGCACAGCAGAATCGCCGGATCATGGACCAGGGCGCGGGCAATCCCCACGCGCTGTTTCTGTCCGCCCGACAGCTGTGCCGGGTAGGCCTTGTGCTTGTCTTGCAAACCGACCAGTTCCAGCAGTTCGGCGACTTTGCGCTGGCGCTGTTCACGAGGCACGCCGGCGACTTTGAGCGGCAGTTCGACGTTCTGCCACACGGTCTTGGCCGACATCAGGTTGAAGTGCTGAAAGATCATCCCGATGCGTCGCCGCAGCTGCACCAGATGGTCTTCGTCGAACTCGCTGATGTCCACCTGATCGATCAGCACCCGACCGCTGCTCGGGCGCTCCAGGCGGTTGATGGTCCGAATCAATGAAGACTTGCCCGCGCCGCTACGGCCGATGATGCCGAACACCTCACCGCGTTGAATCGCCAGGTCGATGTTCTGCAGTGCATCCACCGGCCCGTGCTGGCTGTCATAGGTTTTGCCCAGGTTGATAAAACGCACATGGGCCCGATTCAAGTCCGGGTGCAGCTCCGAGGGCTGCTCGGCCCTGGGCGATTCATGCTGTAACTGGCGTTGGGCGGTCGCGTTCATGTTCAGCCTTCCCAGCCGGCTTGATAGAGTTTGCCATGGGCTTTATCCAGGGCGGCGCGAACAACGGGCGAGTGCTGGTAGATGTCGACGAACTTGGCCAGACGCGGGTCATTTTTGTTCTCGGGCTTGATCACGAACTGGATCACGTATTCCTTATGATCCAGACCGTCGAACAGCAACGCGGAACCGGCATCGAAGGTTTTCGACAGGCGAATGTAGGCCGGGTAGCCCTGCACCAGATCAGCGTCATCGTAGGCGCGCACCAGTTGCACAGCCTCGACCTGAATCAGTTTGATTTTTTTCGGGTTGGCAACGATGTCTTCTTCGGTGGCCTTGTAGCCGACGCCAGGTTTGAGGGTGATCAGCCCGGCTTTGGCCAGCAGTTGCAGGCCGCGTCCGCTGTTGATCGGGTCGTTGGCGATGGCCACGGTGGCGCCAGTCGGCAGCTCATCGAGGCTTTTGTACTTCTTCGAATACAGCCCGACGTTGTTGATGATCCCGGACGCGTAAGGCACCAGATGGAAGCCCGCTGCGGCATTGGCATTTTCCAGGAACGGGACGTGCTGGAAGTAATTCACGTCGATATCGCCTGCCGCGAGGCTGACGTTCGGGGCGATCCAGTCGCTGAACTCCACCAGTTCGACCTTCAGGCCTTGCTTGCCGGCTTCTGCGACGGCCGCTTCCAGCGGGATGGCAAAGGCGGCGGTAGTGCCGACTTTGAGCGGTTTATCGTCGGCGTGGGCGTTGAGAGTGAAGAGCGCGAGGGCCAGGGTGATTATTGTTTTGGTCATGGCTGAAATCCTGGGCGTAATAAGGGCTGGAGTTGATGTTGTCTGACCGTGCGCAACAGTTGCATTGTTATTTCCCCGCATGTCGATACCCCGTTCCCGCATGCGACGCAGGTAAACGTGGGCCCTCGCGAAACAGCTTCTCGCGCAGGGTGCCGCTGCCATAAGCGGTTTTGTAAGAACCACGGCGTTGCAGTTCCGGAATCACCACATCGATGAAATCCGCATAGCTTTCCGGGGTCACGGTGCGGGTCAGGTTGAAGCCGTCGAGACCGGTTTCGGCGATCCAGTATTCCAGTTCGTCAGCCACCTGTTCCGGCGAGCCGACCAGGGTGAAGTAGCGCCCGCCCAGCGCGTGTTGATCGAGCAGTTTGCGGCGGGTCCAATCATTGTTTTTCAGGCTCTTGGTCGCCGACTGGATCGCGTTGCTTTTCACGTACTGGATCGGCTCGTCCAGTGTGTATTCCGCGAAGTCGATCCCGGTAGAGGCCGCAAAATGCGCAACGCCTGCTTCGGCGCTGGCGTATTCCAGATACTCCCGATGCTTGGCGCGGGCCAGTTCCTCGGTGGCGCCGACGATCACATTCAAGCCCATGAACACCTTGATGTCCTCGGGGTTACGCCCGGCGGCTTTGGCGCTGGCGCGAACCTTGTCCACTTGCTCGCGGGTCGCGACCTTGTTTTGTCCGCTGATAAAAACGCACTCGGCATGGCGCCCGGCGAACTGCAAACCGCGATCAGAAGTGCCTGCCTGAAACAACACCGGGGTGCGCTGCGGTGACGGTTCGCAAAGGTGATAACCCTCGACCTGGTAGAACTCGCCTTTGTGCCGAACCTTGTGCACTTTTTCGGGCTGGGCATAGATCCGTTGCTGGCGATCATTGATCACCGCGTCATCTTCCCAGCTGCCTTCCCAGAGTTTGTACAGCACCTCCAGGTATTCATCGGCCTGATCATAACGACGGTCGTGTTCGACCTGTTCGCTCAGGCCAATGGCCTTGGCTGCACTGTCCAGATAACCGGTAACAATGTTCCAGCCCACGCGGCCACGGCTCAGGTGGTCGAGGGTCGACATGCGTCGGGCAAACAGATACGGCGCTTCATACGTGAGGTTGGCGGTCAGGCCGAACCCCAGATTTTTCGTGACCGCCGCCATGGCCGACAGCAGCATAAGCGGGTCATTGACCGGCAACTGGATCGACTCTTTAAGCGTTACATCCACCGAGCTCTGGTACACGTCGTACACACCGGTGATATCGGCGATGAACAAGCCATCGAACAGGCCGCGCTCCAGCAGTTGCGCCAGCTCAGTCCAGTATTCGAGAGTCTTGTACTCGGTGGAGTTGTCCCTGGGATGCGTCCAAAGGCCATGGTTGATATGGCCAATGCAGTTCATGTTGAACGCATTGAGGAGGATTTTTTTCTTGGTCATCAGAGGGTCCCCCGCAGTGGCGGGTTTGTATCATTGAGGTAGTAATTGCCGATGGCGTGATATTTCCAGCGCACCGGGTCGTGCAGGGTGTGCACGCGGGCGTTGCGCCAGTGACGGTCTAGGCCATGCTCGGCCAATGTGGCTTGACTGCCCGCCAGCTCGAATAAGGTGCTGCCCGCTGCGAGAGAGATTTCGGTACTGATGGCGCGTGCTTCGGCCACCGCAATGGACGCGGCGGCGACGTTTTCAGCGGTGCTGTCGGCTTGGGCGCGATCAAGAAACTCACCGGCGCGTTCCAGCAGCGCTTCGGCCGCGTGCAGGCGAACGCCAAGCTTGCCGAAGCTGTGCAGGGTCAATGGATCGTCCACGGCTTTTTCGATACCGGAATCAATCCATGGCCGGGTGCGAGTGCGGACGAAGTGCAAGGCGTCCTCATAGGCCGCGCGGGCGATGCCGGTGTCGATGGCCGCATGAAGAATCTGTGCCAGCGGGCCTACGGTAGTTGGGCGTTCGAAGGCAGTTTGAAACGGCACCACGTCATCGGCGCTGACAAACACGTTATCGAACACCACAGAGCCGCTGCCGGTGGTGCGCTGGCCGAAGCCGCTCCAGTCATCGATCACCGTCAGGCCCGCAGCGTCACGCGGGACGAAGGCCAGTTGTTGCACACCCTGTTCGTCCACCACCGAGGTCGGTATGCGCTGCGCATACAAGGCGCCGGTCGCGTAAAACTTGCGGCCGTTGATGCGATAGCCATCACCGTCCTGGGTCAGGCGCGTAGTGCGGTCGTGAGCGGTTCTGGTGCCCAACTCGGCCAATGCGTTACCGAAGCGTTGCCCGGCTAGTACTTCCGCGTACAGGCGTTTTTGCTGTTGAGCGCTGCCATTCACGCGCAGCACCTCAAGGGCATAGAAATGGTTCTGAGGAATCTGTCCGAGGGACGAGTCAGCCTCGGCGATCAGTTGTGTGACCTTGGCCAGGGTGACGATGGAAACGCCCGCACCGCCGAAAGCTTTTGGCACGCTGATGCCCCACAGACCGGAGCGGGAAAACAGTTCCAGTTCTTCGTGTGGCAAGCGGCGTTCACGGTCACGCAGGGCGCTGTCGCGCTTAAAATGTTCAGCCAGATCGGCGGCCATGTTCAAGGCTTGGGCGTCGCTGTCGATCACTGCCGCCGTTTGCGGCAGGTGAGATATAAGGCTCATACGTTCTCCAGTGCTCTGGTCAGATCCAGGAATGCCGGGCCGGCACTGTGCCGTTCAGGTGGTAAGCGCCGACGGCGTGGTATTTCCAGCGCACCGGGTCGTGGAGCGTGTGAACGCGAGCGTTGCGCCAATGGCGGTCGAGGTTGAACTCGGCCAGAGTGGCGCGACTGCCTGCCAGCTCGAACAGCTTTTCGCTGGCGAGCAGGGAGATTTCAGTGGTCAGGACCTTGGCTTCTGCAACGGCAATCGAGGCGCGAGCGGCAGAGGCTACGTCCACGGGCGCGGCGTTGACCTCATCCAGCACCTGACCCGCTTTGCGCAGTAATGCTTCGGCGGCGTGCAGTTCGAGTTTCAGTTTGCCGATGTCGGCGATCACGTACAGATCGTCGCTGGCCCGTTCGACGTTGGCATCGATCCATGGGCGCGAGCGCTCGCGGACAAAACGAATGCTGTCGTCGATGGCTTCGCGAGCGATCCCGACATCGATGGCCGCCTGGATCAATTGCGACACGGCGCCCTGAATGTTCGGCGTATGCGCCAGGCGCCAGTTCTCGATGATGTGCTCGGCTTCCACCGGCACGTTATTGAGCAGCACCGTACCGCTGGCGGTGGTGCGTTGGCCAAAGCCGGACCAGTCATCGACAATGCGCAAACCCGGTGTGCCACGCGGGACGAATACCAGCACTTGTCGACCGTCATCGTTCAGTGCTTTGACTGCCACCCAATGCGCGAACAGCGCCCCGGTGGAATAGAACTTCTGGCCGTTGAGGACAAACCCGTCGCCCTTGGCGGTGATTCTAGCTTTGATATCCAGGGTGTTTTTGGTGCCGCGTTCAGGCCCGGCATTGCCGATGCGCCAGCCGTTCAGCACGCTTTGAAACACCTGTTTTTTTTGTGTTTCGTTGGCGCTGCCCAACAACGAATTGAGGATGCCCACCTGATTCTGCGGGATCTGCCCCAACGCAGGGTCGGCGGCGGAAATGATCTTGAACACCTCCGCCAGGGTCACGAATGAAACCTGCGGGCCGCCGTATTCCCGGGGGATGGAAATGCTCCCCAGCCCGCTACGGGTGAAGTGTTCTATTTGGGCCCACGGCAGTTTGCGCTGACGATCACGCTGTGCCGCCTGCAAGCGCGCGAGCTGCGCCAATTCATGGGCAGCGGCGATGGCTTGGGCGTCGTTACTCAGGACCTTCGCTGGCAATAGCAGCGGGGCGATGTCCAGATCGCTCTGGAGAGGTGTAGCCACGAGATCCGACATCAGCGCCGCTCCGTGGCGGTACGCAATGCCCTGGCGATCTGCACGGGGGTAATTGTGAAAGTGACCATTCCAAACCTCACATCGACATAAGCCGCGTCTCTGCGGCGAAAACAAACTGACGGTGGTCCGGTGGTCCGGTATATATACCCTAAGCGTGTATAAAAATTAAATAAACTTACTTTTTGGAATAAGCATAGACGGGAGAGCTGCAGATCGTGATTTAAAGCTCCGTGGTGTATTAATCAGCGACGCCACTGACGTTAAGTGCGCGTGGTGGTGCCCAGCGTGACGTGTTGCCCACTCGGTCGATAATGCAGTAAGTCACTTCCAGCTGATGGTCTTCGCCTCCTTCCAGAATCAATGCCGGCGGAATATTCAATGTAATGGGCTTGCCCACATCGCTGGCATCGATGGCTGGCAGATCCATGCGCACATCCCCCCAGCGCAGGGTGATTTCATCTTTGGCGGCCATGTTTTGGTACGCCTCAATGGTCAGCTCAACACCCCTTCTCCGCTGTTTTGCGGTGAGCCCGTGGCGCAGCAGGGCGTCGGGTACAGCCAAGGGCGCGAGGCTCTGGTTTTCTTCTGGGCTCAACGGGTTGGGGTGACCACCAGGACAATCGAGTTTTACCCATACATCTATGCTCGCGGAGAGCGACGGCGTACTGCCGATTTTTTGGATCTGGTACCAGATTTTGACCTTGCCGCTCTGTAAAAAACTTTCCGGGACACGCAGTGCCAGGGTCTCGCCGATATCTGCGGTCGTCAGCAGCTTTGATGCAACGTAACGGCCACCCCAGAACAGTTCGATCAGGTCGCCCTCGTCCATGGCCGCATAAGGCTTGATAGTGACCCGCAGATGCGCGGCGGCACTCACGCCAATACCGTGCTTGTTTGCTTGGGGCAAATAAGGGGCATGCAGTTTGATCTGATGGGACGTTTGGGTCGCACAAGCCATGTTGAATACTCCTCGTGATCAGCGGCTAACACGCGGCGCCGCGGATACCTCTATGAATGGATATCAATGAATCGTGATAGCCAGCTAAGAGAGGATGGGAACGAGTGTCAAGGCAGTGCGAGCGTGAAACGCGAGCTTCGGATGGAATCAGACAGTTCCTACATTTGTACGGCTTGTGGGTTACTTGGGTCTCAGTACTGCGTCCTACTCAGCAACCCCAAGAAATGTCAGGCGCGAAAAAAAACAGCGCCGGGTGAGCGCTGTTTTTTGTTATCTGCAGGGTTGATCAGTGCCTGCTTCGTTCCAGAAACTGGCGAGTCCGCTCTTCCTTAGGGTTGGCAAACAGCGCCTTGGCGTCGCCTTGTTCAACGATCACGCCCTTGTCGATAAAGATCACCCGGTTGGCGACATCCCGGGCAAAACTCATCTCGTGAGTCACGATGACCATGGTGCGTTTCTCTTCCGCCAGGGCGCGGATGGTCGTCAATACTTCACCCACCAACTCCGGGTCCAGCGCTGAGGTGGGCTCATCGAACAGAATGACCTCGGGCTCCATGGCCAAGGCGCGGGCAATCGCTACCCGCTGTTGCTGGCCGCCGGACAGTCGCCGTGGGTACGCGTCTTCCTTGCCGGCCAGGCCGACCTTGGCCAGCAGCTTACGCGCCAGCGCCTCGGCTTGCGGGCGGGGCATTTTTTTTACCACCAGCGGGCCTTCCATCACGTTTTCCAGCGCGGTGCGATGGGGGAACAGGTTGAAGTTCTGAAAGACGAAACCCACGTGCTGGCGCAGTTGTCGAATCAAGCCTTGCTGCTGACTCAGCGGGCGACTGCCATCGATCTCGATGTCACCGACGATGATCTTGCCGCTGGTGGGTTCTTCGAGAAAATTGAGGCAACGCAACAGGGTGGTTTTACCGGAACCGCTGGGTCCGATGATGGCCACAACCTCGCCAGCTTCGACGGTCAAATCGATGCCGTTGAGTACCGTCTGCCCTTTGAATTTCTTGGTCAGTTTTTCAACCACGATCATGCTTCAAGACTCCTGATCATGTCGGTTGACCCTCGCTTCCAGGCGGTGCTGCAGGTGCGCGAGCAGGCTGGCAAGGATCCAGTAGATCAGTGCGGCGGCAAGGTACATGGTGAAAATTTCGAAGGTCCGCGCAGTGATCAACTGTGCCTGACGGAACAGCTCGGGCACCTGAATGGTTGCCGCCAACGCGGTGTCCTTGACCAGTGAAATGAAGCTGTTGCCCAGCGGCGGCAAAGCGGTTCTCGCGGCTTGCGGAAGAATCGCCCGGCGCATGGTTTGCGCACGGGTCATGCCGATGCTGGCCGCAGCTTCCCATTGTCCGCGATCCACTGCGCCAATGGCTGAACGCAGAATTTCGCAGGCATAAGCGCCCATGTTCAGGGAAAAACCGATCAGCGCTGCGGGCAGCGGGTCCAGTTCTATCCCCAGTTGTGGCAGGCCGTAATAGATCATGAACAACTGGACGAGCAAGGGTGTGCCGCGAAAGAACGACACATACACCCGTGCAATTCCGCTCAGCAGCTTGAGGTGCGATAAACGCATCAATGCCAGGCCGAAGCCCAGCAGCAAGCCGAAGAACATCCCGCCCAGACTGAGGATGACCGTGAAATATGCGCCCTTGAGCAGAAAGGGCGCGGAGTCCAGCGCTAGCTTCAGACTCTCTTCAATCATTGGGTCACGTCAGAGCCAAAGTACTTCTGCGACAACTTGGCGAGGGTCCCGTCGGCACGCAGTTTGTCGATGGCTTTGTTGATGGCGGCGACCAACTCGGGCTCGCCTTTGCGTATCGCGATACCGGATTCCTGGCGGGAAAACGGCGCGCCGGACACGGCTAGCTTGTCATTGGTTTTTTTGACCATTTCGAATGCGGCCAGACGGTCAACGAGGATCGCGTCAGTGCGGCCGGCGATCAGGTCCTGGAATTTGGTAGGGTCATCGTCATAGGTTTTGACGATGGCTTTAGGCACGTTTTCCTTGAGCCATTGTTCATAGTTGGTGCCCAGGCCGACGCCGACTTTTTTGTCTGCAAGGGAGTCAGGTGTCGGGAACTTGCCTGCGTCCTTCTTCTGGGTCAGCGCTTGAATCCCGGAGATTGTGTAGGGCTCGGAAAAGTCGTACTTCTTCTTGCGCTCTTCGGAGATGGTCACCTGATTGATCACCACATCAAGGCGTTTGGATTCCAGCGCCGCGAGGATGCCATCCCATTTGGTCGGTTGCAGTTTGGCTTTCACCCCCAGCTCTTTGGCGAGGGCTTGGGAGAACTCGACTTCAAAGCCGTTGAGGTCGCCTTTCTCGTCCACGAAGCTGAACGGCGGATACGTGCCTTCAAGGCCGACATTGATCGTGCCGCTGTCCTTGATTTTTTGCAGCTGGTCCCCGGCGACGGCTTGCCCGATCAGGCTGGAGCCGAGCACAAGGCTCAATGTGGAAAGAAGAAATGTCCGGCGGATGGCAGCAATGTTCATGACGAGCCCCTTATGGTGTTTTGAGCGACAGGCAAGAATCAGACCCAATGAACGCTACTGCGGCCTTGAAACTTAATCCAGTTATTTCAGGCGACTTTATTCCCTTAGTGAGCCTTCACAGGGCGTGGCTAATCCTGCACGCCGTGTGACTATAGGGGCTGCTGCATATGAATTAAAATAATTAAAAATAATTTATATATTTCTAATTGGAATATGGAGGCTGGCTGGAAAATCAGCCCGAAAAGGCGCCGGGATAAGCGAACAAGGCCGGCGCGCCGCCCGTGTGCAGGAAGATGATCGGACCCTCATTGAAGCGCTGGCGACCGATGCCGTCGAGCAGCCCAGACATGGCTTTGCCGGTGTACACAGGATCGAGCAACAGGCCTTCCTGGCTGGCGACCAGCTTGATTGTGGCCAGGGTGCCCGCGTTGGGTGCGCCGTAACCGGGTGCGAAATATTCATCCCACAGGTCGATCTTGAAGCTGCTCGGCAGATTGATGCCCAGTAACTCTGCAGTTCTCTGTGCCAGTCCTTCGACTTTCGGCCGCTGGGCTTCTTCGCTACGTGACACGGTAACGCCCACCACAGGCAACCGGGGCAACGCTTCGCTGAGTCCCAAGGCCAGGCCGCTTTGCGTGCCAGCACTGCCAGACGCGAGGACCACGGCGGCAAATGTCAGCCCGGTCTGCTCGATTTGTTCGGCCAACTCCAGCCCTGCGCGCACATACCCCAGCGCGCCCAACGCGTTGGAGCCACCAATCGGCACCGAATAAGGCTTTTTGCCGCCAGCCCGCAGACGGGCGGCGAGGGCATGCAGTTGCTCATCGGCGTTATCCAGGTTCTCGACCAGCTCGACCTTGGCGTCGAACAGGTCCAGTAACAGGCGGTTGCCATTGCTCAAGTAGCTGGTGTCGGTGCTGGCGATGGGGTTTTCCAGCAGCGCGACGCAACCCAGGCCCAGACGTGCAGCCAGCGCGGCCGTCTGGCGCACGTGGTTGGACTGGATTCCTCCGGCGGTAATCAACGTGTCGGCACCTTGGGCCAACGCGTCGGCAGCCAGGTATTCGAGCTTGCGCACCTTGTTGCCGCCCAGTGCCAGTGTGGTGGTGTCATCGCGTTTGACATAAATATCCCGGCCGGTCCAGGCAGACAGACGCTCCAGTTTTTCCAGTGGAGTGGGGGCGCCGAGCAATTTCAGGCGGTTAAAACGAGCGAGCTGTTGTTTGATCATGGTGGTCAATTGGCCGGGAAGTGAGTCGATGGACTATAGGCAACCGACTGAGCCCTGTGCAACATTTGCAGGAATGGACGGTGTTCGGCAAAGGCCCTACGGAAATTGTTAATTTTTCGTCGCAAAAGTTTGCCGTAGAGTGGGAGCATCAGCGGCCGTTATCGTGCGACCGTGAACGTGGCTCTTTTACCTTGAATGCAGAAGGAGTGGTGAGCGTGAGCGATATTCCAGAGGCATCGGCCGACAGCCGTACCGATAACTGGCAGTTGCAGCAAATCGTCAACCAATTGCGTGCGGCGCGTGATGACTGGCGCACGCGTAATGGGCGTGTGAGTGGTGAGCATGGCGGTCGTGAGCTGCCTTCACGAGCGGCCATGCGCGACATTCTCGAAGCACTGTGTGGGGCGTTGTTCCCGATGCGCCTGGGGCCGGTGGACTTGCGCGAAGAGAGCGAGGACTTCTACGTCGGCCATACCCTCGACGTGTCCCTCAATGCGTTGTTGGCGCAGGCTCGCCTGGAACTGCGCTATGTGGCGCGTCAACATGGCAAGAACGTCGCCGCTGCCGACACGCACGCGGTGCAGCTGATTCAGGATTTCGCCAGCGCCTTGCCGGTGATTCGCCGTTTGCTGGACACCGACGTGCTGGCGGCCTACCACGGCGACCCGGCTGCGCGCAGCGTCGACGAAGTGTTGCTGTGCTATCCGGGCATTCTGGCGGTCATTCATCACCGCTTGGCGCACCACCTGTACCGCGCCGGCCTGCCGTTGCTGGCACGGATCAGTTCGGAGATTGCACACTCGGCCACCGGCATCGACATCCACCCCGGCGCGCAGATTGGCCAGAGCTTCTTTATCGATCACGGGACAGGTGTGGTCATCGGTGAAACCGCGATCATCGGCGAACGTGTGCGCATCTATCAGGCTGTGACTCTGGGCGCGAAACGCTTCCCGGCGGACGAAGACGGTCAATTGCAAAAAGGCCACGCCCGTCATCCGATAGTCGAAGACGACGTGGTGATCTATGCCGGTGCGACCATTCTTGGGCGCATCACCATCGGCGAAGGTTCGACCATTGGCGGCAACGTCTGGCTGACCCGCAGCGTACCGGCTGGCTGCAACCTGACCCAGGCTAACCTGTTGCAGCAGGATGATGGGTGTCAGAAGTAGGGCGCTGAGTCGCCTGACACCTCATTCTCATGAATGAATTCGTTCCCACAGAGATTGCTTTTCTGTGGGAACGATTAGTGCTCTCCATGCGTCACACCTCCATACCAAGCGAGCGACAACCCGCCTGCGATTAGTCCTCGCGGGGCCATTTATGTTTAACTTGACCGTTCGTTCAAGTTAAATTCGGTGGTTCGCTGCCCGCTCACAACAGGAGGCTTACCCCTTGAGTTCGTTTTTCCCGGTTACTTCCCTCTTCCATGAGGCGCAGTCCCTATGAGTGCGCCTACCCCGCAGGTCAGCAGCCAAGTTCGGATGAATCCGCCGGTTTTTTATTTTGCGGCGGGTTTCATTTTGCTGTTCGGGCTGCTGGTGATTGTCTTTCCGCAACGCTCCGGCGAGTGGTTACTGGCGGCGCAAAACTGGGCGGCCAACACGGTCGGCTGGTATTACATGCTGGCGATGACCCTGTATCTGGTCTTCGTGGTGGTCACCGCCTTGTCTGGCTACGGCAAGATCAAGCTCGGTGCCGACCACGACGAACCCGAGTTCAGTTATTTGTCCTGGGCCGGCATGTTGTTCGCTGCCGGGATCAGCATCACCCTGTTCTTTTTCTGCGTTTCCGAGCCGCTCACCCACATGCTGCAACCGCCACAGGGCGAGGGCGGTACCACCGAGTCGGCGCGACAGGCCATGCAGCTGCTGTTTCTGCATTGGGGTTTGCATGGTTGGGGTGTGTTCGCGTTTGTCGGCATGGCGTTGGCGTATTTCGCCTATCGGCATAACCTGCCGCTGGCCTTGCGCTCGGCGTTGTACCCGCTGATCGGCAAGCGCATCAACGGTCCTATTGGCTATGCGGTGGATGGTTTCGGCATCATCGCCACGGTGTTCGGGCTGGGCGCCGACATGGGCTTTGGCGTACTGCACCTTAATTCAGGCCTCGACTATCTGTTCGGTATGCCACATACCCAATGGATTCAGGTGGGGTTGATCACCCTGATGATGGGGGCGGCGATTCTGGTGGCCATCGCGGGCGTGGACAAGGGCGTGCGCGTCATGTCCGACATCAACATGTTGTTGGCCTGCGCGCTGCTGCTGTTCGTGTTGTTCGCCGGTCCCACCCAGCATCTACTGAACACGCTGGTGCAGAACATCGGTGATTACCTGGGCGCGCTGCCCACCAAGAGTTTCGATGTTTACGCCTACGATAAAACCGGCGACTGGCTGGGCAGCTGGACCGTGTTTTATTGGGCATGGTGGATCGCGTGGTCGCCCTTTGTCGGGCTGTTTATTGCGCGTATTTCCCGTGGCCGCACCATCCGTGAGTTCGTCTGCGGCGTGCTCTTGATTCCGCTGGGTTTCACCTTGGCCTGGATGTCGATTTTTGGTAACAGCGCCATTGACCAGGTACTCAATCACGGCATGGTCGCGCTCGGGCAGTCAGCCATCGACGACCCTTCGATGACCCTCTACCTGCTGCTGGAAAACTACCCGTGGAGCAAAACTGTCATTGCCGTGACGGTGTTCATCAGCTTTGTGTTCTTTGTCACCTCGGCGGATTCTGGCACCGTGGTGCTGTCGACCCTGTCCGCGCGTGGCGGGAGTGCAGACGAGGATGGACCGAAATGGCTGCGGGTGTTCTGGGGCGTAGCGACTGCCCTGATCACCAGCGGGTTGTTGTTTGCTGGCAGTATCGATTCGCTGAAATCGGCGGTGGTGCTGACGTCGTTGCCGTTCTCGCTGATTCTGTTGCTGATGATGTGGGGGCTGCACAAGGCTTTCTATCTGGAGTCGCAGCGGCAAATCGCCCAGCTGCATTCGCTGGCGCCGGTGTCCGGCTCGCGCCTTGGGCGTGGCGGGTGGCGACAGCGCTTGACCCAGGCTGTGCACTTCCCGTCACGCGACGAGGTCTATCGTTTCCTTGAGCAGACGGTGCGTCCGGCCATCGAAGAGGTCACGGCGGTGTTCGTCGAGAAGGGCCTGAAGGTGGTGACCCAGCCCGATCCGAGCAACGACAGCGTCAGCCTGGAAGTCGGCCACGGCGACGAGCGTCCGTTCATCTATCACGTGATGATGCGCGGTTATTTCACGCCGACCTTTGCTCGCGCCGGCATGGGTTCGAAAGGCATGAACAATCGGCGTTACTACCGCGCCGAAGTTCACTTGAGTGAAGGCAGTCAGGATTACGATCTGGTCGGCTACACCAGGGAGCAGGTGATCAACGACATCCTTGACCAATACGAGCGGCACTTGCAGTTCCTGCATTTGGTGCGCTGAGGCAAAAAAAAGCGCCTGAATGCCCCGATGATCGGGCTTCAGGCCAGCCCGCCGTTGGCGCGCAAAATCTGCCCGTTGACCCAGCCGGCATCCGGGCCGACGAGGAAGGAGACGACGTTGGCGATGTCTTCTGGCTGACCCAGGCGTTGCAACGGTGGCATCTTGGCGAACTGCTGGATCTGCTCTTCGCTTTTACCGTGCAGGAACAACTCAGTCGCAACGGGCCCAGGCGCGACGGCGTTGACGGTGATGTTGCGGCCGCGCAGTTCTTTGGCAAACACATGGGTGAAGGATTCGACGGCCGCCTTGGTGGCGTTGTAGATCGCGTAACCCGGCAGGTTCAGTGCCAGGGCGGTGCTGGAGAAATTGACGATACGACCGTCGTCATTCATCCGCGTAGCGGCTTCCCGCAGGGTGTTGAAGGTGCCACGCGTGTTGATCCCGAAGGTCTGTTCGAACAACTCGTCGCTGGTGTCGGCCAAGGGGGAGGGATTCATCACGCCTGCGTTATTGATCAGCACGTCGACACGGCCCAGTTGCTGTTCGGTCACGTCGAACAGAGTGCGCACGTCGGCCGCGTTCGATACGTCAGCCTTGATGGCAACAGCCTGGCCGCCGTTGGCGACGATCCGGGCGACCAAGGTGTCGGCTTCGGCAGCACTGTTGGCGTAGTTGACGGCGATGGCGAAACCGTCGGCAGCCAGACGCTTGGCGATTTCAGCGCCAATGCCGCGTGATGCGCCGGTAACGATAGCAACTTTGCGCGCGCGGGTGTGAGTGGCCTGATTCTGGGTAGTAGGGATCATGCTGCACCTCCTGACTGAATGTGTTTGTAGATTCACATGTTTATTCAGGGCGATAAATGGCCGTAAATTGCCTTTACTGTTCAATAAATCTCAACAATACAGTGCAGTACGGGGGCGTCTTGATTAGTCGGACTATTGGGGTGGGGCGCTTACGGGTATGCTCGGCCAGCTCGCCTGACCCCGTTGCAGCAATCGGTGTATTAAAAAAAGCAGGAACTGCGAGCTACGTTCAGGGGTCGCACCCATGCACCTTTAACGAGAGAGGATTCGATGACTTATATCGCTGCCGAAAACCGTTATGAATCCATTCCGTACCGCCGCGTCGGCCGTAGCGGCCTGGTTTTACCGGCCTTGTCCCTTGGGCTGTGGCACAACTTCGGCGACAGCACGCCGATGGACACTCAGCGTTCACTGCTGCGTACCGCCTTCGATCTGGGCATCAACCACTTCGATTTGGCCAACAACTATGGCCCGCCCTATGGCAGCGCCGAGATCAACTTCGGTCGTCTGCTGCGCGAAGACTTCAAGCATTACCGAGATGAGCTGATCATCTCCAGCAAAGCCGGTTGGGACATGTGGCCGGGGCCTTATGGTCAGGGCGGCGGCTCGCGCAAATACGTGCTGGCCAGCCTCGATCAGAGCTTGCAGCGCATGGGCCTCGATTACGTCGATATCTTTTATTCGCACCGTTTCGACCCGCTGACCCCGCTGGAAGAAACCGCCAGCGCCCTGGCCACCGCCGTGCAGCAAGGCAAGGCCCTGTACATCGGCATCTCGTCTTATTCCGGGGCGAAAACCCGCGAAATGGCGGCGTTGCTCAACGAATGGAAAGTGCCGCTGCTGATTCATCAACCGGCTTACAACCTGCTCAACCGCTGGGTCGAAAAAGACCTATTGGACGCCACCGAAGAACTCGGCGCAGGAGTGATCGCCTTTACGGCACTGGCGCAAGGTTTGTTGACCGACAAATACCTGAATGGCGTGCCGAAGGATTCGCGGGTCAATCGCCCGGGCGGTGGGTCATTGCAGGCGTCGCACCTGTCCGAGAGCAACATCGCTCACGTGCGTGCCCTCAATGAAATCGCCCAGCGTCGTGGCCAGAGCCTGGCGCAAATGGCGCTGGCCTGGACCCTGCGTGATCCACGCGTGACCTCGGCGTTGATCGGCGCCAGTCACCCAGAGCAAATCATCGAAAACGTCGGGGCCTTGAAAAACCTGTCGTTCAGCAGCGAAGAGCTGGCCGAAATCGACCGCTTCGCAGTTGAAGGCGGGATCAATCTTTGGGAAAAACCGTCGACTGATCAGTAATTGACAGCGCTACTATAGGAGTCTGTGCCTGACGCATATTTTTAACTGTGGGAGACTTTACGACCAGGTTTGCCAAGGACGGCGCTCCACGATAAGGTTTCAGGACTTGTTGGGGTTTCACCAAGAGGTGTTGGCTTGTTTCTATCTTCGCTCTTACACGATGCATTCTTTATCGGCGCTTTGGTGGAAGGGGTGGGGCGAGGTCTCCCACGGTCTGTACTGTCTCATCAGTCAGAAGCGAACTGTTCGTCCCACCACCCCTTCAAGTCCTACCATACAAGCGAATGAATTCGCTCCCACATGGGTCCTTTAGTACACCAAATCTGTGGGAGCTGGCTTGCCTGCGAAGGGTTTGATGCGCTTTGTCAGACAGGCCGCTATAACGCAATCTCTGGTCTCTCACGCTCAAACGGGTAATACACCGGCCCGAGTTTCGCTCGCCACGCCACGGCCATGAACCTTGGCACCTCACTTCTCGGATTTGCGGGTAATTGCCCTGGATTGATCGGTGGCGTCCATTTAACGGTAAAGAATGGCGTGCTGCTGATCAGGCTCATGAGCGCCCCCTCTGCATGATAATCGGATCGGTCGAGGTTTCTGGTGTCACAGGCTGCACGCGCGGAATGTGCGGCGGCCGTTTCGTGTCAGGGCCGAATGTGGGGTCTGGCGGCACCGCATTATGGTATTCCGGAAATCGATCCTGAAAATCTATGGCAGCTTGAATGATCATCGCTTCGTTGAAGCGTGTTCCCCAGAATGCTGCAGTGATCGGCAATTGCGCGGGTAGACCGGTCCGCCCATATCCTATGGGAAATGTCAGCATGGGCCAACCTTGTAAGTTAGGCACGTCGTAGTGTGAACGTTGGTTCGGCAGCCTTTCGCTGCCATCAAAGCGCCTGCCGATGTGAGCACCCAATGGCATGACCAGCATAAAGTCCACGGCGTAATCATCAAGCGCCTGTTGGAGAAGCGCTTGCTCTCGTCGGCGCCGTTCCTCAGCTTCCGTTCTCATGGCAGAGGTGATGTAGCTCGCAGAGGTATTGGTCGCGGGGTGGTAATGCCCAAGTAACTCGGTCCGGTACTCGGCTGGCAGGTCCTGCGCAAATTCCGCAACCGACTGCCAGTGTCGACAGTCGAGTCCGTTACTCCAGAAAACTGCTTTGAATGGCGTGATGGGTTCTAGGTCCGGCAGTAACCCTAACTCGTGAGAGTGGGTGAAAGGTGCATTGTCGGGAATCTGTAGATCCAGGCCCGGGAATTCAACGACAGTGGCACCCAGGTCCCGTAGTTGCCCCTTAAAGCGATCGAACGCTAGCTTGTAGTCGGGGTCGTAGGTGTCGGCGGGAGGAACGGAGATGGAGTTCATCCAGTCCGTTTGAGGCACCCCAATGGTCAGCCCGCGCAGAGGCAAAAGGCCCTCTCTGGCGGTCGTTGGCAGCAGGTTTGGCGGGATCGGTGCCGACAGGGTATGGGGATCGTTGAGCTGATCGATCCCCGAGATGAGTGACAAAATCAGTGAGGCATCGCGAACCGACCGGCACATCGGACCTATCACATCAAGGCCGTTACTTGTGGGCATCAGACCGGCTACGGATACCAGCCCAAGAGATGGTTTGATCGCGCTGGCTCCGTTGCACGCTGCGGGGATGATCATCGAGCCGCCGGTTTCCTCGCCCAGCGACGCCGCGCAAAGGCGGGCCACTGGCGCGACCCCTGAGCCTTGGCTGGATCCGCCGGGTGCTCGCGCCGGGTCCCAGGCATTTCCAGCAAAAGTCCCCGTTGTATCGCCCGAGTAAGCCGAACACGTATTGTGCCCGACCAACACCGCACCTTGTGCCCGAAGCTTGGTCACACAGGTAGCATCCTGAAGCGCAATATTGCTGCTGAATGCCGCAGTGCCGTTTGTACTCTTTCGGTCTTGTATGCCGATTGAATCTTTCACTCCCATCGCAATACCACACAGTGGTGGTGCCGGGCCGCGTTCGTCGTTGGGATTGCTTAGCCATTCATCGGCCAGTCTGGCTTGTTCCTGGGCCTCTATCAGATCGATGCGCACGAAGGCGTTGTAGCCGCCGTTTTCATCATAGGTTTCGAAGGTGCCGTTGAATTGGCTGATTCTATTCAGGTAGGCGAGGAGCACTTGTTCTGCGGTCAACTTATTCGGATTGCCCTCGCGGAACAACGCAGCCATTTCGACGACTTCATAGTCGACGATTCGGTCGCGTTTTTTGATTGAGGAACCACGGGGGAGCGCTGCGAGAAGGCGGGCATTGAGTGCCTGCTCTTCGGGGGTAAATGCAAAAGTCGGTTTTTCCATGACGGCTATCTCCTTGATGATCTCAGGATCGAGGTCATTTTTGGAGCTAACCAGTGAAAGACAGATCTGTAAACCCTGTCAGAAATGACAGGTCATGGCAGCCGAATAGTCTGCGTAGGGGCAAACAATCGCATTTCCCTGTGCAGACAGGTCTTCCCGTGAGCGATCTGGAATCAACCAAGGCGCAAAAAGATCTTAGGCGTCGTCGCCTTCGTCTTCGTCGCCGTCGATTTTCATCCCCAATTCCTTGATCTTGCGCGTCAAGGTATTGCGGCCCCAGCCCAGCAACACGGCGGCATCGCGGCGGCGGCCAGCGGTGTGCTTGAGGGCGGTTTCGATCATGATCCGCTCGAACGTCGGAACCGCACTGTCGAGCAGACTGGACTGCCCGCGTGCCAGCGCCTGATCGGCCCATTGGCGCAGCGCATGTTCCCAGTTGGTAACCGGTGCGGCGTCATGCGGCAGGCTAAGCAGTTCTGGTGGCAGGTCGCTGATGTGCACCTCGCGACCTGAGGCCATGACGGTGATCCAGCGGCAGGTGTTTTCCAGCTGACGGACGTTGCCCGGCCATGGCAGGTGCTTGAGGTATTCCTCGGTTTCGGCTTTGAGCAGTTTCGGTTCGACCGACAACTCTTGCGCGGCACGGGCGAGGAAGTGCTTGGCTAGGGTCGGAATGTCTTCGCGACGGTCGGACATCCGTGGAATGTGGATGCGGATCACGTTGAGGCGGTGGAACAAGTCCTCACGGAATTTACCCGCTTGCACCAGGGTTTCCAGATTCTGGTGAGTCGCGGCGATGATGCGTACGTCGACCTTGACCGGGGTATGCCCACCGACACGGTAGAACTCGCCATCAGCCAGTACCCGCAGCAAGCGCGTCTGGGTATCTGCCGGCATATCGCCGATTTCATCAAGGAACAGCGTGCCGCCGTCCGCTTGTTCGAAACGGCCGCGACGCAGGTTGGCCGCGCCGGTAAAGGCGCCTTTTTCGTGGCCGAACAGCTCGGACTCCATCAAGTCCTTAGGAATCGCTGCCATGTTCAACGCAATGAACGGCGACGCGGCGCGCGGGCTGTGGCGGTGCAACGCATGGGCGACCAGTTCTTTACCGGTGCCGGACTCGCCGTTGATCAGCACGGTGATGTTGGAATGGCTCAGGCGCCCGATGGCGCGAAACACTTCCTGCATCGCCGGGGCTTCGCCGATGATTTCCGGGGTGCGGGTCAGGGCCGGCACGACCTGCATGCCGTGTTGTTCCTGGGCATGCTGATTGGCGCGTTTGACCAGAGACACGGCCTCATCGACGTCAAACGGCTTGGGCAGGTATTCGAACGCACCGCCTTGATATGACGCCACTGCGCTGTCGAGATCTGAATGCGCGGTCATGATGATGACCGGCAAGCGCGGATGCAGTTCGCGGATCCGGGCCAACAACTCCAGGCCACTGGCGCCCGGCATGCGAATGTCGGAAATGATCACATCAGGCTGCTGGCGGGCCAGGCGACTCATCACCCCGTCGGCGCTGTCGAAGCTTTGGGTGGTCATGCCTTCTTGTTGCAGGGCTTTTTCCAACACCCAGCGGATAGAACGGTCGTCATCGACGATCCATACAGTTTCACTACGGCTCATGTCGACGCGGCTCCTTGTTCTAGCGGCAGGAAGATCGAGAAGGTGGTGTGGCCAGGATGGCTGTCACACTCGATCAGTCCCTGATGCTGACTGATGATGTTCTGGGTAATCGCGAGGCCGAGCCCGGTGCCATCCGGGCGGCCGCTGACCATGGGGTAAAAAATGGTTTCCTGAAGCTCGGCCGGAACGCCCGGACCGTTGTCGATGATTTCAATCTTGCACACCAGACGGTGGCGGACGTGGCCGATGGTGAACTGGCGCAAGGCGCGGGTGCGCATGCTGATCCGGCCCAGGCGCAACTCGTTCTGACTGCTGATGGCCTGCATGGCGTTGCGCACGATATTGAGGACGGCCTGGATCATTTGCTCGCGGTCGATCAACACGTCTGGAATGCTCGGGTCGTAATCGCGCACCAAGGTGATGCAGCCTTGGCTTTCGGCGTCGACCAGGCTGCACACGCGTTCCAGGACCTCATGCACGTTGGTCATTGCCAGCGAAGGCAGCTTGTTGGAACCCAGCATGCGGTCGACCAGATTACGCAGGCGGTCGGCCTCTTCGATGATGACGTTGGTGTAATCCTTGAGGCTCTCTTCAGGCAGCTCCCGGGCCAGCAGTTGGGCGGCACCACGAATCCCGCCGAGCGGGTTCTTGATTTCGTGGGCCAGGCCGCGCACCAGCATTTTGGTGGTTTCCTGCTTGGACAGCTGAGCCTCTTCCTTGGTAATCCGCAGCAAGCGATCACGTGGGTGGACCTCCAGCAGGAGCAGGGTTTCGCCTCCGCTGAGGATCGGGGTGACGGCGTAGTCGACGGTCAAGGTCTGCCCGGTCAACGCGGTGAGCATCGCTTCGCGCTTAGTGAACGGGTGAGCCTGTTCGACAGCCTGACGCAGCGAGCTCAGTGCTTCAGCCGATTCGGTGAACAGCTCGCTGATGAATTGTCCATGGCTGCGTTGGCCGCTGATGGCCAGCAGCATTTCCGCTGCTGGATTCATGTACTCAAGACGCAGGTTCGAGTTGAGTAAAATGGTGGCAGTGGTCAGGTTGTCGAGTAAAAGCCGGTGCAGCGCGTCACTGATAGTCATTACTTGTCGTTGACCTCTTTTGGCACATTGCAACCCCAGGCGGGCCCGGATCGCAGGCGCTGGTTGGTCTTCGCCAGCATGGGTTTAGCCGCTGATACGGTACTGATAGTACGAATCTGCAAAAACCAAACCAAGGCTCCGAAAAGAAGCGCCAAACCCGCAAAATCGGGCTTTTTTCGGACATTGGGTCGTTAGAGGCTGCTCTCCGCCAGGATTTTCGAACCAAAATGGGTGGCTTCGTCGATCACGCTGCAAGCTATCGCACCAATATAGTGCCTGACGCTGTTGAGTGGTCAGAAGAAAGGCAGGAGGCTGCTTTTTTTCTCCGCAGGCTTATCGGCAAGGGCGCATTCGGGGCGTACACCGTAATCCGCTTCCTTGCACGGCTGCGCCAGACGTTTTTGCGCCAGGGTGATGCGCAACATATGGAAGGGCTGGTTGGGTGTTCGCTCTACGATGCGATCCGTTTCATCCATAATCTCGACGGCCAGCTGGTGTGTCCCGCGATCAATGTTGATCAGTGGGAACACCGGACTGCGACCTGCTTGCCCGTAGGGTTGGCCGTCGACCAGCAAGCGATACGTGTGACCGTTCTGCAGGGCCGGGTCATTGCTGACGCTGACGATCAGTTCCCCCGTCATGCTGCGCACCGTTGCATCCGGTTCGGGCACCAGGATCCGCAGGAGTTGGTAGCGGAATATGGGCGCGGGTTTTGTGGGGGCGTGGGCCTTCTGCACGACGTGCTTGCGTGGCTGGGAGCTCATATTGCTGGGCGGGATCTCGACGCGATGCGCGTTGCCAGGGTGCGCCTGGTCAGTGAACACCCGGTTGCCTTGCGGATCGACGTAGGTATAGACGTCGGCAACCGCTGGTAATGCGAACAAAATCAGGCATAGCAGCAACAGGCTGCGCACGGGGTTTGATCGGGAAGGCATCTTAAGGTTTACCGAGATGGACGCGCTGCACGCTGATCGTGACGGTCGGGCTTTGCTGGATGATCTGTTGGTCGTTTATCACGCGGACCGCGAGGCTGTGCTCCCCCCGGTCAAGGTTCACTACCTGGAGCCTCGGGACGTTGCTGGGTTGTCCGTAAGCGTTACCGTCGAGCACCAGTTGCAAGAGATGCCCGGGTTGCAGGCGTGGTTGCAGCTGGACGCCAATCGTGAATGTTCCGTTGTTGGCGCGCAGCGCTTCATCGGTCGGCAGGTCACTCAGCGTCAGCACGCCATAGGCGTCGGATGACTGACCCTGATTGGCGCTGGAGGGCGCGTTGTTTTGCTGAGCGGCAGGCTTCTTGGTATCGACACTGTTCAGTGGCGGCAACTGCACGGTTTCGCTTGGTGTGCCGTTGGGTGGTTGATTGCTGTAGGCGGGATTGCCATTGGCGTCGGTGTATTTATAAATCTGCGCCGCAGCGGGCAAGGCGATCGACAGCAGCAGAAATATAAGGCTTCGATGCATGGAATCGTCCAATGGCAATAGCACGGGTTTTAGTTGGTAGGCTCTACCGATATCGGCATACCGGGGGTGCCAGCATAGAACACAATGAGTTCGGTGGGGCTATTGCCACTGAGGCCGCGGTGAACAATGTTATTCATTTCAGGTAAAACCTGTCCGGCTGTCAATGTTACGGTTTTATCGCTATCCCGTGCCTGAACGATCAACTCGCCCGAGACTACATAACCGGCCGCCGGCATTGGGTGGGAATGCCAATCGAAGCTGCTGCCGGGTGCCATGGTTACTTTTCGAACAGTCAGTTCTGGCTGTCCTTGTGGGTATGCAACATAGGGCGTGCCGTCCCAGGACGATGAGCTCTGCAAAAGGATCTTTGAATCAATGGCTGGCTTCATCTGGGCGTTGGCCGTACCGATGAGAGTCAAGAGGCTTAGGGAGAGCAGGGCTTGTTTGATCATATTCAACTTCCTCGGTCTGCCAGGGCGAAACGCCCTGAGCGCAGCCGAGTAAACGTCATGATCAGGGGCACAAACCAGCCTTCAAGAATTGCAGAAAATGTCGGAAATACGAAGTCATGTAATGGAGGCTCAGCGTCGTATTTTCATGCTAAAGCGGGTTCTCCAGACCTGAGGGGCTAGCTGTTAGCAATCTTGTCAGCGGGGCTGCTGGGTGATGATACAAAGCTCCCCGACTGCACGTCCCAGTGCGATGTCATGGATGGCGTCGTTTGCCTGAAGCTGTCGTTGCTGGTTCAGCCAGGTCGGGCATTGTGGATCGTGCCGGTAGGGCGTGAAGGCTGCGAAGTTTTGCAGCAATCGAATTTGCAGTCGGTCGAGCTGTGGGCGGACTTGATTGACCAGGTCCGGTCTCGCTGTATTCGGCGCCTTGCCTGCCGCGTGCCAATTGGCCAGTAGCGTGTACTGCACCAGCTTGTTCGCCTCGATTTGCGCCGCCAGGAATTGACTGACTTCTTCGGGATTGAGCTTGTAGGCCGGGGCCAGCTTTGCCGCGTTGGCGATGACCTGTTGTTCGCGCAGGCTGTCCTGGATCGGTTTTCCGCTGTCCCATTTGGTGAGTGCGACCTGATCGGCGATGCTCAAGCGTTCACTGACGGTCTGGATCAAGGGCGCCAGCGAGTCGGGTGGTTGAGAGGGTGTGGGCGTATTGGCGCAGGCGCTTATGCTGACTATGGCCGCACATAGAAGAGACAAATGCGGCAGTCGATGTGAATTCGACATGGGTAGACCTCTGGCTGATTCGGCGACCTGATAAAGCCAGAGAGTTAACGCCACAGGTTGTGCTCAAAGCCAGAAACCAATTGTTAAAAAATATCAGGCATAAAAAAGGCCCCCCGAAGGAGGCCTCTATTACGTCGATGCGGCTGACGTAACTGGATTAGCAGCTGTAGTACAGCTCGTATTCCAGTGGGTGTACGAAGGTGCGTACTTTGATTTCTTCTTCGCTTTTCAGAGCGATGTAAGCGTCGATGAAGTCATCGCTGAATACGCCGCCTTTGGTCAGGAACGCACGACCTTTGTCCAGCTCTTCCAGGGCTTCTTTCAAGCTGCCGCAAACTTGTGGGATCTCTTTCGCCTCTTCAGGCGGCAGGTCGTACAGGTTTTTGTCAGCAGCGTCGCCTGGGTGGATTTTGTTCTGGATGCCGTCCAGGCCAGCCATCAACAGTGCAGCGAAGCCCAGGTACGGGTTAGCTGCTGGATCCGGGAAGCGAGCTTCGATACGGCGAGCTTTAGGGCTGGACACGTAAGGAATACGGATCGACGCGGAACGGTTGCGAGCCGAGTAGGCGAGCATTACCGGTGCTTCGAAACCTGGGACCAGACGCTTGTAGGAGTTGGTCGACGGGTTGGTGAAGCCGTTCAGTGCTTTACCGTGCTTGATGATGCCGCCGATGAAGAACAGGGCGGTATCGGACAGGCCGGCATAGCCTTCGCCTGCGAAGGTGTTCTTGCCATCTTTGGAGATGGACATGTGTACGTGCATACCTGAACCGTTGTCGCCATACAGAGGCTTAGGCATGAAGGTAGCGGTACGGCCGTAGGCATCGGCTACGTTGTGTACGCAGTATTTCAGGGTCTGAACTTCATCAGCCTTGGCAACCAGGGTGTTGAATTTCACGCCGATTTCGTTCTGACCGGCAGTCGCCACTTCGTGGTGGTGAACTTCGATGACCAGGCCCATTTCTTCCATGGCATTACACATGGAGGTACGGATTTCGTGGTCGTGGTCGAACGGTGGAACCGGGAAGTAGCCGCCTTTGATACCTGGACGGTGGCCACGGTTGCCGCCTTCCACGTCCTGGTCGGACATCCAGGAGCCTTGTTCGGAGAAGATCTTGAACATGGAACCGGAGATGTCGGACTTGAACTTCACTTCGTCGAAGATGAAGAATTCTGGTTCCGGGCCAACGAAAACAGTGTCGCCGATACCCGTGGACTTCAGGTATTCCTCAGCGCGACGGGCAATGGCGCGTGGGTCGCGGTCATAGCCTTGCATGGTCGAAGGTTCGATGATGTCGCAAACCAGGATGATGGTTGGCTCTTCGGTGAACGGGTCGAGCACGGCAGTGCTGTCGTCAGGCATAAGGATCATGTCGGACGCTTCGATGCCTTTCCAGCCCGCAATGGAGGAACCGTCGAACATTTTGCCGATTTCAAAGAAATCTTCATCCAGCGCATCGCGAGCCGGCATGGTCACGTGGTGCTGAGTGCCTTTGGTATCAGTGAAGCGCAGATCAATCCATTTAACGTCATGATCTTTGATGAGTTGAACCGACTTCGACATGGTGTCCTCCGGGTGGCTTCGGGCCACTTTAGTGGTTTGGCCCTTAGAATTGGGTGATGCCGGCGCGAATACTCTGCCAAGGCAACCTGCCTCACAAGGGAGCAAATTGCATGCCAGTGCCCCGACTTGGGTTTTTCGCGCCAAACGCAGGCATTGCGGGCATTAAAGCTGATAAATCGAAAATTTGATGCACTGATATGATGCGGATTGATGAGAGAGCGGTCTTTTTTGGTGCGTGCAATATTGGCTGTACGATAACTGGTTAAACCTTGAGCAATTTCCGCTATAATCCTGCCCCCTATTTTTCGGCTGGCACCTCGCGCGTTTTTTACATGAAACTAATCGTAAAAGTCTTCCCCGAAATCACTATCAAAAGCCGGCCGGTGCGTAAGCGTTTCATCCGCCAGTTGGCCAAAAACATCCGTACCGTGCTCCGTGATCTGGACCCGGCATTGGTGGTGGGAGGCGTGTGGGACAATCTTGAGGTCGAAACCAGGGTTAGCGAGCCGAAAGCCTTGCAGGAGATGATTGAGCGCCTGAGTTGCATGCCGGGCATCGCACATTTTTTGCAGGTCAATGAATACCCGCTAGGCGATATGGACGACATCGTCGCCAAGTGTAAAGAACACGTCGGCGCATCGTTGGCCGGCAAAATGTTTTCAGTGCGCTGCAAGCGTGCCGGCAAACACAGTTTCAGCTCCATGGATGTCGAGAAATACGTCGGTAGCCAGCTTCGCCAGCAGTGCGGCGCTGCCGGAATTTCCCTGAAAGCACCCGAAATCGAAGTGCGCATGGAAATTCGCGACCAACGGTTGTTTGTGATTCACGGTCAGCACAACAGCATCGGCGGTTATCCGCTGGGTGCGCTCGAGCAGACACTGGTGCTGATGTCCGGCGGTTTCGATTCCACGGTCGCGGCCTACCAGATCATGCGCCGTGGGCTGATGAGCCACTTCTGCTTCTTCAATCTCGGTGGTCGCGCCCACGAATTAGGGGTGATGGAAGTCGCCCATTTCTTGTGGAAGAAGTACGGTAGCTCGCAACGCGTGCTATTTGTCAGCGTCCCGTTTGAAGAAGTACTGGGAGAAATTCTCGGTAAAGTCGATAACAGTCATATGGGCGTGGTGTTGAAGCGTATGATGTTGCGCGCAGCGACCCGTATCGCTGATCGGCTCGAGATTGATGTGCTGGTAACAGGCGAGGCGATCTCTCAGGTCTCCAGCCAGACCCTGCCCAATCTGTCGCTGATCGATTCGGTCACGGAAAAGCTGGTTTTGCGTCCACTGATCGCCAGCCACAAGCAAGACATCATCGATCAGGCTTACGATATAGGCACTGCCGATTTCGCCAAGCACATGCCCGAGTATTGTGGGGTGATTTCGGTCAACCCCAAGACCCACGCCAAGCGCAACCGCGTGGAGTATGAAGAACAGCAGTTTGATATGGCGGTGCTCGAGCGTGCGCTTGAGCAAGCCAGGTTGGTGCCGATCGATCGCGTTATCGACGAATTGGGCCAGGACATTGAAATCGAGGAAGTCAGTGAAGCACTGGCCGGTCAGGTCATCGTCGACATCCGTCATCCGGATGCTCAGCATGACGAACCGCTGGAGTTGCCTGGCATTGAAATACAGACGCTGCCGTTCTATGCATTGAACAGCCGCTTCAAGGAACTGGATGAGACTCGCCAGTACCTGTTGTATTGCGACAAAGGCGTGATGAGTCGCCTGCATGCCCACCATTTGCTCAGTGAGGGGCATGCCAATGTGCGCGTTTATCGACCGAGCTAAGTGCCCGGGGCTGTTTGCCTGTGGCTTGCGTCACCGGCCCCCCGACGCCAGTCGTCAAGCCGTCATGGCTTTCGCCGACTCTACTGTTAATAGCTGCCTACAATAGGCAGCTGACCGAATCCTCTGATCGAGATACACAAGTGATCGAAAATCTACGTAACATCGCCATCATTGCTCACGTTGACCATGGTAAAACCACCCTGGTAGACAAACTCTTGCGTCAATCCGGCACCCTGGAGCGCAACGAGCTCAACGACGAGCGCGTGATGGACTCCAACGACCAGGAGAAAGAGCGCGGTATTACCATCCTGGCTAAAAACACCGCTATCAACTGGAACGGCTACCACATCAACATCGTGGACACCCCGGGCCACGCCGACTTCGGCGGCGAAGTAGAACGCGTAATGTCGATGGTTGACTCCGTTCTGCTGCTGGTTGACGCTCAAGACGGCCCTATGCCGCAAACCCGTTTCGTGACCAAGAAGGCTTTCGAAGCCGGCCTGCGTCCGATCGTTGTGATCAACAAGGTCGACCGTCCGGGCGCTCGTCCAGACTGGGTTCTGGATCAGATCTTCGACCTGTTCGACAACCTGGGTGCTACTGAAGAACAGCTGGACTTCCACGTTGTTTACGCGTCTGCACTGAACGGTATTGCCGGTCTGTCGCACACCGATATGGCCGAAGACATGACCCCGCTGTACCAGGCCATCGTCGACCACGTGCCGGCTCCAAAAGTCGACCGTGACGGTCCGTTCCAGATGCAAATCTCCGCTCTGGACTACAACAGCTTCCTGGGCGTCATCGGTGTTGGCCGTATCGCTCGTGGTCGCGTCAAGCCGAACACTCAGGTTGTAGCTATCGACATCGACGGCAAGCGCCGTAACGGTCGTATCCTCAAGCTGATGGGTCACCACGGTCTGCACCGTATCGACGTTGACGAAGCAGCTGCCGGCGATATCGTTTGCATCAGCGGCTTCGACCAGCTGTTCATCTCCGACACTCTGTGCGACCCACTGAACGTCGAAGCGATGAAGCCGCTGACCGTTGACGAACCAACCGTTTCCATGACTTTCCAGGTAAACGACTCGCCTTTCTGCGGTAAAGAAGGCAAGTTCGTCACCAGCCGTAACATCAAGGAACGTCTGGACAAAGAATTGCTGTTCAACGTTGCACTGCGCGTTGAAGAAGGCGACTCGGCTGACAAGTTCAAAGTGTCCGGCCGTGGTGAGCTGCACCTCTCGGTACTGATCGAAACCATGCGTCGCGAAGGCTTCGAAATGGGCGTTGGTCGTCCAGAAGTGATCATCCGTATGGTTGACGGCGTTAAGCACGAACCGTACGAAAACGTCACCATCGACCTGCCGGAAATTGCGCAAGGCGCGATCATGGAGCAAATCGGTATCCGTAAAGGCGACCTGACCAACATGGTTCCGGATGGCAAAGGGCGCGTTCGCCTTGAGTACAACATCCCGGCACGTGGCTTGATCGGTTTCCGTAACGAATTCCTGACCCTGACATCCGGTGCCGGCATCCTGACCAGCATCTTCGACCGTTACGACGTAATGAAGTCCGGCGACATGTCCGGTCGTCAGAACGGCGTACTGGTTTCGGTTGCTACCGGTAAGGCTCTGACCTACTCGCTGGAAACTCTGCAGGCGCGTGGCAAGCTGTTCCTGGGTCACGGTGAAGACGTGTACGAAGGTCAAATCGTCGGCATCAACAGCCGTGACAACGACCTGGGCGTTAACCCAACCAAAGGCAAGAAGCTCGACAACATGCGTGCTTCCGGTAAAGACGAAACCATCGCTTTGGTTCCGCCTATCCGTTTCACTTTGGAACAAGCGCTGGAATTCGTTCAAGAAGACGAACTCTGCGAAGTAACGCCGAAGTCGATCCGCCTGCGTAAGAAAATCCTTGGTGAAAGCGAGCGCACCCGCTCTGCCAAGAAAAACGGCAACTGATTCATTAGTTAGCTGTTAAAAAAACGCCCCCGACCGCAAGGTCGGGGGCGTTTTTGTTTGTCTGGAAAATGTCAGAAACGCTGTAAGAGTGGTGCGTCAAGTTTGACTGGGTTGGTCCACTCGAGCGCTAATTAGACGGTATATGACAGACACGGCTCCCCAGCGGGCAGGCGACCGGTGTTGATCAGAAGGTTGGTTTAGCGGACTTTAAAGCAGCGCTGGCTGCGTGGGGAGTGCAGCCAGCGGCAGATATAGCGACACGTGCGATCACTCAGCGGCGATCATGATCATCCCAATGTTTGCGATGACCATAGGCATGACCACGACCGCGATGGTCGCCGCGGTAATCACGACGATCATCGCGACCACGGTAGCGGCGGTCTCCACGACCATCGTCGCGGCTTTCGTTGCCCATGTAGTTACCCAGGGCGCCACCTGCACCGCCACCGGCTGCTGCGCCGATCAGGCTGCCGGTAGTGCCGCCGACGCTGCGGCCAAGCACGTTGCCGCCCGCTGCGCCCAAGCCGCCACCAATAGCGGCTTCACCACGGTTGCGACGGTCTGCGCCCACTGCGCCACCTGCCGCACCGCCTAGACCAGCGCCAATCGCTGAACCTGTGCTGCCGCCCAATTGTTGGCCGACAACGGAACCGAGTACCCCACCCAATGCACCGCCCACGCCGGCTTCAGCGGTGCCGCCAGCTGAGGCAAAACCACTGGCCAGGGAGAGAGACAACAACAGAATCGAGGAATACTTCATGTATGGAACCTCATAGGGATGACGGCGCGATCCTGAGGCCATGTCAGTATTGCTACAATCTAAATCCGACGAGTAACACGTATTATAAGAAAACACTAACGTGCTGTTTTTTAACGGGAACTTTAGTTGTAAATAGCACTCTGAGCTTACTTGGCATACATGCCGTTAGTCGCTGTATGCCATTGTTCCTTGTCAGTTTACATAATCCGTCCGTCGTCACTTGCTGTTTCCAGGCGGATAGCGATGAACTTTGACGTTGGTGTATGGCTGCCGTCACCCACGCTTTCGAGTGGCACTAACGGGTTCACTTCCGGGTAATAAGCTGCTGCTTGTCCGGCGGGAATATCGAATGCCAGCAGGGTGAAGCCTTTTACGCGGCGCTCGCGACCATCGTCCCAGATCGACACCAGGTCCGCCTTCTGCCCCGGCTTGAAGCCCAGGCGGATAATGTCTGCTTCGTTGACGAACAACACATCCCGCTGACCTTTGACCCCGCGATAACGGTCGTCCAGCCCATAAATAGTGGTGTTGTACTGATCGTGCGAGCGCATGGACTGCATGATCAGGTCGGGAGTCTGGCCGGTAGAGCGTACGTTCTCATGCACCAGGTCCAGCGGCAGGACGTTGGCCTTGAAGTTGGCTCGGGCGGTGGGTGTGTTCCAGCGGCGTTTACTGGCTGCATTGCCGAGATAGAAGCCCCCCGGATTTTTCAGGCGCTCATTGAAGTCCTTGAAACCGGGGATGGTGTCAGCAATCAGGTCGCGAATACGGCTGTAATCCGCAGTCAGCCACAACCAGTCCACGGGTTGCGTGCCCAGGGTCGCGGCAGCGATACCGGCGATGATTGCCGGCTCCGAACGCATCTGTCTGGACAGGGGCTGCAGTTGGCCATTGGACGCATGAACCATGCTGAACGAGTCTTCCACCGTCACCGCTTGTGGGCCTTCGGACTGGATATCAATATCGGTCCGGCCGAAGCATGGCAGGATCAGTGCGTGTGCGCCGTGAGTCAGGTGGCTGCGGTTGAGCTTGGTGCTGATCTGCACCGTCAGGTCGCAGTTGTTCAAGGCTTCAACGGTGCGTGTGCTGTCTGGTGTGGCTTGGGCGAAGTTGCCACCCAGGCCGATAAAGACCCTTGATTTGCCCGCGAGCATTGAGTGGATAGCTTCCACCACGTTATGACCCGATGCGCGTGGGGCTTTGAACTGGAAGCGTTTTTCCAGCGCATCAAGGAATAACGCAGGTGGGCGCTCATTGATGCCCATGGTCCGGTCGCCCTGCACGTTACTGTGACCACGCACTGGGCACAGGCCTGCGCCGGGCTTGCCGATGTTGCCGCGCAGGAGCATCAGGTTGGCAATTTCCTGAATGGTCGGCACCGAATGGCGATGCTGAGTGATGCCCATCGCCCAGCACATGATGACTTTCTGACCTTTGCAGTACATCTTCGCCGCGTGCTCGATATCGGCAAGGGGCAAGCCGGACTGCTCAATGATCTCTTCCCACGAGGTGTCATCGACGGTCGCCAGGTAATCAAGCACGCCGTCGGTGTGTTCGTTTAGGAAGGCGTGATCGAAGACCGACGGTGCGTTGTTGGCCTGAGCCTCGCGTTCCCATTGCAACAGGTACTTGGCCATGCCGCGCAACAGCGCCATGTCGCCACCCAATGCCGGGCGGAAGTACGCAGTGTTGGTTGGCTCCGAGCCGTTGGTGAGCATTTCCAGCGGGTGCTGCGGATGCTGGAAGCGTTCCAGGCCGCGTTCTTTGAGCGGGTTGACGCACACCACTTGCGCGCCGCGTTTGACGGCTTCACGCAGCGGTTCGAGCATGCGCGGGTGGTTGGTGCCGGGGTTTTGGCCGAGAACGAAAATCGCATCGGCGTGTTCGAAGTCATCGAAGGTTACCGTGCCTTTACCGACGCCAACGCTTTGCGCCAGGGCGACACCGCTGGCCTCGTGGCACATGTTCGAGCAGTCGGGGAAATTGTTGGTGCCGTAGGCGCGTACGAACAGCTGATACAGGTAGGCGGCTTCATTGCTGGCCCGGCCCGAGGTATAGAACTCGGCCATGTTTGGGCTTGGCAGGTTACGCAGATGCTTGCCAATCAGGGCGAACGCGTCGTCCCAACTGATTGGCGTGTAACGATCGGTTTCAGCGTTGTAGCTCATCGGCTCGGTCAGGCGACCCTGGTACTCGAGCCAGTAGTCGCTTTGCTCACGCAGGGCGCTGACGCTGTAGCGGGCGAAGAACGAGGCATCGACACGGCGCTTGGTGGCTTCCCAGTTGACCGCCTTGGCGCCGTTCTCGCAGAACTTCACGATGCCGCTTTCCGGCGAATCGCCCCACGCGCAGCCTGGGCAGTCGAAGCCGCCGTTCTGGTTAGTCTTGAGCATCATGCGCAGGTTCTTCAGTGCGTTATCACTGCTCAGCCAAGCCTGCGTCACACTGACCAGTGCGCCCCAGCCGCCCGCCGCGCCTCTGTACGGTTTGTAGCGGGGCGTCGGGGTTTTGTCGGCTTGGTGACGAATGCTCACGCTTGATTCTCCATCGCAGGGCTATAGACCCGCGGCGCACTGTGTTGCGGCAGGTGGATTAAATTGAGGTTGTGTCGGCGTGCCCATTGCAGGGCCAGGCCGGTGGGCGAGGACAGGCTGACCAGCGTCTGAATGCGGGCGCGCAGTACTTTCTGGATCAGTTCCAGGCTGCAACGGCTGGTGACGATGGCAATCCCGCCAGTCAATGGAATGTTCTGGCGGATCAACGCACCGATCAGTTTGTCGAGGGCGTTATGCCGGCCGATGTCTTCGCGGCCCAGCAGCAGCTCTCCCGTGCTGTCCATGAACAGCGCGGCATGTACCGCGCCGCAATGCTGGCCCAGTGGCTGGAATGCGCTGATGCGTTGGCGCAGCCCTTCCAGCCAGATCGCAGGCGGCAATGGCGCGCCCGGCAATACATCGAGTTCGGGTAACGCTTGCTCGACCGCTTCCACACCGCACAGGCCACAGCCACTGGTCCCGGCCAGTTGGCGACGCTGCTGTTTGAGGTTCCAGAAGGCGCGGCTGGCGATCTCCACCTGCGCGTGCTGCGCAGAACCCGAGCCGCTGAGCTTCAGGTCGTAGATTTCGTCGGGAGAGGCAATGATGCCGCTGCCCAGGCTGAAGCCGACGATGAAGTCTTCGAGATCGGTCGGGCTGACCAGCATCACCGCTTGGCTGATGCCATTGTAGGCAATGGCCAGCGCCACCTCTTCGGCCAGCGCAGTGCTCCCCGAGGCTTCGCGTTCAAGGTTTGAGTAGCTGTAGGCGTGGCTTGCGGCGGACGCGGGCGCCGTGCTGACCGTGCGCTTGGCGGGCATGGGATCGTACCGGCAGGTTATTTGCCTTTAGCCTAGGCCTGTCGTCGGATAACGTCTAATCGCTAGTGCTGATGCCTTGATAGATGACGTCGATCAAGATGCCTCGATGATTTTCTGGTAGGCCGCGAAGCATGCTTCGGCCAGGGCAGAGCGCGGCGCGCTACGACGCATGATCAAACCCAGCCGGGCCAGGGTCTTGGCCTCCGCGATAGGGTGCAGGCGCAGGTGCTCGGTCAGGGTCTCCAGACCGCCATCAAGTGGCATGATCGCGCAACAGAAACCGCCATGCACCGCTTGCAGCAACTGATGGACCGCGTCGGTTTGCAACAAGGGCAGGGGGTTCAGGCCCCGACTGTGGAAATTGTGGTCGATGGATTGACGAAAGTGCATGCCGCTGGTCAGTAGGCCGAGGGGCAGCTCGATCAGGCTTTCCCAGCTGAGTGGATCTTCACCGAAGCTGAAGTGACGGTGATCGTAAAGCAGGCCCATGCGTGTTTTTGCCAGTGCCAGAGAATCAAAGCGCTCACCGTCGAGCCGGTCCAGATACGACACGCCCAGATCCAGCTGATTGCTCGCCAACTGCTCCAGAATCTGCTCGGAGCTGAGCGCCGACAGTTCGAAGCGCAGGTTGGGGTGCAACTGATGCAGGCGTTGCATCAGTGGCAGTGGATCGAAACTCGACAGCGGCACCACGCCCAGGCGCAACGTACCGACCAGATGCCCCCGGCACGCTGCCGCTTCGGCGTACAAGCCGTCATAGGCGGCGAGTACCGTCCGCGCCCAGGCCAATACCCGTTCACCCGGCGCGGTAAAACTTTCGAAGCGCTGACCACGATTGACCAGCGGCAACTCCAGCTCTTCTTCCAGGCTGCGCAGGCGCATCGACAGGGTCGGCTGGGTAATGTGGCAGCGCGCCGCCGCTTGGCCGAAGTGCCGGGTCTCGTCGAGGGCGATGAGGAATTTAAGCTGTTTGATGTCCATCTTCGCTCCGGGGCGTTATGCAGGCAGTTCGTCCTGTAGCTGGCTTGCCTGCGATCAGGTTGATGCGGTGTGTCAGGTAAAACGCCATCGTGGGCAAGCCCGCTCCTACAGTGTCCGCGCAGCTAAAGCCCCGCAATCAACGTCCGATAATCCGCTACCGCGGCAAACTCTTCGGTGTTCTTCGGGCCCTTGCGGCTGTCGGGTTCGCTGACGGCCAGCAGATGGGCGATTCCGAATGTTCGGGCGCTGCGCAGGATCGGCAGGGTGTCATCGATGAACAGGCTGCGACCTGGCTCGAAGGCGATGTCGGCGTGCAACG
>ERZ1463038.14-NODE-14-length-40509-cov-162.044742_pt1 | contig 40509 bp, 46 predicted proteins | sample MGYA00564479_ERZ1463038 | MGnify/ENA primary metagenome ERZ1463038 (study PRJEB39244, sample SAMEA3635134) | Helicobacter pylori | study: EMG produced TPA metagenomics assembly of PRJEB11511 data set (Assembly of a 5300-year-old Helicobacter pylori...
TTGCGGCAACCTCAGTTATTGACTGCACGCCCATGTAGGCGTTCTTGGCGAAGAAGCTCATGTCTGCCAAGGCACGGGAAGCGGTTGCAAGGGCGCCTTCGGGGTCTCTTCGGGCACGGCCTGTCAGAATCTTGAGCGCATCCTGCAATGCCTTCACTTCCTGCGACGTTCCCTTCCCCTTCTGGACCCCTGCAATCTGAGCCTTGAGTTCCTTCGTAGTTTTCCCCGTGGCCCCCATGATCCCAATGTCACCGTTCACACGGCGGTCATAGCTTGGGGTGATGCGCGCCAGGTCAAACTCACGCAGGTCATTCACAGAGAACTGTGAGCCATCACTAAGGGGCACCGCCATGTCCGAATCGAACAGGTGACGGCCTTCGAGGAAATTGTTGTTCTCCACGCCGACCAGACCTTCGGCACTATTGTCGATGAGCGTTGCACGGTCGAACTGGTCCGAGTGGCTAATGCCGTATGCCTTGTTGCTGGCATACAGTTCAACAGCGGCGGGAAGGTCCTTGTCTTCCAGTACGCGCCCCTCGGCAATCGCAAGCGCCTTCAGATGAGTGTCCACCCGAGTCTTTACGTGAGGCCGTGCAGCGTAGGAAGACAACCACGACTCCTTAATGGCATCGCGCAGACCATCCGCCCCACCGAAGCGTTGGATGTTCAGGTTCTTCGCGGCTGAGCTGTAGACATTCGGGATGTACGAGCCAGCGTGACGGGTGCCCGAAAGAACCGCTCGGGCGTTCCTGTTGCCGAACTGGGCAGGCGCTGCAAGGTATTCAGCCTTACGGTCGTAGTGAGCCTTAACGGTGCCCATCAGCTTCTTCTCACCGGCTGTGAGCTGCGCCGCCTTGGAACCCGAAAGGTCCTCAGTGGCCTCAGCGACACGCCTGAAAGCACGCTCAATGTGAGCTTGCCGACCGCCGTCAGTCATCGCATAGCTTGGGTCTTTGATCGCCTCAAGAACTTCATCAGACATCTTGTTGTAGGTCACATGGTCCTGGCCCCGGATACGCTCAATGATGTCCGAGGCGGTAGCCCCGAACTTCCCGTTAGAGCCGCTGATGGTCCCTGTAGGAGACCTGAACAGTTGATTACCAATCGCCAGAATCTCAGGGTTCTCCGAGCGATTCAGCGTGTAGCCAATCTCGGTAAAGCCGCCCATAGTCACCCCTCGGGCTGCACGGTCATCCGGCATAACCTCCATGGCGTCCTGAAGGGTCTTAGGGTTCAATGGATTGTCAGCAGACAGGATTGAACCGTCCTGCAAGCGCACGGCCCCAGGCTCGTTAGGATGGTCAACATAGCTCACCCCAAAGGCTTCCTTGGGTTCCTCACCGGCCAACCATGGGAACCGTGAAGGATCATCCTGACCCAACTGGCGAGCGGTCTCACGGGCCTCCAAGCGAATGCTCGGACCCGCGAAGTCGTTCAAGTCAGGCTCCATATCGGGATGCAGGTCAAAGCGCTCATTCGGCAAGGCGGACTCACCGTGTCGCGCAAGGATCGATTCAAGGTCAGCGTCTGGAACATCTACGCGGGGAGCCTCATGCGGTGCAGCCCTCAGCGCCTTATCAAACAGAGCTGTAGCCCCGGCACCGAACAATGCACCACCCACGAGAGCTGTCCCGTAGTGCCCCTCAATGCCCGTGATGTTTTCACGTAGCCCCTCAGAGGCAACAGCAGCCGCCCCCGAGTACATCGCACCTTGAGCAACCCGAGAGATGAGGCGCACACCGGTTGTCCCTGGAATAGGCGTGTAGGTCAGAGGGTCCAGACCGGCCCCCGCAAACCCACCGACAATCTGAGCGCCTGTCCCAGCGTTACCGATGCGCTGCTCATAGGCCATGTTCTCCTTTGCCATCGCAATGGCGTTCGGAAGGTTGGCCCTTTTGCCCTTGGCGTAGTCCTGCACGAAGCTGAAGTATTGAGGGTCCACACCCTCCTTGCGGATCATGTCGTAATCGTCAGCCGTCCACTGAGAGGTATCGCTTGGGTTCACCCAGTCCAGCGGGTCATGGTCTTCCTGTGTCGCGTACCGGAACAGAGAGGCCATCGGTGAGGTAGCCAGAGATGCTGCTGTGGCATCGCCTGTACCCTCGAAGGTGCCCTTTGCGGGCTTCCCAATGTGGTTCTCAAGGGTGATGAAGTCTTGTTGAGTCTGAGGGGCTGTGCCCCCTTCCAGATTCATATTGCCCAACTGAGGGAGGTCCTGACCCACACGAACCTTAGAGCCTGCCGTCACACCCCGAGTAGCATCCTCAAAGCTGACGGCTTGGGCCTTTGGGTTGATACCGGGATTGGTCACTCCTTGGGCATCGAACCATTGGCGGGAAGGCGAATCACCGGACACGTCCAGCAGCTTGCGCATGTAGTTCTGACCCTCGGGACTGATCTTGGTGAAGTCACCTTGATCCAGTGCGGCCAACTGAGGGGAGCCCAAACGGCCCTGTCCTTGGTTGTATGCCAAAGCGGCCTTCAGCAAGTCACCCTGATAGGCGCCTTTGAGGTCCTTGAGGTGGCGCGCAATCGCAGGGACTGCCTTCTGTGGGTCCATACGATCTTCAGGGGTCATCAGGCCGTAAGCCTTACCGGTCAACTCTGTGAACTGTCCGAGGCCCAAGGGGCCTGTAGGGGACTTGGCGTTGTTGTTAAAGCTCGACTCGTTGTAGATGAGCTTGTGCATGAACTCGTAGGGGATTTCATTACGGTCAGCCTCTTGTCGAATCATGGCGTCGTAGGGTGTCCCCTTGGCCTTCACAGATTCATAGTCGTTACTCATAGAGGTCTCCTTTATTCAGGTCATTGTTTGCGGGCACCTCCGAGGATGTACCGGTCGTGTAGCTCTTGATCTTTCTGCGCAGACTTCACGTTCTTGTCGAAGGCCGCTTGTTTCTGCTGTGCAGCACGATCCCGCGCAAGGTTCCCGAGGGCATCCTTACTGAGTCGGAGTCGTCGCCCCGTAAGGGACTGGATGATGATGTTGCCTTGGGTTGCAGTGACGGTTAGGCCACCCGCGCCCCAGTCGGCGTCTTTACGCAGGTTCTGCATGGTCTCGTCGATGATCGACTTGCCGGTCTCCCATGAAGTGACATCGTTTACGTCCGTCATGAGGTCCCGTTTACTGACCATCCCGTGGAAGCTGTTAGAGCTGAAGGTGCCCTTGTCATCGGTGAATGACACAGCGGTTTTCTTCAGGTACTCCGAGACGGCACTTGCTGCTTCTTTGGAATCACCAGACCGCAATGTCACCGCATCGAATACCTGACGGGCTTGACTCTCGAATTGTCCAGGGATGAACTTCAGTTCCTTGTATCCGCTGTCGTTCTTGACGGAAGACCACTGCTCATCCCTAAATTTCGATTCGTCCTTGCTGAGGCCCTTTTTGGACTTCTCAGCGTCGATCAGAATCTGTGGATCGATGCCCGACTCTGCCGAATACCGAAGTTTCTCAAGGAGGCCCGCTTGATCCGGGAAGAGCTGAGCAATGGTTGAAGGGTCCTGCTGATAGGCAGCTTGCAGCTCCTTCAGGCGAGGCATGTCCGCAGTCGGCTCAGGGTTGAGCAAAGCGCCCTGCCACTCCCGAGAGGCGTCCGTTAAGAGGGTCTTGAAGTTCTCTTGAAACGGCCCCTTGTCGTAGTCAGCCCGAAGCAATGCAGCCTTCATTGCGGACTTGTTCTCTTCAGGGATGGACATGGCGTTGATCTGATTCAGCTTGTTGGCTGCATAGGTCGCCATGTCACTCTCTTTGAACTCCCCGGTACTGTCATTCACTGGGAGGAACTTAGGGGATACAGCGACGTTCTCCTGACTCATTCGCCGCGCGTAAGCGTCTTCGATTACAGCCTGTCGGTTGTCCGCCTGGGCAGCTTGTTGCAACTTCAAGAGACCAGCCTGTGAGTCCTGGGCCACCTTGGCAATCATCTGCTTCTTAGCGTCGATCAGCTTTTGACGTTGAGGCGTCATCTGCTCCCCCGTCTGAATCCAATCGTTCCCCTGCTCAAGTTTATTGAGAGCCTGCCAACCTGCCGCTGGGTCCACTTGATGCACGGCATTGGCAAGGCCAAGCTCGAACTCTTCGTTTCGCTTTGAGTTGCGCGTGTAGGTGGACGTAGCGGCCTTCATCTTCAGGTTGTCCATCATCTCAGGACCCAACAAGTCCGCGACCTTCCGCTGGCCCCCGTAGACGTTGATCGTCTTGTCTCCCAAGTTATCCAGCAGCGTCACGCCGCCGTCCTTCTCTACAGCCGCTGAGGCCACTCGTTGAAGAGCCTGAACCGCGTGGCCGTCACTCGGGAACACGCCGGTCTTGAGGTTATTATTGAAGTAGCTCGCAAAGTGTTCCGCACTCGCAGGGTTCCCCAGGATCTTCGGGTCATCCAGCATAGGCTGAAGGTCAGCTTGGGTCTCAAGTACCGCTTGGGTCTCAAGGTTCTTGGAGAGGTACTGTGAGTGCAGGTCGTAGACGGCAGCGTTGCGCTGAGTGATGTCCGCATTGAAACCTTGCTGGTACATGGTGTCATTAGGATCAATGCCTGCCATCTCCGCGTAATTCTTTGCCTTCTGTTCCATGCGAGTTTGGCGCCACTCATCCAGCTCCTTACGGGATCGGAAAGACCCCTTCTGGATTTCCGTCTGGACCTCGTTGTCCACCTCGTAGGCAGCGTTACGGCCCGACTTTAGGCGCAGTTGCTGCATAGCGTCTGGATCATCTGCATAGAGCAAAGTCCCCTCCCCGATTGCCTGTCGGCGCTGCTCAGGGGTCAGCTTTCGGATAATCTCGTTTGAGCGCTCGTCTGCTTGAGACTTTCGGTTCTGCTGGTAGGAAGCAAAGGAATCCCCACCAGCTTTCACAAAGTTCCGCATGGCATCCCCAAGGGATGTATCCGTGGTCTGAGGCCTGATTCGTGCAGCCTGATAGCCTGTACCGGCCCCAGCTCGGAAGCCTTGACGGCCTGCTGTTGTTTGGGCTGATTGACCCAGTGCTTGTGCAATTTCATTAGCCATTACGCTGTCTTACCTCCCGCTGGTGTTGTCGCTGTTGTCCCCTTACCAAACTTGCCACCGGCAGCCATGTAGGCACTCCCACCGGAAGACACGATATTCAGGGCGTTGGCGATATTATTCACCTTGTAGTTGTTGCCACCTGCACCCCGTACAGCGGCCTTAGCGTTCTCAGAGCTACCCACGCGATTCGCAAAGATCGCCTGATAGTCCCGCTCGTAGTTTTCGGTGATGTTCATCTTCTGTGCAGATGCATCATTGGCTACAGAGTTCTTGATTCGGTCCATGGAGTTGCCCGCAAGACCAGACTCACCTACAGCAGCATTGATGGTCCCTTGGTTCCGTAGAGACTGTAGGTTCACCTCTGTGAGCTGACGACGCGCCTCATCATGCTTGTCCACGGATGAGAGCTTTGCGTCGTTCTCGGCGAAGTTGGCTTGTTTAACGATTTCGTTCTGCTGCTTCCGTTCGTTGTCTGTCATCTGGCCCTTCATCTTGGCGCCTTCAGATGCACTCATTGCAGCACTCATCGCACCAATAATGGCAACGGTGGCAATACCTCCAGTCGGGTCACACATAAAGCGATCCTCCTTCTTCTATAACCAGAATTGTTTGAATTGAAACCCTGCTGGACTCATTGAACTCTCTTTAGAAAACGTCGCACCCAAGGACTCCAAAAGTCGAATATGGGCGTGATTCGCTATGGAGACACAGTTCGAATATTGAAAGTTTTGAATACCTGAAAGTGAGCGATAGTGATCTTTGAGAATCCGGTAGAACTGGAACCGCTGGGCCCGTGTCAGCATATGGACCACGTTGGTTGTCACGAACCAAATTATCCCGTCCCCATGCCCTCCCACAGCAAGTACAAGGGCACCGCATTTGATCGCGTGTGTCGTAGCGTCAAGGGCATCCGCAAGGACTTCAACGGGACATTTCGAGTTCCCGTGTAACGCTCGGAATTCCGCAAGATCACCAGGGGATAAATCGTTGGCAGCGGCTCGAAGTTCAGCCACCGTTGCTTTAACTTTGTGCATAGATTCCTCCTTGTATTTGTTATCTCCTTACACGCCACTTGACCGGCGCATGTAGTTACCCTCCCAACCGCATCCGATGATGTTCAGAGGGACTGGTGCATAGGACGAAAGGGTTACGCTTTGAGCCTTGGCGTTGCCCGTGACTGGGAACTTGAATTGCCCTGTACCCAACGTGAGCCCGCCAAGAGTTGCTTCTGTGCCCAGGCGCCCACCTGCCATTACGTACACGAACTGTGTGGACCCATTGTTCACGTTGATTTCAAAGGCGCCCGAATTGTCGTAGTTCACCCATGCTCGCCGTAGCTGAAGACGCCCGATGTCCTCGGTATTGGTCGTACCGTCATCTGCTGTTTGCTTGATGAGGAACTTTGAGAACTCGTATTGAAAGCCGTATTCATGACCAACGATGAAAGTCGTACCCATGCGATTCCCGACTAACTTAATCCGGTCGTCCACATTCCAGTTGTCCGAGGTGTGGCGCTCTAAGACGCCCTGTGGGTCCAGGGTGTAGAACACTGAAAGGTGATCAGGAACACCACCATAGATGTCGCTCAGGCTCGCATAGGTCTCATTCCGGTCCTCGTCATACCGCGTAGGTGTCATCAGCTTCTTCATGTCCATGTAGGCCCTATAAGGCTCCTGCATGTAGTCCACGGTGTCCGCTGTGAACTCGATGCGCTCCAGGCACATCCCGACACCTGCGCGCTCATTCAGCAGGTACATATACGAACCAATACAGTCAGCCGCCAGGACCCGGTTGGTAATACCGAATTCCCAATGTGACCACGACTGCTGTACCAGCTCTTCCTTGAGGTAGAGGAACTTGTAGATGTAGACCTTGTTTTCTTCGGAATCCGAAAGGACGGAAACGAAGTTCTCAGTGCCTGACCCGTGGATGTGATAGACCACGTTTTGCAGATAGCTTGGAACGTGCGAAGAGATGTCTTCTGCTGACTTAACGTCGCTCACATCCTGCACCGCGTAGTACCGCTTGAGGCTCGTATAGGCTGCTCTCGGTGCCGCGAAGTAAACACCCCGCCCAATCCCAAAAGGCCGTGCCCCATCGCTCACATCGAACTCTGTGGTTAGGTCCAACTGGGCCGTCTTGGTCGACATGATCCCCTGAGAGGACAGAACGAACTGGGCCTGATCGGACCACAACAGCAACTGTTCGGAGAACGGTACGGCGTACTTTAGGATGCTCACCCGGTTGTGGCTGATAGCTACGTCAATAGGGTCGTCGTCACTAAGCGAGCTGACAGAGGCCGGGAAGAAGTTGAAATACTTCGAGGTCCTGGACATCACAACGTTTTCACCCGAGAGGAAACCTAAGCGGTTCCTGAAGAAGAAAATGTCGTTAATGGTCGCCTCTACAAACGATGGCATGGGATTCGTTAAGTCGTCCCCACAGGTTCTGTCAGGCCACGTTAAGGCTTTCCAGTCAAACTGACCGTCAGCCGCTCGGACCAGGGCATGAGGCATAGACGTTGGTTCAAACCCGGTAATGATCCCCGGCTTGACGGTCTCCTTCCACACCTGCCCCGATGAGTCATACCTCACCCAATAGTTATCCCCGGTGCGTGATGCCTCCCCTGTGATTTCCACGAGGTATCCGTCAATGCACTGAGCGGGCAACTTGGCGAACGTCTGGACCTGATAGATGAACGAGTTGAGCAATTGGTTTGCGTAGCCGTCCTCGGTCTTCACGGTCTTAATGTCGTTCCCAGCGGCTGTCACAATGATCCAACCTTGACCGGCCTGTGCGGTGATCCCGCGAGAAGCGCCATTAGTGTTGATCTGTGCGGCCATCTGCGTAGCGATGTAACCGGCATCCGTCTGCTCCACCTGGGGAGGCGTAGTCGCCACAGAGTCACCCACGGGCATCTTCAGGATTGCCATCTGGACATCGTTGATGTGTATCTTCAGGGTTCGGCCGTATTGACCGCCTCTGACGTTGATTACACAGCGCCTCGTCATAGAACCGTAGTCGGCATGGGTCAGCGCGCTTTTCATTGCTGTCAGCTTGTTGCGGTTGGTAACGAACGTGTAGTCAGCGACGGTGATTAAGCGCAGGTCATTCCGTGGATGCTCACAGTTGGCATAACCGTTGTAGCCCCGGACGGTGTAGCGGTTCCCCTTGAGGTCCGCAACTTCAACGCCCTGCCCCGTGAACACCATAAAATACTGTTCGGATGTATCACGGTTCACGAGGTGGATTAGAGGCTTCGCGCCAAACATACCCACGGCACCCAAGCGCTTCACAAAGGTCGTCGGTGCGCGCTTCTGTAGACCTTCAGTTTCTGAAGACCATCCATTGATTTGTACCTTACCTTGGTTACTGAAGCGCAGAATGTCCGGCTGTTGCGATATACCTCCTTTAAGGTTCTTAACACTTTGGGAAACAAGACCCATGTAGTGACCTCCTTGTTATTGGAATTAACGGGAGATTCGGCCACCAGTCCATGCGTCACCATCGAGCATGTTGTAGTTACCATAATCAAGTTCGTACTCCTGGCATTCAGCCCAGGCGGTTGCCTCCTGCTCCTGTAAAGAGCCCTCAATCTCACCGGCCCCAAAGAACCGAATATTGAAACGCCGGGAGGCCTTAGCGACGATGTAAGAGCGAAAACACTCAGGCATCTCTTGGTATTCCCGAAGGCGAACCAGGGACACAGTTATGGGTGCCGTAAACACATCGGTCTTCGCTGTGCGGTCGTAGAGAAACCCACTGCGATTTGAATAGTTTCCGGTGGTGATCTTTAGATAATCGCCGAGATAGTTAATGAGCCCCGAGAAAGTATCAGGGGTTAACGTTGCATCCTCTTCGATATTGAAAGCCCAGCCTTTAGACTGGACTTCACGATTTACCTGATTGAGCAAGCGACGGCAGTTAGCCACATCAGCGTTAGGATCCCCTTCCAGGGAACTAACAGGCGACTCGCCAATAGCTGCAAGCATGTCATTAACTGCTGACAGCTCATCGTCGGACTCAATGAATGATTCAAGGCTTGCCATTAGGCCCTCCTGAAGTTATGTGCAAGAAACAAAAAGCCCCTCTAACCCTTTAAGAAAACGGGATGAGGGGCTTTAGGTGGTTTTAGGAAGCAGCAGGCACAGTCACTGCGCAGCTCTTAGAGAAAGAGCCATCTACAGTTGTGCATGTAATCCCAGCGGTTCCTTGAGCAACGGCCGTAACGACTCCCGCAGAACTCACAGTAGCCACAGCTTCATTGCTGGACTTCCATGTGACAGAAGTATTAGTGGCCTCAGCAGGCGCAACGGTAGCCGTCAGAGACTTAGAGTTTCCGATTTGGAGAGTCATAGTCGCTTGGCTAAGCGTTACGCCAGTTACTGAGGTCAGGCCGCTGTGAAAACCAATGCGCCAGCAGCTTCAGGACGCAGGCCACCGTGACCCATCGCGTAGCGACCAATGATCTGATCAGCCTGGAATTCAGGACGGCGGGCACGCTCCAGAGCCATATCTTTCAGCTTCACGGTGCCCACAGCCGAACGGTGGTTGAACAGAGCGACCACGTTATCCAGAGCTACCTGTACGTCACCGCCAGTTGTCTCAGGGAACGCGTGCTTACGGTTGGTGCCTTGACGGTCATCACCTGCACCGCCCTCAGTCAGGTGTGGTACTTCGATGATCTCGAAGCCCATCACGTTCTTGATGTTGCCCGTTTCAGGATCGGTCAGCGCCGAGAAGTTGGCAGCGTTAGGCAGCAGTGCGGCCAAGATAGCGCTGTAGTATTCAGGCTTGGTGTAGACCTTACGATCTTGAGCAGGAACGTAGTTGCGGGTCAGTTTCGCACGGGCAACGGTGAGGGCCTTCAGGATCGCTTTACCCAGTGCCTCGGCGTCAGCTTCCAGAGTGGCCTTAGAACCGATCTTCAGAACGGTCGCAGTGCCCAGGCCTTCAATGTTCTCGTTAGCAGCGGCTGGCAAGTTGCACAGCTTAGCCATCTCAGCCAATACAGCACCGTCCGCAGCGATAGCCAGAGCCTCACCCAGTTGAGCCGAATACTCAGCACCAACGTCATAGTGGTTCATGGCGTTTTCAATATCGAAAATCAGAACATCCGAAGCCAACAGACCGTCGATAGTAATAACTTTCTCGGCGTGTTTGATGTCACCGCGTTTGTCATCCAGGTTCTCACCGGCTGCAAGGTAGTAACCGGCAGTACGGCCCATTACCGGGAACGAAGCGGACTTACCGTTTTGAATGGTACGGACCATATGTTTGTCCATGGTTACAGCCCGACGCATGAAAGCAGTCAGAACTTCACCACCGAAAACTTTTAGAAAGTTAGCCAGTTTGTCCGCATCGGTAACGCCTTTACCTTGGTTCTTACCAATCTGTTGACCTTTAGCATTTGCCATGTATTAGTTCTCCTTATTCAGTTATCTCCGGGCGCAGAAAGGCCTTCAGACGGATGTCCGAAAGTATCTTTCTGTTATAGTGGGGGTTTTAAATCGGAGGTCTTACCAAGAGGCGGCAAGTACCTTATTTCGAACTTCCTGGGTGTACTTAGCGTCTCGACCATAGCGCGGGTCGTTCATCGCTTTAACCATATCGGTTTGAGTAGCAAAGCCCTCAGCTTGTTGAGCAGGGGCACGGCCCGCAGGTGTTGCATTACGGCGGTTCAAAGTTCGCTCAGGCTGCTTACCGAACTTCTTTGCCTGACTTGCCATGCCCAGGTTGATTACCGTTTGAACGGTGTTCAGGTCCCGGCGCTCAATGGCGTCATACAGCGAGTCCATGGACTTCGGGGAGTTGGCTTTCAGGTGGGCCACAACGCGGTCGAACTGTTCCTTGCCACCTGCATACGCCACGATCTTGGAGACGTAGGCTTCTGCTACAGCTTCCTGACCCTTCATGAACGAGTTGACGAAACCAGCCGAATAGCCAGCTTTAGCCAACTGCGCATACGAGTCGTCCGAGAGTTTCCCGTCAGCTTCATATTCGTCTTCGATGCGGGCCGCTACGTCAGCAGGTAGGCCAGCTTTGATTGCCTGGGCGCGCATCTCATCGAAGCCCGTGGAGTACTCATCAAGCTGCTGAGAGGCTTCGGTCAGTTCTTCATCAGGATCGCCAAGGGGCGTAAAGCCATCCTCCCCCTGTTCGGGCTCAGCGCCGTCCGACTCATCTTCACTTTCGGTGCCCTCTTCGTCTTCGCTGGCTTCCTCTTCCTCAGTGGACTCTTCGGTTTGCTCTTCAGAGTCATCCGCAAGGTCAATCGAGGTGTCGCCGTCACGGGTAGCCACGTCCAGGGCCAACATGTTCTGAGCGTGTTCAGCAGGATCGCTGGAAGACATCACAGCGCTATTCACGCCGAAGGACGCATAGACGTCAGCGGATTGGTAAACGTGGCCCACGGCCAGAGCCAGCATGTTGAATCGCATAGGGTCTCCTTAAATGTATTGTTGAGGTGTTCTGTCAGGCCCCGATAGGGCCCGCTTGAATGCCAGCGGTGTTCATGGCTGACTGCATGTTTTCCGGGCTTGCGGTTGCTTGCGCAGCCACACCCGCGCCGAGACCTTGAGCAGCAGCCTGACCGCCTTGGGCGACCATCTGTTCAGCTTGGCGTTTGGCCTTGTCGGCGTCCGTGAGCAGGAGCCCAGCGGTGTCCATGCCAATGGCGTTGGCGAGGCGAATCTTTAGGTTGCTCATGTTTATGTCAGGGTCTTGCATCAGCGGCGCAATCGCTTGCAGACCATTGAAGAACTGAGTCAACTTGTCGAGGTCCTGCCCACGGCCAAGTGCTTCCAGGCCGGTGCTTACAGTTGGCTCTACGGCCTCCTTGGGCATGTCGGGAATCTGAGAGGTGGCTTGAAGCTGGTTCAGCAAAATCCGCACAAGCGGCAACTGAAGCTCCTGGGAGAGGATCGAATAGACCCCGCCAAGAGTGTCCTCAAGCTCGCTTGCCACATACCGAATCTCTTCAGCAGTCACACGCTCACCCGAACGCTGCACGGCTGAGTTCAGCATGAAGACATAGGCAAGACGGGACTCAATGGCATCTGCCACGGACTTAGCGACTGAGAAGTCAGCAGTCTTTTCAAGCTGCAAAAACTCGATGTCCTGCTTCCGGCCTGCTACGAAGTCGCCCGTTTGGGCCTTGGTAAGACGCCGTACTTGGGTCATCCCGTTAGGGTTCACCAAGCCAACGATCTTCGAGGCGATCATGGAAAACTTGATCATGGATTCGTGAAGGTTCTCCAGGGACGTTAAGTCGCCCAGGTATTCCTCACAGTGGGAACGGCCATAGTTTTCACCGTCCCGCTTGGTCCATCTCACAGCGATCCATGGAACCGCATCGGGTGGGTATTGCCCATCAGTGCCGTCCACTTCCTCACCGTCCACTTCCTGATAGCTCAAGAAGTCGCCTGACTCATCGTCAAGGTAAACGTGTGTGTAGACCTCCACTTCTTCATCGGGCTTTTTGTCGCCAGAATCCGAGAGGGAGTTACGGACATCTTCAGGAAGGGCCGCGTAGGCCACCTTGTCCAACGTGACAATCTGCAAGACGTTCCCGAAGGAGTCCCGCTGAACCACATAGGAACTCAAGGGATAGAGCTTCATCGGGTTGTAGCCCGTAGAGCTTGCATCCGGTTGCGGTAGGTGAAGGCATCCATTGCCAGCAAGAGCTAACTGTCTGATCAGCTCAAAGAGCGTCACCCGGTAGCTGTTGGCTTCCATGAAAGACATCATGATCCGCTCAACCATGCCCAAACCTTGATCCACGATTGCCAGTTGCTCAGGGTCAGTGACCAATTGCTTTGCCTGCCACTCGGACACCTTCAACTTCATCCAGCTTTGCAGCGGGAACAGAGCGAGCATCACCTTGGCGGACAAGTTGTTAAGACCACGGGCACCCACTGCCTGCCACGGTGTGGTGTAGTCAGTCGAGGCGTTATCCGAGGTCTTTGGGAACAGCGAGGGGATTGTTACTTTCGCGCAGTTTTCAGCGCGGGTCTCGTAGGGAACACGGTCATTCTTCAAGCGGTCATAGACTGCCTTCGCCGATTCTTCTCCAAGCCCTGTGCGAGCCGTAGAGGCCATATAGACCTCCTTAGATGTTCAGACCGGTCCCCTGGCTGCGTGATACGGAAAGGGCTCGTTTACCCTTCGCCTTGGCGGCGCGCTTTGCTGCTTCGCTATCGCCATCTTCGCCAGTCTGCGTGTCCTCTTTAGGAGCTTCGACTTGAGCAGCAGCTACGGGAGCTGGCGCCTCAACAGCAGCGGCTACGGGAGCGGGGTCTTTAGGCTTATCACTACCGCCACCAACCAAGCCTCCTGTTAACTTTGAAACCTTCTTGAAAGCCTTCTTGAAAAAACCCATTAGTTCCTCCTTGTAGTTATTAACCTCGTTTAAGGGCTCGTTTAACGGATGAACTTGAAGATGCCTTCTTGGCAAGTCCGGTGTCCTTTGCGACAGCAGCGGCTGGAGTACCATCACCCTGCTCTTCCTTTTTGACCTTCAAGTCTTTAATGCCATCGGTTGTTTCCGACTTATCACCATCGCTCCCATCACCAAACTCGACACCTTTAGGTGGCTCTTCCATTACGGGGGCTGGGGCAGCGATAGTTGACGGGTCGACCTTTGGCTGTTTGGCTTTTGCTGAGAAGCACATAGAACCTCCTGTCAGTCTTCTTCGGTTGGAGTGTTCCGCTGCTCCTGCATCAGTTCGATAATCTCAGTGACAGCAGTCATGCCCTCAAGGAACCCACCAATGAATGACTCGGAGTAACCCGACTTACGGAGGTCCTCAAGTACACCAGTACGGATTAGATAAGAAGCATTGCAGCGGACGTTAAGGTATTGCGCGGAAGCATTCGGAATATCGGGGATGTTTTCAGGATCACTGATTACCGCTTGAATATCATTTAACACAAGAATTACACCTCCTTATCGGAGACGAAAAAATGCCTTTAAGAAGACAGAAACTTTCAGTCTCCTATGGTTATAGTGGGTGCTTTAAAGTCGAATCAGAAACACGCCGAGCAACACGCCGAAAGTGAGGCCCGTAAAGAACACCTCTACGGCTTCCATAAGATCGGCTTCTTGTTCTCGTGGTCCCAGTCAGACCAGCGCAGGATTCGAGCGACCTGGGCCTGTTGCAAAAGCTCAGCCTCAGTCATGTCCTTTGATGCAGCTAACGAGACCATGCAGTCCCACAGCGTTTCCGTCTCGGTGGGGGCACGGGAAGCCCAGTAGGCAACCTCTTCACCCTTCCGAGGGCCGGACTTCATGACCTTTGTAGCCTCGTAGAAGAACAGCGGGGAATCCAAGAACTCTTCAGCGACCACAGGACCTACACCGGGAATCCCCGAGTAGCCATCTGTCACGTCGCCTATGAGGGTCTGGTACATGTGATAACGATCCGCCTGGGCTTCGCTGTTGCGCATCATCTTGCCCTTAGTGAGCCACATGAACATGCCGGGGACCGTATTGAAGTCCTTGTCGCAACTTGCGGAGACCACAGCGACACAGCCAGCCAGGGCCGGGTTCGTCATCAAGATCCCGCAAACGTCATCACCCTCAACGCCATCCCAGCGGAAAGCGTTGTCACCGTAGTGCTGCATGCAGGCCTCGACAAACGCCGGGTAGCCCACAGGCTTACGCTTGCCTTTACGGTTCGCTTTGTAGGTCGGCAAGACCTCTTTACGGAAGTTGTCAGAGCCCGAGATGATGCACAGCGGCACCAGTTCAAAGGGCTTCTTGTTCTTCTTGCGGATGTCCGCTTCGATGTCCCCCAGGATGGACTTAACGGTCCCGCCAAGGATGCCCCGAGCTTTCGCGTGGTCGCACTCAAGGGACCAAATGTCATCTCCCCAATCCTGCTCCTTCTCGCTGACTGTCATAGCTTCGAAAATCAGAAAGTCCATGTCGAGGGCCACGCCGATACGAGCGGTCATTTAGCACCTCCATGTTTCTGCAAGAACAACTGACCCGCTGTCGTCAGCGACCAGACGCCCATGTTTCGTCCGTCAGTGGACACACACGAGATGTGGCCCCGTGATGCTGCCTCAGAGACGCCGTGGGCATTCTTCCGATAGAAGTCGGATTGGAACGTGCGGGCTTCCTTTTTGATTGCGTAGAGCATCCGAATGTATTCACCCATTACTTAACCTTCTTGGTCTGAACGGGGCTCATGCGAGTTACACCCGCATCCTTCAACTCGCTCAGAATGCCTTGACGAATATCCTTAAACGCATCACTAAAAAGAGTGAACACCATATCCTCGTCGGACATTGCCAGAAGCTGCTTAGCGAACTCTTGACGATGCTTGTTGTACCGTTCCAAGTTGGCCCGAAGCGATGCAATTTCTTCAGTGCGGAAAACAACACGGGTCGAAAAGGTGTGTTGAAGATTCAGAGTTACGGCCATAGAGACCTCCTTGATTATTGGTTAGTGACATTCGCGCCAAGTCGGCCCGATCTTTCCTTCTGTATCGAGGACACAGCGGAACCCGAAGGACTCGCCCACGTTGCGAATGGCTTGCTGTGCAGCGGCCACGCAGACCTCCCCAATCTCTTGGGTTCGTGCAGCAATCTGTAATTCGTCGTGGACCCATGCCATGAAGCAGAAGTCGCCGTCCCATCCGTGGATGAACCCGTGGTCTTCCATAAGGAGTCTTTCGGTTTCCACTACCCACGCCTTGCAGATGAGTGCTTCCGCTGACTGAAGGAGTGTGTTGAGGGCGCTGTGAGGGGATCTAACATGCACCTTGCGGCCGTCCAGCCCCTTGAGATAACGACGCTTCCATTTGATGTCGTACTTTTTGAGCGCTTGGTTCCACTTCTGGGATGCGATGAGGGATTCTTCAATAGCCTTTTTAAGGCCTGTAATAGCAGGAGTGTTTTCTAAGAAAGCTTTCTTAAGAGCTTTACCCTCCTTTGCCCCGCCTCCTACATAGCTGCCGACAAGTGCATCACCGGCACCGTACAGAAACGCGTAGATAAAAGTTTTGGCTATCCCTCGTACTAATTCATGTTGCTCGTTGTGCTTATCACGCACTTCGAACTTAATGATTCCCGCAGCAATGCCGTTAACCCAATGGATATCCCCATTGAGAACAGTTTCAGCGTATTGACCGTTGTCATAGGGGAAACCAAAGTGCCCTAAACAGCGGAGCTGAATACCGGAAGCATCCACGCCAACCTGAACACAGTTCTCCCAACCCTTAACACGCTTCCGAGCTAAGGCAGCACCAAACAAAGCACGACATTCAGGGCCATACGGACTCTTTGCGCTGGGCACTTGGCCCATGTTCGGATATCTGTGAGTTGCACGCCCGGTGACTGCCCCATTAGGGTTTATCGAACCGTGCATAGAGCCGTCCGACTGGACCAAGCGCATCCATGCGTTGTCCCCTTCAGCCAACATCCCGATTCTCTTTTGGATCATCAGGTAGTCACGCACCAGGGCGATGCAGGCTTGAGCGTCAGGGTCTTCCACATGGACCCCTTCAAGGGTCTCGTCGTCTACCTTCGGGGCGCCCTTCTCGGTGAACTCAGTGGGTTCCCACCCGGCAATCTTCAGGACCCTTATGAGGTGCTGACCAGACGCAGGGTTGAACGTTATGAACTCGACAGGCGTATACGGAGCGCCCTCAAAGGTTTCCCGAGAGTCCCGCTTTTTGCCGCCCTTGAGCCACACACCGCCAACCTTCGGATACTTGACCCGTGGCATGGGGCGACCGTCAGACCACTTCTCAATGGGCTTACCAGTCTTGGGGTTAATGAACAGCTCAGTGCCGCCCTTGGGTTGATACCAAGAGCCGAAGGTCTTGATGAGCTTCACCAAGAGGTCAGAGCGTTGGCCTGCAAGATCCGCGTAGAGCCTTTCAGCGGCGTCAGCATCGAATGGGAAGCCGTTACGCTCCATCTGGGCCAGCGACCACGCAGTGTCGTGCTCAAGGTGAACCGCACGGATGGACTGCATCCAATGCTCACCATTAGGGGCAAGCCCAGACGGGAAGTAGTACGGGTCGGACATCAACTTGGTGACAAGCTTGGTCGTTACCACAACGTCTTGGACGCAGTAGTCCTGCATGGCTTGCGACCAGTTGAGCCATTCAGCGCCCTTAACGTAGGTCGTACCGTCTGCAAGACACTGGGCCTTAAAGTCGGTCGTGTACTCGCCCTTCATCTCACCCAGTCGATAGCCCCAAGCTTCCAGTGCGTGGGACCCAAAGCGTTTACCTGGGAGTTTCCCTGTGCGCAGAAGGCCACCGTCTGTGTCTCGAAGGTTCGAGTGGATCAGTCGGGAGAGGACAAGGGTGTCCATGACCTTCTTGCGGGGGATGTTGAGGCGCTTACCGAAGTACTGACGCTTCAGCTTGTCGAGAACCGGGATGTCGTACTTGATCCCGTTATGGAAGACCACGAGGCCATCCGGCTTGGCCGCTTCAGCTTCGAGCTGGGCGATGTATTCCTTAAGATCGTCAGGGCCGAACTCAAAGACCTCACCAGTGAAATAATCCTTGCTGACCCCACAGTGAAACTTGCTGACGTTCTCAAGGAGTCCGTCCGTCTCAATGTCAGAAGTCAGCATTGGACGCTACCTTGATGCAGCTCAGCGGCAACCACAGGACTTGCTTACGGATGTCATATTCATTGTTGAAGTGAACAACCCAACCCGAGAATCCTTTCAGTTTTTCGGACTTTTGCGAGCCTTCTGCGATCCATTCTGAGGACGCCACCTTGAAGGACATGTGGCGGTACATATACGCGTTCAGGAAGTGCCCAGCAGGCAGCGAGGTGACACCGAAACGGTCGCCCTTCCGCACCGGACATTCCCGTTTCTCAGGTGGCGTAATGAGTTTGGTAAGCTGCTCTTTAAATAGCTCCAGCTCGCTCTTGGCCGGGGCGACCCAACGAGGCTCTCGCTGAAGGTGGACTTTCGATTCGTCGTAGGAGTAACCCAGCGATTCCAGCAGCTTTACAGCGATTTCACCTTTACGCAGGTGGGCGCGTACTTTTTGATTGTCCACAGTGAATCCTCCAAAGGAATTGGTGACGGGTTGGGTGTTCGAATTAAGGTTGAACGAAGGGCCCCCACAGCGGAGACCCTTGAGTCACTCTTAGATCAGAGCGGAAACCTTGGCGGCCTCTTCGGTCAGGCGCTTACTCTCCTTGGCAGCTTCGAGGGCTTCAGCAGCCGCCTTTGCGCTGGCCTTAACGAGGAAGTCGGCTTGAGCCTTCTTGGCGTTTGCGGCCTTGGTCATTGCAGCGGCCAGTTTCTTCAGAGCGAATTTGTACAGTTTGATAATGGTCATAGGGTTTCTCCTTGAGTGGGTTAAAAGTCGGGGTTTGGTTCTTTCGGTATGTCGTCCTTCCAGTCGTCATCACTGTCCGGTTTCCAGCCATCGGGCATCTCGTCCAACCACCCGGTTTCCTTGTTGTAAACCAGATATCCGGCCACACCTGCGTCACCCGTAAAGCGGCACTTCAGGACCCTGATCGTGACCACGTTCGGGTTGTCCCCTTGCTGGTTACGCTCCATGGCAATGATGGTGTCGCTAAGCTGACGTAGAGAGCCGGAACCGCGAAGGTCCGTAATGGAAACCTGACGGCCTTCTTCGTGGGCCTTCCCTTTCTCGGGGTTCTTCAGGTGGCAGATAACGACCATGAGGATGTCGTTGGTTTTGGCGAAGGTCTTCAGCTTGGTCATCAAGCGGTCGATGGTCTTCCGCTCGTCGCCGTTGTCATCCATGCCCGAAACCACGATAGAGATGTGGTCCAGCACGATCACCTTGCAGCCCTGCCCCTTCACCATAAAGTGCAGCTTGGACATCAAGCGGTCTTCTACGGATTCCGCAAAGGAGTCATAGAGAAACAGCTTGTCCGTCTCAAAGATGGCGTCAAAGGCAGCGTCAAACTCTTCCTCTGTGGTGCCATCCGGGTTCTGTCGATAGCGACGGCGCATGTGCAAGCCCACGAGGTCCTCAACGGTTTCCTCTACGGACTCTTCAAGCATCGCCACGCCTACTTCGAGGCCGTGCTGCTGGAACCAGCTATAGACGTTCTGGCGCACGAAGGTGGACTTACCTATGCCTGACCCGGAAGTCACCATAAGCAGCTCACCGGCCCGTGCATCCTTGGTCATACGGCGCAGTTCAGCAGGACCCGCCAAGGGAATCCTCGGGATGTCTTGCTTGTTCTTAATGCGGGACTTCAGGGACTTCGCGGAGACCACGCCATCGGGAACGAAAGGCGCGGCGTTCCACATTGCATCCATGACGGCTTTCGCTTGGCCGTTCATAACGCATTCGTTCGGGTCCTTCATGGGCAGTACGGCGATCTTCACCTTGCCCGCTGGCAGAACCTCAGCAGCATCCATTGCCGCTGCACGGCCAACGTCATCCATGTCAAACATGAGGATGATTTCGTCGAACGTATCGAGATACTCGTAGTTCTTAGCGCAGGCTTTACGGGCACTCGGAGCGCCTGTAGGAAGGGACACCACGGGATACTTCCCGCCCTGCAATTGGGCCACGGTCAGACAGTCAATCTCACCTTCCGTGATGATGATCTTCTTGCCTCCAGACCACAGATGCTTACCGAAGAGACAGTCAGCTCCATGCTTGCCCGTAGATGAGAAGTTCTTGTCTGCATCGCGGACCTTCTGACCTACCAAGTTCCCATGTTCGTCACGGTAGTCAGCGACTTGAATGTTCTTGCCGCTGTGGGTCTTGCCTACCCAGTATCCGTACTGTTTGCAGACGGCCTGTTGCAGACCACGCTTAGGCAAATCCTGAAAGCGGCCTTGGTGTTCGCCCATCGCCATTGTGCCGTTGGCACGCAAGGTGTTCACTCGGGTCCTGTGACCCTCTGAGCCATCGCCTGGGGTGTGGTGACTGCACACGAAGCAAAAGGTATGGCCATCTGAGTAAGTCGCCATGCCATCGCTGGATGAACACTCTTCAACGTTCGTGCAAGGACCCTTGTAGAGCAGTTCGCTTTCCGGTAGGTCCTCAGAACGGTCCATTAACACCGCCTACAGGAACCTCCAGGGCTTCCCCGGTTGCCCTACGATTGCGGAGGTCCACAAACTTGGCCTGCATCTTCTCCAGGCGCTTCAGCGAGTAGTCTTTACGCACAGCCGCCAAAGTGGACCAGTGGGTCTGCCCGACAAAACGAACATGTGCCCCGTCGATCCCGTGATGAATCCCTGAGATAACGAACTGGTTCAGGTTGAAGTCGAAAGCGTCAACCGCTTCGCTGACATCCGTGCAGTCGTAAAGACAAACATCAATGTTCGTGCCTTCGATCTTGAAGACACCGATGATTCGGTCGGAAGAAGACTCGTTGTAGAAGTGAATGACAGAGTGCGCGATCCCTGCCTTTTCAAGAAGCGATGAGGCATACAGTTTGTCATCGCAGCAGATAATCACGTCGACATCTTTAGGAGTAACCCCAAAGTAAATATCACGGGCTGCACCACCTGCAATGATGCTGGGGACGCCTTCTTTCTGGAACAATTCACATAGGTCAAAAGCCCCTTGCATAGTTGCCCGATTAACAGACATAAGTAATCCTCCTAAGTTAAGAGGTGAAATTGCTGTTAAAGCGAACCCATTAGGCTCGCCTTACAGTTGCTTGATGGGTATTACGCAGGGGTTCTCTTAAATGCCCATTCAGCCACGTCAAAGGACGGGCAGGCTTTGCCAGAGTCGAGGTCTCTATGGCCTTTAAGAGTTGCGTTCGGATACAGCGGCACAAGGGTTTCCCATACCAAAAGGTCCAGGGCTTTCCATTGAGCATCCGTGAAGTTGTTCTGAGGCTTCAACTTGTCGTCAACGCCTCCTACAAGACACACTCCAACAGACTCTGAGTTGTGCCCTTTAACGTGGGACCCTACGACATCGTGAGGGCGGCCAATTTCCACGGTGCCATCTCTACGGATGATGTAGTGATAGCCAACGTCAAGCCAGCCTTGCTGTACATGCCACTGACGAATCTCACGCAAGCCAATGTCCATAGAAGGACGTGTAGCCGCGCAATGAAGAACGATAAGGTTTGTCACCTCCCGCTGTTTGAATTGGACACGAGCCATTAGTTACGCTCCTTTCTCTTTCAGAATCCCGTCAGGAATCTGCTTTTTCTTCTCCTTCATCCAAGCCAGTGGGACCAGCTTGTCTGCGAATTGAATATTGTGTTTCTCACACCACGCCCCGTAAGTTGTGGGTGAGCCCTTATAGAGCTTCGCCTTGCTCGATGAGAAGACCAATCGAATATCAAGCTGAGGATATTGTTCTCGCAGTAGCAGATGCTTTTTGCGGTCTTCAACTTCCCATATGCCCTTACACTCAATGATGATGCCGTTCCCCAGGATGAAGTCCGGGAGATACTTAGCGACTCGTGCAGGGATCGTGTAGTTGATCCAATGCTGTTCAAAGGTGTAAGGGATACCGTGCTTGTCCATCAGTTCGCTATTCTTCTCTTCCAGACCTGACCGGAAGGAACTTGCAGCCCTTCGGGGTCCGGCGTAGCGGCCTAATGCAGCCACGGTTAGAAGTCGCCGTCGTTGTCTGGGATTTCCTCGTCAGCGTGACCGCGAGAGCCGGACTCTTCGCCCTCTTCCCATTCGCTGGAATCATCAGCGGAGTAGCCACCCTCTTCCACATCATCAGCCCAGTCGTTGCCGCCCTCGAACTCTTTCAGGTTCAGCAGCATTACACTGTCGATTTGCAGCTTCACGGAAGCACCGGCCACAGCGGTCCAGCCATACGGGAACAGAGTGAACTTCACTTTCAACTCAGAGCCGCCAGCAATGGCCGGTACGTTGTCGATGCGCTTACCTTTGGAATCGACCACCTTCAGGGGAATCGCTTTGTTCTCCTGGGTGTTCTTGTCGATGTACGAGGCGTAACCCTTGATCTTGAAGGTCACAGTGCCGTCGCCGTTATCCACGAAAGGCATATCGCCCTCGTAAGGCAGCAGAGGCTTCTTACCGCGAGGAACCGCTGGTGGGTTCTTTTCGTGTTCGGCCAAGAGCTTCTTATAGTTGGCTTCGTGCGCCTGAACGATCTTGTCGATCAGGGGCTGAGCCTCACGGGAAGGAACGGTGTGGTCAACCTTCCAGAGACCACGGGGATTGCCGAAGCCCTTTTCTGGATTGCCGTAGTCCGGCTTTTGAAGGGCGCAGTACGGTTCTGCGATCCCTTTAGGAGTGGTGAGAATTTCTTTACGTGGACCTGCCATAGTTATGGGTCTCCTTGTTGTGTCTGAATTGAAGGCGCAGGAGTCCGCTCAAGACATTTAAGTCTCAAGTGAATAGTCCGTGTGCTTTAAGTGGGTGTTTAAAACTTACGAGAAGCTCGGTTGAATAACCTTGCGGGATTCGCTTTGCAGTTCTTCACGACTAATAGCCATGGAGATTTCTTGTGCTGGCGACTTACGCACCGAGCGATATACCGAATAGACCACATGGACAAAGTGTTCCTTCAAGAACGACTTTTTGAATCTCCATACGTCATGTCTGAAGTGTGCATGACTTTCGGCACCCGCAAGCTCCAACAAAGTCAGCTCGACCAGCTCCTGTTGCTTTACGGTCATTAGGCGTTCGTAGAGAACACCAGCAAGGCCCGACTGCCGGACATGGCTGAAGTTGTTCAGGTGCAGGAAGCCGTCAGGCTTTGCCCGACCGTTGCCCTGTGAGAGGTTCACAGAGTCACCCCAAAGCGATCCACATTCGGAGCTACCATAGGACGGATACGGGTTACACGGGCACCACTGCTAAAACGGGCCTCAGCAGATGCCCATGCAGCGTCCATACTGACCGCGTAGATAGTTACTTCGTCTACGTGATCGTCAATTTCTACTGTTGCCTTAAAGGTCTTATGTGCAAGTTCCACTATTTGATTACTCCTTGTTCTTTGAGTTGATCCAACATCGCCCACGGCTCACCCAGTCGATTCACCACAAGGGCGTCGAAGGGATGGGCCATTAGTGCAATGTCGGAGATGTGATAAGGCTGATCGTCTACGCCTGGAATGAACCAATCGCGGACTATTCGGATTGTCTTAACGGAAGGCGCATAAAGCAGCCCTTCGTATTCGTTGATCATTCGCATGTCAGTGACCACAACATGGTCGTAAGTACCGGCTTCGAGTGCCTTGCGAACTTCGATCATGCCCAAGTCAAACCAGACGTTAGGCTTACCGAGGAATTCACGGTGGTATTGAGTCCCGAAGGTCTGCAAGTGCCAGCGTAAAGAGCGAGGCTTTTGAAAGTCTTCACGACTCTCCATACGGGACTTCAGGAAATCCGTATAAGCGGAACGCTCCAGCTCTTCGATGGCCATACTTGCGCACGGCTTGTCCTTAGCAGAACTGTGCATGTCACGTTCAAACATGACCGCCAGACCTTTACGGGGACCGGCCAGTTCTTCGGCGCACATTCGTTTAAGGACATCCGCAAAAGCCACACGAAAAACTTTGCGACCCTCAGATTCCAACAGACTAATCAAAGTATCCTTACCGGACTTCCCTCGAATACTGTTAAGACACAAGAGGTCAGTCATTTACGTATTCCTTTACTTTCTGCCAGATGTCCAACAGACGATTCTTTATGCGAACCCACAGAGCCTCTTTAGGCTTCGGCGTCGATGTATGGCGTTGGGAGCGTTGAGAAGTAAAAAGTGCAGCGTTATATGCACGATCATTTGCGGACTGAGCCAAACGATAGGCAAACGCAGGCGTGGAGCGAGACATAGAAGTCCTCCTTAGAAGTTTTAACGATTAAGTCAGTTTCGAATAATTGCTACTGCAAACCACAAGAACAGAAGAGTTCCGAAGGGATTCGCATAGACCAGCTTCACTAATTCATCCATACGGTTACTCCACTGGGTTGCCCATTTGCAGGGCCTTCATGATGTCCCGTTGATTCAATTGCATATCCCGTATCAGAGCAGCTTGCTTTAAGATTCTCTGGTCAAGGTACGCAATAGTTTCGCTTTGATCCTTGAGGCGATTGACTCTCAGAATGAACTCAGCAAGATTCTTCCAGCGATAGTGTCCCAGCGGCTCACGGCTGCCGTATCGACGGTCTACCAACATGTCAGGGGTCGCAATGATTTGTTCAAGGTCGCTATACAGTTCCTTTCGGAAGTTGTTGCGGCGATCCTTCTCACGCCCCTCAGCGACTTCCTTAGCGGCCTTTTCGGCAACTATGCGCGCCTCTTCCTTAGCCTTCTCACGAAGTGGTTTGTTAGTTTTCCAGCAGGCGAAGCAGGCCACAGAAAGGGCGGCGGTGACGATAGGGAAAAACAGTTGCAGAAGGGTCATGCGGTTACTCCTTGATAGTTGGCTCAGAGATGCCACGGAAAGAATCAAAAGATGGGTGGCGCAAAGAACCGTCCGGGTATCGTTCCATGAACGTGACGCGAACTGTGTGGCCGTGGTAGGGGTTCAGGTAGTCGGCATACGAGCGTTCCTCTTGATGTTCCTTAACCTTGGCCGTGAACTCATCCATAAGTGCCTTACTGATCTTGCAGGCATTCACAACATGGCCGGATTCAAGAAGAACCTCGAAGCCAATCACCTTGCCTTCATTAGCCAACCCAGGAGTTCCCCAAACGAGACCAACGACCTTGCCGTCTTCGTTGTCATCGGGAACCATCTTCCACATACCGGATTGCTTAGAGCGCTTCCAGATACCGTTAGGGTCTTTAAGCACCACACCTTCTAACTTCCGCTCACGGACAGACTCATAAAAAGCGTCAACCTCTTGCATGCTGAAGCAGTCCATGGACTCAACAACCGACCAAGCAATCTCAGGGAAGCGCTCTTGCAGCAACTTCACTTGGTACTCAATGTGGTACTTCATGACACTGTGGGTCACGTCATAGTCTTGGCCCGAACGGACCACAGACATTGGCACAATGCCGAACACGATTACTTTCAGGCGGCTCAGGTCGATAGGCTGATGGCGGCGAAGAGTCCCGGCGATGCCTTTGCAAGGCAGGTCATCAATACGCAGCTCAGCGTCCAGCATGAACCCTTCGGGGAACAAAGCATCGTCTAACTCGAAGAACTTGGACCAGCGCGGGTCAGTATCCAGGGGTTGAGCATTCCGCTCGAAAGCAGGGAAGTCTTTACCCTCACGGGATAGCCAATGTGTCTTCCCCCAGGAGCCACAACCGCCATTGCCGTCAACACAGAGATTCAAGCGGACCCCATCTTCTTTAACGTCAGCAATCAAATAGGATTCATCGAGAACCTTAGTGACAGCCGCCGCGTTAAAATCGGTTGGCCGGTGCGGGCTGGTAGCAATGATTACACTTTGAACCTTGCTCATTAATTAGCTTCCTTGCCGGTCAGCATTTGGACTTTCGTGAAGGTCGTTGCGAACGCTCGGCGCACTCGCATCTCTACGGTGTCGTTGAGAAACTTCGCGTACTGATAGCAGCGTTTTGCGTCCGTAGTTGCCGTAATGAAACGAAGGGAGCGCAATTCGCGCTTATCTACCAATTGCCGGGTAGTCTTAGACGCATTCTCAATAGTCAGCGTTGTGTCGAAACAGAAGGTCTTCTTATCGAGAGCCGAATAGGAGGTCTTTACGTTGATCACTCTGCGCTCTCCCAGTTATGGCGGGCTTGGCGCTGCACTTTATTCAACTTGCCGCGACGGACCCGTACAGCTTCCATCTCGTCATCAGTGCGGCGCTTGGAAGTGCGGGCGTTGCGTTCAATTGTCTTAGTGGATTGCATAGCGGAAAGAACTCCTAAAATGTTGGGAAGGTTGGTAGTGCTTTTAGTGGGTGTTTTAAATCGCACAGACAAAGAAAAACCTCAGAGAGACCGGTTAAATCTCAATGAGGTTTCTTTGTGCTTTTAGTGGGTGTTTTTGAATCCGTACCGAGTAGTAAGCCAATTAGGCGAAGGCAAACTGGCTCTCAAGTATCTTCGTGATGTCCAGGGTCCCCTTGCCAGGAATCGCTGGCATCTTTTCAAGCTGGCTCTCGTGCAGTTGCTCCATGAACTGCTGACGGAAGTCCTCCAAGACATCGTTCTCGGTGTACGTCTCAACCATCGTTTCGCGCACGGCTTTGAACATCGCCCCAGCCTTCGCTGGGATGGTCCCGAAGCTGTCGTGAATCAACGCGAAGAACTCCACGCCGTAGCTTTCAGACGCCTTAACGACTGTCTTACGCAGGTGCGACCCGTCTTGACTGTGTACGAAGTTCGGAGAGATACCCGACTCCTGTTTGGCCCCGTCGATTTCGTTGGAATCCCGAACGTTGATCGTTGAGCGCAAGCGAGCAGCACCCAGGAAGATCAGGTCGACCCGGCGTTGCACAGGCACCATGTATTCCTGCCACACAGGGAACCCGTCAGGCGTCACCCAGTACACAGGCATGCACGGCTTCAAGACTTCAGGCTCAGGATTCTTTTTTGTCCGCTTGGTGGCGGTCACTTCAGTAGCCAGCAGCTTTGCAGCCTTTTGGAGCCACAACATGGCCTCAACGGCCTTCACTACGACCAAGCTCACAGAATCCCAAATGAGGTTCGCCATATACCGGGCACATTGCTGTGCATCAGGGAACCACTGTTCACCGTCACCAGCGTCAAGGGCTGGCTGGATGATGTCTTCGCGTACTTGGTCGGTGAACCCAAAAGCCTTGGAGCCATACGCCAGAGTCATTACGGAACGCTTAGTCACCTTCCGGCTGATCCCGTAGCCCATCCAACCAGCGGCCATTGAGCGAGTACCCAACACGCGGCGTTCTGTAATCTCACCGGTTTTCTTGTTCGTCACCACTTCGGTGCTGTCTTCCGTGCCTTCAAGCATGTCCCGTTTGACCGCCTCAATGACTTCCTCAGCAACCAAGCGGTAGATGTCCTGCACCTCATCCGAAGGCAACAAGTTCACAGCACGACCGCCCCGCTCGTCTCTGAGCATCGCGGAGAAGTGCTGAATACCAGAGCAAGACCCATCGAATGCGATAGGCAGTGCCGACTCCCACAGCTCACCGTGTTCAACCACACCGGCCCACTCGAAGCAGAACGCCAGGAAGCAGAAAGGGCTATCCATCTTGGTCCACTCAGGCTGGCCCAGTGGGTCCCGAGCAATCTCAAGGATCAGCTCTTCGTTGTCCTCTACCCACTGCTTGCGCTGACTGAAGTCGACCTTATCGACCCCTGCGCAGTTGGCTCCGTGAATCTTCAGCCACTCAATGCCGTCCTTGCCTACAGGCTCCGCAATGGAAGCCATCAGGAGACCCTTGGTTAGATCGTTGCCTTGTGGATTGAACGAAGGGATGGCGTAAACACGACCGCGCCAATCGAGGTTGTACGGGAAGTAAATGGCCTCGTACTCAGCGAACTTTGTGGCCTGCTCTACGATGAACTCATAGGACAGACGGCGGCTCACTCGGGCCCGGTCCTTGCGGTACACAGTCGATGCGGCTTTCTTCCAGGCCTTAAGGACCTCGGGGTCTTCCTCAATGTCTGCGGGCTTGACCGGCAAGGCTTCCTTGTCAGCGGTGGGGAACTTGTCGATTGGAACGTGCTTCCACTGCATCACCTCCTTGGCGACTTCGAGGACCTTTGCGTTCACCTTCCACGCGGACGCCTGGGCGATGTTCACGGCCTTGTAGACCTCGGGCATCGAAACATCCCTGTAGCGCTGTAGAGCCTTCTTTGAGCGGACCCGAATCAACGGCACAGGCTTACGGCCCTTCGCCCAGTAACCACCACCAATCATTCCAGTCCACTCGCGTGGCGGTACGATCATTGGTTGGTAACGCGGAGTAATCTCGGCCAGCGCATATGCACGGTTGCATAGCTTTTCGGCCCACTCAGGGGTTAGGTAGATGAACTCGCCGTCTAACTTTGCATTGCCTGCATGCTCCCGCTTCATCTCGACCAACTGAGTCGACTCAATGAGCAGCTCAAGGAGCTTCACGCCAATATGAAAGGTGACGTAGTTGTCCAGTGAGTCCCAGGAGGTCCACTTAGTGGTCAGCTCATTAGCGGCCATCATGTGAGCCTCGACCTTCTCCATGAACTTAACTTTGTAGGTGTGGCCGTTGCGCTTGTTGAGTGCTGGGCGAATACGTTTGTTGAAGTGTTCCGCCTCCTGCTCGCGGATACGGCCAAATCGGGCCTCTTCCTCAACCGCCTTACCGAGGGATACTGAAACCTGCTGAACACTCAGCGGCCCCTTTTTGGCGACCATATTAAGAACTGTCTTGACGGTAATTGCCGCGACGTTCTCAGCCTTGACCAATTGCAGATAAGGCAGACCAATATTCTTTCGCTTCACCTTATTAACTTGATGCTCAACCCAGTCTTCGAAAGCCTTAGCCATCAGGGGAATCAGTGAGGCCAGCACAGGCTTAGCTGTGGCGTTGTCCGCGAACTCATTACGATCAATAGAACGATCAAGGACTTTCTTAAAGTGATCTTCACCAAGCGTGTAGGCTTCATGCTCAAGACTTAACTGAGCCGCCGCAAGGTCGGGGCCGTAGATATTAGAAAGGGTCTCATAGGCCCAGGATGAAACATCAGTGATTGCGCTAAAGTCATGCTTGGTTAGTTGGATGGTTTGGCTTTCTGCGGACACAAGAATCCCTTAGAGGCCACTTGGGCCTCCAATAAAGTTATGGAAGTTGGTTAGTTGGGTGATTTACTGAATTGAGGGCGTAGAGGGTCCTTAGAGGGGACTTAAAGAAGTCTCTAAGTTAAAGGCTCATAGAGTGGGAACAGCAGGGCTGCTTGTAGTGGGTGTTTTAACCCGAAGGGAACTACTTCATTTCAACAGGTACTCATTCAGGGCCTTTTCGAGTGCAGACAGGTAGGCGTCTTGGGTCATGTGTTTCTTCAAGAAGTCCAGCGGGAAGCGCGCCCACGGGCGTTTGGTGGATACTGATAACTCTGTCTGCAACTTACGGGCGTCGGTAGCGTTCCACAGGTCCAATAGGGCCACCTCAAGCTTCACCATCACAGCGGCCTTCAGCTTGTCCGCTACGGGAACGCTCAGCTTCTGCATGTCACACAGCTTGATCAGTAGCTTGCGGTCGAAGTGACGCCATACGAACTCGGTGTGTACTTCAGGGCACAGGTAGGTGCTTACAGATGCTGGGGCACTCTCAGACACAAGAAGAGGGCGAGCCATCAGGATTTCAATGAGAGACTTCAGCTCCCCCACTTCGCCGCGTAGAGTCTTCAGCTCATCCATGACGCCCTGGGCAATTGGGTTGGTGGAGTCCTCAGCGTTGTACTTACCGGTCTTGCGGATGGTCGGTAGGACTTCCTCTGTGACCCACTTACGGAACGGCTCAGAGGCTGGGGCGTGGCCTCGAAGGAGTATCTGATAGAGGGCCGATTCCGTGAACAACCAAGAGTTCGCCTTGATCATCCGCCCGTCCCTTGGAAGATTCCCAATAGACGAAACACGCAAGGCTCCCAGTTTCCCCGCCGCAAGGGACACTTGGTTGTGCGGGTCCTTCAAGCCAGCCGCACGGGCTACCTGAGTCGCTACGAACAACAAATCGTGCTCAGGGTGCCCGGTCAGTACGTCCAGTTCGATCCCCATAAAGTTGCGCTTTTCGAATTGCATAGTGGCCATGTGATATATCTCACTTTAAGTTCTTGATAAATAATGGTATTAACAGTCAGGCTGGGTGTAGTCCATGTCCTACGTAAAGCCGAAGAGCTACTTAACTTCGCTCCAATGCACTAACAGATTCCTTTCCCCGCTCGTTACGGGCATTCCGTAGTGCCTGTGCGCTTTCCCGTTGAAGAACATTCCATGTCCTACAGGCAATTGCGGAACAGCTATGTTTTCGCTGAAAGGTCCGGTGTGTACTAACGTGCCACCACCTGTGTGATTTGCTGTAAGAGCAACTACAAGGGTCACGTCAGAGTCCTTATCGTTATGCCAGTGACCACGAGGTGTGTTCTTGGGGGTGTACTGAGCGGCCTGTATGGTATTGAGGACGCTCGGGTCCTGCCCCATCAGAACCTTTGCCAAAGGGATGCCCGCGTTTGCCCATAGGCTGTGCAAGCAATCAAAGAGAGGGCGGCACTCAGTCAGAAAGGTGACTTCAGGAATCTGCGCCTCTTCTGGTTCATCGTCGTTCACGCTGTACGCCATGCAATCCAGCTCAAGCATTAGGTCCTTACAGAACGCCTCAGAGAGGTACGGGAACGAGTAGACCCCGCAGCCGTAATGGGTGATCGCGCTTAATGCACCCGCCCAGTCTGACGCCGCGATGTAATCCCCCAGGCTTATCGGGTGCTGGTCCTCAGCGTATTCGGCCATGTCCTTGATGGTGTCAAGAACGTCCCGAAGGTCCGTGTGGTACTTGTCCATAGATGGGTAGGCCGTGAGAGCCCTACTCAATACGTGGTTCTGTCCTGCTGTGTTCATGCGGTTTCTCCATCCTAAACACTGGTTGCGCATACAGTATTATGCATTTTCGCAACAGATTCTATGCACTGATGCATATACGTTAGTAAAAGACCTCTGTCAGAGAGCGATACCAGGCCAGTTCAAGCGGTATCCAATCCACTCAGCGACCTTACGTCCCCATGAGAATTCTCGGCGCGCCCTCTCCGCTTCCTGGGCGTCCAGAATGGTATCCAGAGGATGCTGTGGGAGCCGGTACAACTCGGCGTGGAGCCCTGAGAACTCACGTTCATCCTCACGGGCCCAGTGGAACAGAGCGGCCTTTAAGAGGTGGTGCCCGACCTCCTGCATGGTGTCTGTGAGGAACTGGAAGTAGAGGCGCCCGTGGTCGTCCCGCTTGATGTCCACGCGGAGCCAAAGGCGCCCGTTGCGGTTTGGTACGTACTGCGCAAGGCCCGTCTTGATGGCGTCTTGCATCGCGCCCAGGATCTTGTTGGCGACTGTGGCGGACGTGAAGTTGGTCAGGTTGTAAATGGTCATTAGCTTGAAACTCCGGTATGAGGGGCCCGTGTGAGCCTTTTTATCTATAAAGGTGGCTGTGGCTTACTGAGTTAAATCGTTGAGAAGGCATCAAGAGCAACAGCAGCCCATACACCGCTCGACATCTGCCCTACAGCCCAACCTACGGTGTATCCATTCGCCGCAGTCCAACCGAGTTTGGCGAGAAGAGCAGTCACAGCGGCCTTTACGTTGCCTTCAGTGTTCAGGCCGTGGTCATAGCCCAAAGTGATGGAATCAGCAGAGGCTGTTGCCTTGAAGCGGGAACCTTTGGTGTTGGTGGCTGGCAGGTACTTGATGGTGATTGCTTGCATGGTCTGCATCCTTATCTATACGCATATAATTGGTTTATTTGGATACTGCTTTACCGATGGCTGCCTGTTGCCGCGCCTCGATGGAGTGAACTGTACGCATATAATTGGTTTATGTAAACACTTTATTTGCGTGCAGCTCACAAAAGAAAACCCAGCGACTCCAATAGTGAGAATCAGCCGGGTTCTGTGGGTGCTTTTAGTGGGTGTTTTAAATCAGCGTGTCACAGCGGGTTGCGCTTCAGGGCCTCGATCAGGACCGAGCGCGTAGCCTCTTGAGTTACTTTCAGGGACAACGCGAGGCAGAGCCAGGACCCGAACCGAATGGCTCGCTGGTCGCGGTTTGTGCTGTCCTTATAATCGAATTCCTCCGCAATCACAGAGCTGCCCACGCTCCATTTTGTGGCCTCCTTGCTAAGCAATCCCGCCTGTAAAAGCTCGTCCAACCCCTTGAGGATGGTCCGCATCAGGTCGGAATGGGCTCTAAATGAACTCTTCGCATGAACCTGCAAAGAATCAGTGTGTAGCTTGGGCTGTGTCATATTTACCCTCTACGGAATGCCCTTGCGAGGGCAGCTCCTAACATCTGAAAGACAAAATACAGAAACCACGTCGCTACAGCGGCGCCAAGGATGGTCAAGAAACCTGAGCGCCAGAGCTGCTTAAACGTGTCGAAGCCAAAGAGCCCCAGTACGATGTAAGCGGCAAGGCCCAAAGTCACCAGACGGCCTACTACAGTCACCACCATAAAACCAATCGCGCCCATCAATTGAAGCTCCCTTTTAGAAAGCCTCAAATGATACAGCAATCAGCCATTTAGCTATCCAAGAGAGCAGCCTTAATTGCGGACGCCATACGGTGCACCTGTACGCTCCTGCCGGACCCGTAGAGGTCAAACGTAATACTTCCCGAGCTGTGCCCTAAGATCCCCTGCGCCGTCCCTTCATGAACCTCAGCGGCCTTCATAGCTCCTGCAAGGTGGTGCCGTAGCGAATGGAAAGACTGACCGCTTCGTGACTCAATCCGCAGGATAGCCCGCAGGCATTGGTTGAGGATAGAAGAGAAGCTGCTCAAGGACATCGTGAAGAGTGGCCCCTGGGCGTCCTGGGCGAACCTCTCGAAGGCATCCACATCGAAACCCAGCGCATCCACCACAGGAACCTGACGGACGCTAAATTTATTCTTAAGGGTCTTACCCCCATTCTCGTTCACATCAATGACCAACTGATCACCGTCTTTGAAAACATCTGATGTGGTCAGCTGATGAAGCTCACCTACACGAGCCCCTGTGACTACTCCAAGAGAGAGCGCCCAGCGCTGCCAGGAGTTCAGCGGGAGACCGTTGGCGTACTCCATAATAGCCTTCACTTGATCCAAGCTGTAAGCCTCACGCTCGCTTTCAGCTCCCTTACGGATCAATAAGCCTTTGTCATAACTCTTCTCGATGTAGCCGTTATCTTCTGCCCAGGTCATGACCGATGACAGGTCAATCAACAGCTTGTTGGCAGTAGATACCTTACGACCTTCCATTAGACGTTCTTTAAGATCCGTCATGTCCTTGCGTGTATGTGTGCGTAGATCCAAGTCACCCAGCAGTGTGCCAATCGTCTTAAAGCCTGTCTGCTTGGTCTTCCGTGTGTTTGGCTGCCAGTCAGCCGCGCGCTCAGCCGTATGTAGCTCAGCGAGCTTCTTAAAGGTCAGTGTGCCAGTGCCCTCAGTAGTCTCCTGCGCAACCTCCTGGGTAGCTGATTCAGGCTCATCCGTAGGGACACTTATGGTCTGTTGCCCAGCTTCCCGCTTGATCTCTTCAAGGATCTCTAAGATAGGCCCGAAGTCGCCTTCGTGACGCCTCTCAGCGGCCCACATGACCCTCTGTATGAATGGCATCACATGAGCCTGATCAACGTTCAGCGGCTCGGTGACACTTATCTCCCGAAGATCCTTACTGATGTCTGAATAAATAAACCCCATACCACCATTCTCAACCCACTCACCTGAACGGGACTCTACGACCCCCTCAGCGATGTGACGCAGGCGAGCCCACAGTTCATCCCGTGTAGCGTCCAAGCGGTCCAGATGGAAGGTCTTTAGGGTACTCAGTAGATGTCTTGCAGTAGCCAATGCTGTTTGCCTGTTGGTGGTCTTGAGGGCAATTGTACAGGTGTCCTTTGAGCCCTTCACGCGGACTCTTAGGGAGTATCGACCCTCCCTCCTGTACAGATAAGGACGGGCAAGGCCTAACGGTTGTCTAACAGTTTCTAACGGTTTTTCTAACGATTTGTTAGAACTCTTGATGGAACTTGGTGAGCTGTTCATGAGTGAGAGCCTTACGCTACGTGGCTTGCAGGCTCATTGGTGGTCAACTTTAAGCATTCTCTGACAGAATACGCAAGGAGGCCAATGAGGGCTGGAAGGCCCATTCTATGGGCATCTCAGTGAGCTTGTCCAACCAGTTCTAACAGTATGTCTAACAGAGTTCTAACGGTTTGTGACAGTGGAATGGGCGACTTACAGAGGCGCGTGGGTACACGACAAGGACCCCATGCGCACCCAGGCGATAAGGCTCAGGCGCGCTGTGAGCTGGCGAGCAGCTAACGAGAGGCCCACGGGGGGAACTGGCGGCGTAAGACAGTTGAGGTGGTCATTCAGATTTTTCTGTCAGATTCTCAAAGGCTCTTCCGGCCTAAAGATCGGTCCAAGTTTGGACTCATCTACTCTCATTCAGCACACCCGCCAGTCACTATAACGCAGACCACGTTACCGAGGCTTTCCACTAATGGCCCTCCTTTAGTAAGCCCGAGAGTCACTAAGAGCAACGCAAGGAATCTGTAGGTAGCCCGGTGCTTCGCCAGAGCCTTAACGACAGCCACAAAGGTCTGCCAGCGGGTAGTAATTACTGTGATCATGCTTCAGCCTCCTTTGAGCTGGTAATAGAGAAGGTGGTAGATGGTGATAACCACCACCCACACAGGAGGTCTCAGAGGTGTCTCTAAGAGAGTAACTTTAAGCCTCCCTATGGTTATAGTGGGTGCTTTTGGAGCCCTTGCAGGACGTGCCCTGTAGCCCTGGTCAAACTGAAAAATAAGGGACCCGAAGGCCCCTTTAAGTAGTCACCACCCCATGTAATTGGTGGTCGTTCCGTCTGTTTCGTACTGCATCATCACGTCACCAATCATCATCTGCCGGTGATCCTCGAAGCCCACAAGCGGGTCTTCCATGTGATGCATTAGGTACTCTTCCAGCATCTCCGAGGCTCCAACCTCAGAATCCTTCTCCATGGCCTCTGTGAAGAACTGAACGCCGATTGCCAGGGCATCAAGTCGGTCATCATGGGCAAGTGAGCCACGGTCCTTGGTGATCCTTGAGAGCTGATAGAAGCCGCTGTACTTGATGTCAGTCGTACCGTCGATGTTCAGCGCAGTCTCGTAGTCCCGCGTAATGACATCCTCGGAGACCACCAGCTTGTGGCTGCCCAGTACAGGCTCCAGCACGTCACAGATGCGTAGCTCTTTCTGGCCCTTTGACTTGACCTCAGTGACTGCACAACGGTGTGTACGGGTCATCACAGGACTGAACAGCTTCACGTACATACCATCACCGAAGTTACCCTCAATGATCACTTCGTTGACCTTGAAGCGCTTGCCGATGTCTGCCAGGGCCTGCAAGGTCTTGTCATCGTAGCCACCACGGAACCCGCCCCAGTCCATCAGGAAGATGTAGCCGTTGAGCATGTAGAGGACGGCGTAGCCTGTCTCATCCTTACCGCGACCACTCGGGTCGATCACAAGGATCTTCGCGGAGTAAGGTGCAGACGCTTGACCTACAGTCTCGTAGCGGTGGAAACGATCACCCTTCAGGCCAACGTTAGGCAGGCCCTTGGCTTCGTTGTTACCGTTCGGCAACCACTGCAAGGTCGTAGGGGCTGTATCGAGGCTGAAGCGCCCCACGATGAAGTCACGCAGTTTCAGCGGGTACTTCTCGGCATCGCTCAGGTTCGGGTTAAGCATGAACTGAAGAGCGAAGCCACCCTTGCCGTATGACAGCTCACGCTCACGTAAGTCAGTGTCATCGAATCGAACAGGGTCTGTAGGTTTCCAGTAAAGGGTCCCGTCAGCTTCCAGCTCGTTCGCAATCATTGGTGCCAAACGATGGCCGTAGCTCTCACGGTCTTTCTGGTCTTTCGGGTATCTCGCAGGCCAGATGGTGGTCACATAGCCACGGTTTTCCAGCTCACGATAAAGAGTCATCTCAGTTTGGGGCGTGCCCAAGTAGATGATGGTGGATGCTTCACCCGGCTTCAGGATCGCATCGAATTCCTTCACGAGTTCGCCCAGGTGATCCCTTGCGGACTGCGTAGCGGAGTTGTTCGGGACCTCAACGTCATCCGCGATAAGGATGTCAGCACGGGAGCCCGCCAGTTGGCCGGTGATACCCACAGACTTCACAGAGGGCGAGTGGTCTGGCTTGGCCGGTCCCACATCGAAACTCAAGGAGCTATCCCGCTGCCCTGTCCCTGTCTTCAGTTCTGAAAGGAACGGAAGGAGGTCGATGATTCTCTTGATGAAAATGGAGTTGGCGTCTGCCCGTTCCTTCGAGGCCGACACGATGAGGAACTTGAGCTGTGGGTTGTTCCACAACTTCCAGACCACAAAGGCGCACGTAATGAAGGACTTGCCGATGCCCCGGAAGGCTTGCAGGATGAACCGTCGCTGCTTTCCGTCACTTAGGGTTCGTGCCATGTCTATCTGGCACTTGGTAGGCTTAGGGAGGTTTAGAGCGCGCCACAGGACAAACAAAAAGGCCACAAAGGACCTTTTCATTAACGCTATGTCCTGCTCGCCAGTGCGAACAGTTCGGGCCATTAGACGGCCTGCCAGACTTCGCGGGTAAACGTCTTGGTGACTTTCTGAACCTCTGTGAGGTCCGCGCCTTCGTCTTCATAGCTGTAATACCAATCGGTATGATAGGAACCGGAACGACTGACACTAAACTCATAGAACTTACCTGTTTCGATATGCTTAACAATAAAGTCGCAGTGCTGATACTTATGGTCCTGGGCCCACTCCCCTTCTTCGATTTGCTCAAAGTCCGGGTGATCCTCACGAACCAGTTGGCGTAACTCCTGTTTATTTAGTTGCATTGCGCTCTCCTTTCAGTTCTTTAATTACTCCTTGCAGCCCCGTTACTTGGGCGTCTGCTCGCTGGGCTTGCTCGATAAGGAATCGAGAAGTGTCTTCTGATAAGTCGGCGTAACCATCAGGGACGGGTCTACCTGCACTTGTGACTGAACGCACGGTTGCATCGGCAAGTTTGACCCGCAGGCTGATACCGTCATTACGCAACCTACCAATAACCCCGTCAGCCAAAGCCGACTGGTCTTTAAGGTACGCTTGCCATTGCAAAGAAATATCCGCCAAAGCCTTTTGAGATAGTTCACGTTCTTCCTCCTGTTTCTGCCTGTAGACTAAAGCTGTCTCAGCGTCCTCTTTAAGGTGTTTCTGGTCAGAGTCGTGATAGCCCTTGAAGTAAATCCCAAGAGCTACCAGACAGGCACACAGAAGCCCCAAGAGAACCTTGGTAAGGGTTGTCATGGTTGTGGCTCCTTAGTGTTGAGTTGCTGGACCGTAAAGTTCTTCGTCGGTCAACTCAGGGACTTCCGCAAGCGCAGACGCCAAGTCACCCAGTAGGGACTCATCAGGTTGCAACTTAGCGATAGTGAACTTGTGACGGTCGAGATACTTGCCGATGGCGTTGTATAGCTGAGGTGTTCGTAGCTCAGGCTTCTGTAGGTCACGCAAAAGATTCTTACCTGTCTCTGTGTCGATTGCCTCAAGTAGTTGTTCAAGAATAGATTGCGACATTAACCCTCCTGTTTTGTTTGGACCCCCTTCACAGTCTTGTAGACCAAGACGGCGCATTGAGTCAGCGAATAGATAATGGCCGCTGCATAGAACCAGTCGGACATTGTTAAACCAGCAAAACGGCTTGCTACATCAGCACCAGCCGCAGCTACAACAGGAGTGGCGCGAACCACCCCCTCGTTAAAATTTAGTTCGATCATTAAGTCCCCCCTTAGGCAAGCTGTAGTTTGAACAGGAACACACGACGGATACCGTACTGGTTATTAGGCTTACCAGATCGAACAGTGATCCTGCGCCCAGCCTCGGTGAGTACGAACAGCATTGCGCCGCCCGCATCGAACTGCACGTTGTGTTCCTCAGTTGGTGAATCCCCATAAGGGATGCAGTTTGTCGTGGAGTAGAACTTCGCACCACCGTATATCTCGAACATGTAGAAGTCTCCCGGCATCAGAGCCTCGCGCAGGTACAACGTAGAACCCGCCGCGCCTTGGTCTCCAGTACCGCCAGCAGTGTCCACACCGCGCTCCCATATAACTGTAGGCACGTTGCGAATACGGGTTCCCGGCGTCACGCGCCCCAGCGCTTGAGCTAAAGAGCCGCCAGTCATCCATGAGGCCTGAATGTCAGCGTTTGCAGGAATAGTTGCGTCAGGCAAGGCAACCATTGTCATGCCCGAGACTCTACCGCTTCCCTCGACAACGAGCTGGTAAGGTCCTTCACCGCCCCGAATACGAATCGCCTTATCAGGACCGGAATAGATAACACCACGTGTACCTGTTGGACCAGACAACCATAAGTGAGCGTTCCCCGAGTCAGCAGGAGACACAGAGAAGAACGAGCCAGAGTTTGCGGTGATGGTGCCGGATACAGCAAAGTTGCCGCTTGGATCAAGACTCGTGAACGGCACCCCATAACGACTTCGCTGATAAACAGCACCGTTAGGCTCGTAACTCCAGCTAACAAAGTCACTTATGTCATCTGTGCCCTGCCTCTGAATGTAGAGCGCCTGTTTTATCAGATGCGTACCCCGGAAGCGTACAGCGTAACCCTGAACATCGAAGATAGTGCCCATGAAGGCATTCGCGTTACCCAGCTTGTCAGCCTCAACTTTCGCACGGTCAGCCTCGGTCTTAGATCGATCAGCTTGAGTGGTCGAACGGTTTGCATCCTGATACGCCTGAGCCGCGCTATTGGCGGACTTGCGGGAGTAGTGCAGCGACGAGTACAGGCCGGGGGTCACCAGAACATCCTCAGCGGCGTTAGCCCATGCCTTCGAAAGGTTCGAGTTGGCGATCGAAGTGGTAGCGGATTCCTTGGACTGTGCCGCCGATGTGCTTGAGTTACCAGAATGCCGCGCCGACTCATTAGCCATGACCGTGGATGTTCCCGCCGCGTCAACCGCAGTTCGCGCCTGAGAGCCCGCAATGTTAGCTTGCTGGGTCGCAATGTTTGCCTGTTGCTCAGAGCGGTTAGCTTGATTCAACGCCGAGGCGCCCCATGCTTTGTCTTGCCGCAAGGTAACGGCGTCACCATCCAACACCGCATCTGCAAGGTTAACAAGGCGCCGACCACGGGCATCCAAATCACCATCATTGTTCACCGCAATGGTGTCCGCCGTCAGGTCACGGGCCTCTTCAGCAATGTGCAGCGATTGAACCTGTGAGGTGTTCAAATCGTAGGCCCGAAGAATCGACCCATCGGCAAAATCAACGAGGCGATCAGTTGCCGAAGTAACCCGGCGAATCTCTATACTTGTGAATTGATCCCCCGGCCCCCACGCCTTTGTGGTCGTGACATTGGTACGGGAAGTAAACCGATAGTCGGAGTTAAGCGTGAGGGTCTGCCGTGTTTTACCAATGAGGGTCACGGCGATGAACTTACGAGCCAAATACTCGAATGGAATTGTAAAGTCCTTTTGCGCACCATTTAGTGGATACGTTAGGACTGTCTTGGGAGCGGCCATTAAGTCCTCCTTGAGTTATAAATGAGAAAGCAGACTCGTGGTGACATCTGCTTATAGTGGGGGCTTTTGCGGGAGGCGCTTTCTTAACGAATCTCTACGCCCTGCCCTTCCATCAGCATGAGCAAGAGCTTTTGCGATACCGGATCATTCGGCACGAGGCCGCGAAGACCGTTGAAGACACCTGTCATGTATTCCTGATCAGCTCGACGGGAGTCAGTACCAGCAGCCCCCATTGAGTTGAAACCCACCTGATACCCGCTTGCTACAGTTCCAATTGCTGGAACCTGTTCGGATACCCGGCCAAGGAACCCAGTGAACCCTTCAGACTTCGTGGGGGAGTACTTCATGGCACCTTGAGGGCGTTGTTCTTTGGGACCACGTGGGAGAATCGAAGAGCGCACAGCAGCGGCCTGATCAAATCCCAAAGGTGCCGCTACGATGTTCGCCAGCCCCAAAGGAGCCCCAATGTGGGAGCTGCGCGACAGAGCCGCATAGGCAAGCATCTTGGGGTCAAGGGACTGCTGTAGGAACTTCTCACGCTGGTCTTTTGGCATCCCCGCCGCTTGGCTGTACTTCATCGCTACGTAGCCAGAAACGGCCAGTCCCGTAGAGAGAACCGCCTGCATGGTCTGGTCGATTGCACGACCGTTCTTCGTGGCATCGTGGTAGCCACGGATGAGCCGGGAGTTGACTGAACGCATGGTGAAGTTCTTGAACTGCATCGCCATCTTGACGCCAGCACCGTATGCCTCGGTGTCTACCGAAGACAGCTTGTGTGGTCGTAGGATCGTCTCATCTGCAATCTTGTCGCCCATACGCCACAGGTCCATTGTCCGAGGGTCACGCTGAAAGGCTGCTCTATCGGTGATCTTGTAGGACCCGTCAGGCTGCTTCTTCACGTAGGTCTTAATCAGGTCTTTCATTCCCGCGAACTGCTCGGGGGTGATAGACATAGACTTCAGGCGGGTGTCCTCAAAGAGCTTCGAGGCCCGACCGTCCACCACATGATTCACGAAGTCCGAGAGGACCCCGGAACGCCCTGCATCCGCGATGTAGTTAGACGACTCTGTGAGGAACTTGGTGAACGGTGATTGAGCTGACAGCTCCTGTGTGGTGTACTTCACAGAGCCCACAACCTGGGCAAGCATAGGGTTTGTTTCTGCCTGCTCTCGGAGACGCTGGATGATGTCCTGGCGGGTTGGCCGAATGTGGTTATCCAGCTCCCGACCGAAGACCATAGAGTGCATGTCTGCAAGGTCCTTTGCCTTGATCTTGGAGCCCCAGGCGGTCATCTCCTTGAGCAGTGGGACGCCCTTCAGGAGCATCCGTGTGTGCCCTTTAGTCACCATTGCGGCAACCTCAGTTATTGACTGCACGCCCATGTAGGCGTTCTTGGCGAAGAA
>ERZ1463038.15-NODE-15-length-39206-cov-29.912774_pt1 | contig 39206 bp, 34 predicted proteins | sample MGYA00564479_ERZ1463038 | MGnify/ENA primary metagenome ERZ1463038 (study PRJEB39244, sample SAMEA3635134) | Helicobacter pylori | study: EMG produced TPA metagenomics assembly of PRJEB11511 data set (Assembly of a 5300-year-old Helicobacter pylori...
GCGTGACATTGAGCTCTACCCGATCCTTTGCCCGGCCGGTGACCGTTCGAGCGATGCGCCCATCGAGTTCCTCTACGTGCTCCTGCAGCGTGCGGTATTGCTCGGTGGAATAGCGATAACCCGCGACGGCTAAGGTGGTGTTCGTCACATCGAGGGTGTTGGCATAGCGCAACCGCACGCTTTGGCCCTGGCTAGTCTTGCTCACACGCGCCTGGCTGATCGACTGCGTCACGTCGGCCGAAAAAGCCCCCAAGCCGGTGTTGACCCCCGCCCCGACATTCGCCGCCTGATAATCCTCGGCCCATTGCAGTCCACCGAACCCGGTCAACCGTTCGGATAGACCATAAACCAGGGTGCCACTGGTGAATGTCGGCGAGGACTGTTGATCGGCATTGCTGTCGTATCGACCGGCGGCGAGGCTGTAGCGGAACGCACCGTTGGGCACCATGATCGGCAACGAGGTAAATGCCTGCGTAAAGGTGCGCGTGCGCCCATCCGCCTCCACCACCGTGACCAACAGATCTCCATTGGAGCCACTGGGGTAGATATCGGTAATCTCGAACGGCCCCGGAGAAACGTTGCTGCTGTACAGCAGAAAGCCGTTCTGGCGAACTTCAACCGTGGCATTGGTCTCGGCAATACCGCGAATCGTCGGAGCGTAGACCCGCTCGCTGTCAGGCAGCATGCCGTCATCGGAGGCGATTTCGGCGCCGCTGAACCGCACACTGTCAAAAATCAGCGAGTTTGAGTAGATCTCACCGAGTGTCAGTTGCCCCTTGAGCCGCGTCAGGTCACGTTGGGCGAACGTGCGGTTGCTGCTGAAGCGATAAGGCTGATTGCCGCCGTAGGTCAGCGACGACTCGTTGCGCAGGCGCCAGGCGCCCAGGTTCAGGCCATTTCGCAGGCCCAGGTAATACTGATCCGTGCGTTCTTGCTGATTGTGCCGACGGGCGCCGTTGAAGCTGTAATTGATGAAGGCGGCGGTCTCGCCTTCAGTCCAGAGTTCGGGTGACACGTAACCTCGAGCACTACGGGCCATGGCGGTCTGCGGCACGCTGACATTCAGGCGCAGGCTATTGGGCTGGTAGTCGACCCGAGCAAATTCGACCTGTGCCGCCAGGTCAAAACAAGCACTCGGTTGCAAATCAACCGCCAGGCTTGCGTCGTTGTGCAAGCGCTCCATGTCCAGTCCAAATGCCCGGAGCATCTCCAACGTCAGGCAGGGTTCGATCAAGCCTGAGGCCGTATTTTGGGTAAACCTGACATCATTGCGTCCACTCAGGACCCGGTTGACGTACACATCCACCCGGTAGACGCCTGGCAAAACACTGTTGCCCCGCAAAAATTCCTTGAGGTCGGCGGGTTCATCGGTGCCCTGGATAAAGGCCGTATTGAATTCCACTGGGGAACCCTTTGCGGCGTCGCCGGATTGATCTGGCGCCGCCATGGCCTGCATCGACAACGCCATACCAACACCCATGGCGAGCGTACTGAGCCTGAACGATGCGCGCACATAAAACCTCGGGAGGCTTTTATTGGTGCGCAGGAGATCACCTGAAAAAAATCCCTGGGTACTTCGGTTGAGCCGTTCCATTTGCTGTTATCACTCAATCCTTGGAGTACAGTCGCACCGGAGAATCCTTTCGCGCAGGCGCAAAACTGCCGAGTCAACGCAGAGGCCGTCACTCGGATTGCTCGATGAATAAAAAATTCTGGAGGAGTCGTTACCTGACGCCGGTATCGGTCTTGGCGACCTTGACCGCGTTGATCGACTCGCGCGCGGTCAGCGTGGCCCTATAGGGCACCTGCCCACCGAAGTCATTGATGCTGATAAAACTCAGGCTCAAGGGACGACCGCTTGCCCGCCTGACAAGCGGCACGTTCAAGGATTGATTCGGCGCCAGCATCTGGCTGTCCTTTTTCATCACGTGAGTTGTACCGTCCCGAACCTCAATCCTGACCATGGACACGTAATAGGGTCCAGGATTGCTCACCTGCAACACGTCATCCTCCAGCAGACGCCATTGAAGTTTTTCCGGCGCCTGGGCTGGCTCCACCTCCAACCCCTGAGGCCGAAAAAACACCTTGATGCGCTGGCGGATCGCGATCTGCAAAGCGTTCTTTGCCGCGGCCTGAGGAATTTCCTGCACGTTGAGCCAAAACACCGACTCGCGGTCCATCGGCATGTCCACGCCGGCATACATGATGCGCAGCAGTTGCTTGCCGTCGCCCGGCATGCGAGCCAGGGCCGGGATAATCACAAACGGCAAATCGACAGTGCCCCCGGCGTCAGACTCAAGCCAGGACTGCAGGAGAATTTCTCCGCCGCCGCTGTTGTGTACGCCGAAACTGACCTCTTTGTCTTTTGCCGGATAAATAACACGAGTGGTATTGAGCACGATGCCTGCCTGGGCACCTGCGCTCAGGATCATTACCAGCGAAAGGCAGGCATAACGAATGGAGGGAGAAAACATGATGGCATTCACCTTGAGCTGAGGTGCGACGGGGCGACTGCAGCTCACCCCGTCAGCGGTTTTACTCGTAGTCCAGCACGAAAGGCATGAATCCATCGGCGTTGCCCGGGTTGGTCGGCGTGCCGTTAAGCACGTAGACCGCGCCAAAATTCAACTCGGCTGTCGCGCCACCCGCGCCATCCTTGATCAGCGGTTTGTCGATCGTCTCGGTGCCACTCAAGTCCATGATCTGGGATTGGGCGTTGAGCAGGCCGATACCGACACCGTCTGCGGCACCCGTAGTACGCAACAGCTTGGGGTCATTGTTATCCAGGCCGCTGCCGGAGCGTGCGACGAAGCGCATTTTCACGGTGTTGTATTGATCGACGCCAGCGCTGCAATTGACCAGCAGCTGGACAGGTGTAGCGGTTTCCAGCTTGCTCGCGCTCGATGAGCCTATATCAGAGAATGAAACGTTGCCCAAATCGACGTTGATATCTCCATTAGGGCCGGCACCGACCCCGGCGCCCGGCCCGACGTTACAAGAAATGTTGGTCAGCGTGCCGTTGAACACCAACTTCCCGTTATTTGCAGCATTGGCGGTACCGACCGCACCTAAACCCATTGCACCCAGTACAGCCAATGTGAGAGAGATTTTTTTCATGCTAACGACATTCCTTGCGTTCGTTCGTATATGCCCATCATTGGACGAAAAGAACTATAACGATACGAAGCATTGTTGAATGTCAGGATAAACATATTACGCATATGGATTTGGCAACAGGACAAGTAGGTACTTTCTGCGGGAATATTCCTTATTAGTGATCGGCACCCGGAAACAGGGGCTTTCATCGAAAACAGCAAAAGCAAAGTGTCAGCACAGTTAGGGTTTACACAGTATCGATACAGTGACTGTATTGACACTACTGATAGGTCAACGTAACCACCCCCGCCCTGGACTTCTTGTCCGGAGCCCCCCCTGTACCACTCGCCGCTTCCGAGGAAGAAAGTACCGTAAACACGGCACTGAAAGGAATGACATCAGCGCTGCAGGCATTCCGATACGTGTCCACGGCAAGGGTGATTTCCGATGAGACCTGAATCTGCTGCGAGGCTTTAAAATAGGAGCTGTCAGACCGTGTCTGAACGGCACATCCCGTATTGACCACCTGCCCGTTGAAATGAATAACGCCACCGTTGGCTGATGCCACGACGCTGAAGGTGAACACCACGATCGAAAACAATACACCACTGACCGAGTTGCCGTTCATTGCAGTACTCCGTGCGGCGTCTCACCTCAACAAACAACGCTGAAAAAAGGGGTTCACCCGAAAATTCAAAACGACAAGTAAGAACTTTCCCTGGCTATCTTTCACCAACCTTTCAGCCGATCATATCAAACATGCACCTGATGCCTTTTCTTTATTATCGTCAACCTTCGTTTTTTCTTTAATAGACCGCCCGCACGCGCCGAACTGAGAGGCTAAGCCGGCCTACGGCGCTAGCTGTCCATTCTGTCAGTTAGCCGTCATTTTGCTGACCGGGTTGGCAGGCTATAAAGAAGGGGCTGACACTGAAGATGACGAAAGCCCTCACGAGGTACCTCCTCTCATCCCTGTCCTTCCCTTTGACTTGCCCGGCGCCTTCCCTGCATGCGTAAACAGACCCGAACCGCAATCGCCGCCAGCGCCATCGTTGTGCTCATCGCGCTCACCAGTTGGAGCCTGACCCGTCCTGCCCCCGCAAAAGTGTCGGCGCCGACTGCGATTCCAGTCCGGGTCATCAGCGTGATCAAGGAGGATGTACCGCGCTATGTCACCGGCATCGGTTCCGTGCTTTCGCTGCACAGTGTCATCGTTCGTCCCCAAGTCGATGGCATCCTGACCAGGCTGCTGGTCAAGGAAGGCCAGCAAGTCAAAGCCGGCGACCTGCTGGCGACCATCGATGACCGTTCGATTCGTGCGATGCTGGCTCAGGCCCAGGCTCAGCTGGGACAAAGCCAGGCGCAACTGGACGTCGCCCAAATCGATCTGAAACGCTATCGCTTGCTGACGACGGACAACGGTATTTCCAAGCAGACGTTCGACCAGCAACAAGCACTGGTCCATCAGCTTCAGGCCACTGCGTTGGGCAATCAGGCGTCTATCGAGGCCGCCCAAGTGCAGTTGTCCTACACGCAGATACGCTCACCGGTGACCGGCCGCGTCGGTATCCGCAACGTCGATGAAGGCAACTTCCTGCGCGTCAGCGACGCTCAAGGTCTGTTCTCCGTGACCCAGATCGACCCGATTGCCGTCGAGTTTTCTTTGCCGCAACAGATGCTCTCAACCTTGCAGGCGCTGGTCCACGGGAGCACGCCAGCAGCCGTTCAAGCCTACATCGGCAATACCGATAACGGCACGTTGTTGGGCGAGGGTAAATTGACCCTGATCGATAATCAGGTGGCCGCCAACACCGGCACCATTCGCGCCAAAGCCGAATTCAGCAACCCCACGGAGAAACTCTGGCCCGGCCAGCTGGTGACCATAAAAATCCAGACGGCCATTGACCGGGATGCCTTGAAAGTGCCGCCACAAGTGGTCCAACGCGGCGTCGATCAGCACTTCGCCTACCGCGTCAAGGGCAATAAGGTGGAAGTGGTGCCGGTGCAAGTGGTGTATCAAGACAGCGATCTGACCCTGATCAAAGGCCCTGACGTCGGTGATGTACTGGTCAGCGACGGCCAGTCCCGGCTTAAACCCGGGGCGCACGTCGACGTAATCACCGCACCGTCCATCGTCGGACAGGACACTGCGATGGAGACCGCACGATGAAAGGCCGGGGGTCGGTATCGGCGTGGTGCATTGATCATCCGGTCGCCACCTTGCTGCTGACGTTTGCAGCGGTGTTGCTGGGCCTGATCGCCTTCCCACGCCTGCCTGTCGCGCCGTTGCCAGAGGCTGAGTTCCCGACTATCCAAGTCACCGCCTCCCTGCCAGGCGCCAGCCCGGAAACCATGGCCTCCTCGGTCGCGACCCCGCTGGAGGTGCAGTTCAGCGCAATCCCCGGCATGACACAAATGACCTCCAGCAGCGCATTGGGTTCGACCAATCTGACGCTGCAATTCACTCTCAGCAAAAGCATCGACACCGCCGCCCAGGAAGTCCAGGCGGCCATCAACACCGCTGCGGGCAGGCTGCCCGCTGACATGCCCAACTTGCCGACCTGGCGCAAGGTCAACCCGGCTGACAGCCCGGTGCTGATCCTCAGCGTCAGCTCAAACCTGATGCCCGGCACCGAACTCAGTGACATCACCGAATCCCTGCTCGCGCGCCAGCTCAGCCAGATCGACGGTGTCGGTCTGGTCAACATCACCGGGCAACAACGCCCTGCAATCCGGGTTCAGGCCGCACCGGAGAAACTCGCGGCCTTGAGGCTGACCCTGGCCGACGTGCGCGTGGCACTGCAACAAACCAGCTTGAACCTGGCCAAAGGCGCGCTGTATGGCAAGGACAATGTCTCGACACTCTCCGCTAACGATCAACTGTTCCAACCCGAGGATTACGCGCAGCTCATTGTGTCCTACAAAGACGGCGCGCCGGTTCATCTCAAAGATGTCGCAACGGTGATCAACGGTGCGGAGAACGCTTACGTCAAAGCCTGGTCCGGCGATCAACAAGGGGTCAACCTGGTGGTCTTCCGTCAGCCGGGGGCGAACATCGTCGAGACCGTGGATCGCATCCAGCGCGAGTTACCTCGCCTACAGGAAATGCTGCCGGCGTCGGTGGAAGTGTCAGTGCTCAACGACCGGACCAAAACCATTCGTGCGTCATTACATGAAGTGGAAATGACTCTACTGATCGCCGTGCTGTTGGTCGTCGCGGTCATGGCCCTGTTCCTGCGCCAGTTATCGGCAACCCTGATCGTCAGCAGTGTGCTGGGCGTGTCGTTGGTCGCCAGTTTCGCGATGATGTACCTGTTCGGTTTCAGCCTGAACAACCTGACACTGGTGGCGATTGTCGTGGCCGTGGGGTTCGTGGTCGACGATGCGATTGTGGTGGTCGAGAATATTCACCGCCACCTCGAAGCAGGCGACGGCATGCGCGAAGCCGCGATCAAGGGTGCCGGGGAAATCGGCTTCACCGTGGTTTCGATCAGTTTCTCGCTGGTGGCCGCGTTCATCCCGCTGCTGTTCATGGGCGGCGTGGTCGGGCGGCTGTTCAAGGAGTTCGCCCTCACCGCCACCGCGACCATTCTGATTTCGGTAGTGGTCTCCCTGACCCTGGCACCCACCCTCGCCGCCCTGTTCATGCGCGCACCCAAGCATGATCCCGACGCCAAGCCGGGCTTCGGCGAGCGCTTATTGGCGTTGTACGAACGAGGCCTGCGCAAGGCACTGGCTCACCAGCGCGTGATGATGGGGATTTTCGGCATGACCCTGGTTCTGGCAGTCGCCGGTTATATCGTCATCCCCAAAGGCTTTTTCCCGGTGCAGGACACCGCTTTCGTGCTGGGTACCAGCGAAGCCGCCGCCGACATTTCCTACCCTGACATGGTCGAGAAACACTTAGCGATGGCCAAAATCGTCAGTGAAGACCCGGCGGTCCAGGCGTTTTCCCATTCAGTGGGGGTGACCGGCAGCAACCAGACCATCGCCAACGGACGTTTCTGGATTGCCCTCAAAGACCGCAGTGATCGCGATGTATCGGTCAGCGAATTCATCGACCGCATACGACCAAAACTGGCAACAGTGCCGGGCATCGTCTTGTACCTGCGCGCCGGGCAAGACATCAACCTCAGCTCCGGCCCGAGTCGAAGCCAATACCAGTACGTGCTCAAGAGCAATGACGGCCAACTCCTCAATACCTGGACCCAGCGCCTGACCGAAAAGCTCCGGGAAAACCCAGCCTTCCGCGACCTGTCCAACGACCTGCAACTGGGTGGCAGCATCACCCACATCAGCATCGACCGCAGCGCTGCGGCGCGCTTTGGCCTGACCACCAGTGACGTCGATCAGGCACTTTACGATGCATTCGACCAACGGCAGATCAGCGAATACCAGACCGACATCAACCAGTACAAGGTCATCCTGGAACTCGACACCGAGCAACGCGGCAAGGCCGAGAGCCTGAATTATTTCTATCTGCGCTCACCGCTCAGTGGCGAAATGGTCCCGCTGTCGGCCCTGGCCAAAGTCGATCCACCGAGCGTTGGCCCCCTGTCTATCAGCCATGACGGCATGTTCCCGGCCGCCAACCTGTCCTTCAACCTCGCGCCCGGCGTGGCGTTGGGCGATGCAGTGCTGATGCTCGACAAGGCCAAGAGCGACATCGCCATGCCGGCAGCAATCGTCGGCTCGTTCCAGGGGGCGGCGCAGGCGTTCCAGAGTTCGTTGGCCAACCAGCCGTGGCTAGTCCTGGCAGCGCTGGTGGCGGTGTACATCATCCTTGGTGTGCTGTATGAAAGCTTCGTCCATCCCCTGACCATCATCTCGACCCTGCCATCTGCGGGGATCGGCGCACTGCTGCTGCTCTGGCTGCTGGGCCAGGACTTCTCGATCATGGCGCTGATCGGCATCGTGCTGCTGATCGGTATCGTCAAGAAAAACGGTATCCTGTTGGTCGATTTCGCCCTGGATGCCCAGCGCAATCGAGGGCTCAGCCCACAAGATGCTATTTATGAAGCCTGCCTGACGCGCTTCCGACCGATTATCATGACCACGATCGCGGCCCTGCTCGGCGCTTTGCCGCTGATGCTCGGTTACGGGGTCGGCGCGGAGTTGCGCCAGCCTTTGGGGATTGCGGTGGTCGGTGGGTTAGTCGTCAGCCAAGCGTTGACCCTGTTCACCACGCCGGTGATCTACATGCAGCTAGAACGGCTGTTCCATCGGCGCCCGCCACACTCTGCGCCTGACCCCGCAGCAGTTCTGGTCATAGACAAGTGAGTGTCGCCCCATGCGCGTGCTGATTATCGAAGATGAAGAGAAAACCGCCGACTACCTGCACCGGGGCTTGACCGAACAGGGCTACACCGTGGACCTGGCCCGCGATGGTATCGAAGGCCTGCACCTGGGGCTGGAAAGTGACTACGCGGTAATCATTCTCGACGTCATGCTGCCGGGCCTGGACGGCTTCGGGGTATTACGCGCCCTGCGTGCCAGAAAGCAGACACCGGTGATCATGCTCACCGCTCGCGAAAACGTCGACGACCGCATTCGCGGCTTACGCGAAGGCGCGGACGATTACCTGGGCAAACCCTTCTCTTTTCTCGAACTGGTCGCGCGCCTGCAAGCCTTGACCCGACGCAGTAGCGGCCATGAGCCGGTGCAGATCAGCATCGCCGACCTCTGGATCGACCTCATCAGCCGCAAGGCCACACGCGCAGGGATGCGCCTGGACCTGACCGCCAAGGAGTTTTCCCTGCTCAGCGTACTGGCTCGCCGCCAGGGTCAGATCCTCTCGAAAACCTCGATTGCCGAGATGGTCTGGGATATCAATTTCGACAGCGATACGAACGTCGTCGAAGTCGCGATCAAACGCCTGCGCGCCAAACTGGATGGGCCGTTCGAGCAGAAGCTGCTGCATACCATTCGCGGCATGGGTTATGTGCTGGAGAACCGCAGTGGCAACTAATTCCATCGCCCTGCGCCTGAGCAGCCTGTTTGCGCTGGTCGCGATGCTGGTGTTTCTACTGATCGGCTGGGCCCTTTACCTGCAAGTCGAAAAAGGCCTCGGCCAGTTGCCCGCCGCCGAGGTGGAAGCGCGCTACAGCGTGCTCGAATCCGCCGTTACCCGATTTGGCACACCCGAGCATTGGGCGAAGATCAGCGCCAAACTCAAACTACTCAGCGAAGAAGACAAGCGCATCCGATTCTGGGTCGTCAGCGACAACCCGGCCTACGAGTTTGGTAGCCCGGATGCGGCGATACGCCAGTTCGCCAAGGGCCCGCCGGGCATGCGCGACATGGCACTGGCCGGCCATGAGTTCCCGTTCAAAGTACTGGTCAGCCAGTTCCCGGCACAGGATCAACGCCCACCGCTACGGTTTTTGATTGCAATCGATACCGAAACCTTCTGGCAGACCCAGCACTCGCTGCTGATCGCCTTGATCGGTCTCGCGGCCGCCGGCATCGTGCTCGCGTCAGTGCTGGGTTACTGGGTCGCACGCATCGGTTTGAAACCCTTGGTCAGCCTATCGCTGGAAGCCCGGAAACTGGCGCCCCCACGTTTGTCTGGCCGCCTGCAACTGTCCTCCCTACCGCCTGAACTGGACCAATTCGTCAGCTCATTCAACTCGACGCTGGAGCGAGTCGAGCAAGCCTACTCAAGGCTCGAATCATTCAACGCCGATGTCGCCCATGAACTGCGCTCGCCGCTGACCAACCTGATCGGTCAAACTCAAGTGGCGCTGACCCGTGGACGCTCAGCCGAGCATTACTTCGAAGTGTTGCAATCCAACCTGGAAGAGCTTGAGCGATTGAGGTCGATCATCAACGACATGCTGTTTCTGGCCAGCGCCGACCAAGGCAGCAAGGCCACCGAATTGACGTCCACCTCGCTGGCCAAAGAAGTCGCCACAGCCCTGGATTACCTGGACTTCATCCTCGAAGACGCTCACGTGCGGGTCGAGGTTCAGGGTGACGCCAGCGTTCGTATCGAAAAAGCCCACCTGCGACGGGCGCTGATTAACCTGTTGCACAACGCTGTGCAGCATACCGAGCCAGGGCAAGTGATCCGGGTCGAGATCCGGGCCCAAGACGAGCATGTCAGCATCGGAGTGGCCAATCCCGGCGCCGAAATAGCCAGCGAACACTTGCCCATGCTCTTTGAGCGCTTCTATCGCGTCGACGCCTCACGCAGCAACAGCGGCGCCAACCACGGGCTGGGTCTGGCCATCGTCAAAGCCATCGCCCTGATGCATGGCGGGACCGTTTTCGTCCACAGCCAGCAAGGCGTCAACACTTTCGGCATCAACCTTCCGCGCTGAACCATTCCCCTCTTCATTGCAGGCGTGCCTGCCCCCGCAAACGTGCTATCCCCGCTGAGACGTTAAAATTCGTGCCGCACTTTGTTACCAGAATGACAAAAGTCCTTTGAGTACATGCCTCTTTTTCGAACTTGGTCCGACCTATATTTTTGTCGCACTTAATTAGCACTTGCCTAGCAAGAAGGTCTCAAAAATGTCCACCAGTATGGGTATTGCCAGCGTTTTCGTATTGTCTTCGTTCCTGTTATCCGGTCAGGCGTCTGCAGAAGAATCGCAGTCCTTTGTTGCACAGAAAGCCGCACGTCAGGCGTCTGTCGAACAAGCCCAAACCCGAGCAGAAATGACCGCAAAGACACCGAACAACGAGCAATCTCTGGAAAAGTCGGTAGATAGCGGTACTTCCGATAACGCTCAAAAGGGCTAATCGACTGTAATAACGTTTCCCTCGACAGTCGATCAAATGCCCCATTTGATCGACCGTTCTTTAAAAGCCACTGCTACTCAGTGGCTTTTTTTTTGCGTACAATTTTGCGCCGTAGCGGCTGTACGTCGGGCACCTTAGGGCCCACCGATTGCTTTTCCCCCGTTCGCTAACCCACCTGAATCCCGACCCGCCCCCTGCACAAGATGTGCGTTCAGCTTGAAGTCTGATCGTACCCGCTATCAAGACATGTCAGACGTGTAACAATTATTAGAGAGCACGCTGATACCGCCGCTAAGATATAAGGTGTTAAATACGTTCTACTCAGGTGTTAAAAAATCCTTACCTAACTAGTTATTGTCTTTTAAATCAGTACGTTAAATTATTCTCCGTATTTTATTTCCATAGAATTCCGGTCATGAACCCAACCTTTACATTGCACGCAACGCCAGGAAAGTGGTCCAGACCCGAAGTCATCCTGATTTTCGGCAGCAGCTTTGCGGTGGTCGCTATTCTTGTGATCGTCACGTCACTGCTGTTTCGCGAGCGCGACAGCGCGACAGAATTTGCCGCCCGCACGGCGTCCAACATCGTGCAGTTGATCGATGCCGACGTGCAGCGCAATGCCGAGCTGTACGACACATCTATCCAGGGCATGATTGCCGCATGGCAGCTTCCGGGGATCATGGCCATCCCGTCACAGATGCGTCATTTGATGCTGTTCGACCGTTCCACCGCTGCGCCCTATAAAGGTGATTTGCTGCTATTGGACAAGAATGGAAGCATTCTTGCTGACTCTACTTCGCTCGTCCCCAGAGCCGGCAACTTTGCTGACCGCACTCATTTCACGGCGCACCGGGATAACCCATCGCTGGGCCTGCTGGTCAGCGATCCGTTCAAGATGCGCCTGGGTGACCCGGACTGGTGCATCAGCTTCAGTCGCCGCGTGTCTTCACCTGAAGGCGAATTTCTTGGCATCGCCTCGGGGGCGATGCGGCTGCTGTATTTCAATGAGCTGTTCAAAGACCTGAGTATCGGCAAGGACAGCAACGTGAACCTGATCAATACCCACGGCATTCTGCTCGCTCGACAGCCAGTGCTGGATGGCAACGATATGACGGGCGCGGACTTCAGCCAGAAAGCTAACTTCCAACGCTTCCTGAAAGAAGGCAGTGGTCACTTCACCAGTGTGTCCTCGCTGGACAACAAAGAGCGTCTTTACACCTTTTCGCGAGTCGGCGATTTGCCGCTGATCGTGGTCGTTGGCCAATCAGTGGAAGAGGTGTATGCCGTCTGGAGGCGCACTACCTTATTGGTGGGCAGCGCTACCAGCATCTTATGTTTCGGCATTTTGTGGCTGACGTTTCTGTTGCGCCGCGAACTGCGTCTGCGCCAGCGTGCCGAAAATGGCTTGGCCCACCTGGCTGCGACCGACGGCTTGACCGGCCTGGCCAATCGTCGCAGGCTCGATCAGGTACTGAAAACCGAATGGGCGCGAGGGTTACGTTCAGGGCAGCCACTGTCGCTGCTGATGATTGATGTCGACAACTTCAAGACGTTCAACGACCGCCATGGTCATCATGGTGGAGACGAGGCCCTGCGCACTGTGGCGGCGACTATTCTTAGCCGTATTCGCCGCCCTGGAGACCTTGCGGCGCGTTATGGCGGCGAAGAGTTTTCCGTGGTGCTGGCCGACACACCGCTCGAAGGCGCTCAGGTCATCGCCGAAGCCATCAGGGCTGCAATCGAGGCCCTGCCGCGCTTTGCCAATGACGAACACGCCATCACCGTCAGCATCGGGGTCGTCTCTCATGTGATGCGCCCCGGCGACACGCTGAGCACCTTGACCCGCATTGCCGATCAGGCGCTGTATCAAGCCAAACGCAAAGGTCGCAATCGTGTGGAGTGCGGATCATGGACCTCCCACCGCGACCCTCTTGTCACTTGAGTTGCAGGTTGCGCATGCAGAGAAAACGCCAGACGAGCTGGCGTTTTCTCTAAAGCGTTCAATCAGTTTTTTTGTACGTGAGCGGTATCACGCATGGCTTTGACCTGATCATGGTTACGTTGCGCTCCGTCAAGCTGCTTCTGAATCAATGCGATAACGTTCGTTGGCAGATTCTCTTCACGGGCTTTTTCAAGTGCTTTTCTGTAGGCCTTGAGTGCAGTGTCTTCACCTCGCTCTACCTCACTCAGAATCGCCTAATCGCTTTTACCAGTAACCACCGACTTCAGATCGATCCAGGCACGGTGCAGCGAACCAACGATGCTTGAAGACGTTTCAGGATCCCCGCCCAGAACACGAACTTCAGCCTGGAGCTCCCGAACGGCTGTGGCGCACTCTTGCGACCGGCTGATAAAAAAGCTCTTTACCGTCGGATTTTTGATGTCTTCAGCGCTGGTATGAAAGCCTTTTTCGCCATCCTTACTGGTTTCAATCAAATCATTGAGCAATGAAATGGCTTCTTTATTGATATCTGTCATTTTCAAACTCCTTATCGGTTAGTGGATGACAGTTGAAAAAGCAGCCTTCATGCCACGTTCTATTTTCTTTAAATACCTTACATTTCAATAAGTTGATTTACACAAGAGACAGATCAATCGTTCTTTCTGCAAGAACTGTCGTTTGGCCTGCATGCAGAATGCACGTATCTTGAGGGCTGTAGTTTCGTGCACATCCGACGTGCGCACCCTATTGAATGGCCTGGACATGAATCCCGAAAAACTTGAACTGCTGGTCACCCGCGAAATGCCGTATGGCAAATACAAGGGCCGGCTCATCGCCGATTTACCGGGGCAGTACCTGAACTGGTTCGCTCGGGAAGGTTTCCCCTCGGGTGAGTTGGGCAGCCTGTTGGCGTTAATGCACGAGATCGACCATAACGGTTTGTCCGAACTGCTTGACCCGCTACGCAAGCGCCAACGCCCGTTCCGCCCCTAACGATTCATACGCCAAGCGAGTTCGTGATGCCGATTGATCAACATGCCGCCACCGCCCTGGACTGCGCCCGAGACGAAGCCTTCTGGCAGCGCATCGCTTCACGCTATGAGGTCGAGCCAGGCCCGATCAACCTGGAAAACGGTTATTTTGGCCGCATGACCCGGACGGTGGTCGAGGACTATCAACACCAGATCGCCGCCATCAACCGCAGCAACTCAGTGTATGTGCGCCATCAGTTCGATCAGGTCGACAGCGTGCTGATTCGCGATCAACTGGCGGCAATGGTCCAAGTGCCAGCCCACGAGATCGCCATCACGCGCTGTGCCTCCGAATCCCTGCAATCATTGATTCGCAACTACAACGCCCTGCAACCCGGCGATCAGGTGTTGATCAGCGATCTGGATTACATCAGCGTGCAAAGCGCCATGCGCTGGCTGGCAAAGAGCCGTGATGTGGAGGTGATCGAAATCCAGCACCCGCACCCTGCCACCTATGAGAGCCTGCTGGACAGTTACCGCTCAGCCTTCGAGAGCCACCCCCGTTTGAAGTTGATGGCGTTGACCCACGTCACCCACCGCACCGGTCTGGTGATGCCGGTGCAAGCGATTGCCGCGTGGGCCAAGACCCATCGCATTGACGTGATCCTCGACGGCGCGCACGCCCTTGGCCAACTCGACTTCAAACTGGACGAGTTGGGCGTGGCGTTTGCCGGATTCAATCTGCAGAAATGGATCGGAGCGCCGCTGAGCCTGGGCTTTATCTACATTGCCCAGGAGCGCCTGACAGACATCGACCCGGACATGGGCGACAGTCGATTTGCAATCGACGATATCCGGTCGCGCGCGCCCTATGGCACGCCCAATATCCCGGCCCTGATGACCCTGCCGCGAGTGTTCGAAGAGCATCTGGCGATGGGCGGTGCCGCCGTGAAGGGCGCACGCCTGAACTACCTGCGCGACCTGTGGGTCAAGCCTGCAAGGGAATTGTCGGGAATTGAGATTTTGACCCCGGACGACGCGCGCCTGTATTGCGGGATCACGGCATTGCGCTTTACCCGCCAAGTGGATCAGCAGCGGATGGTCGAGCGTTTACTGGAGGAGTACAACCTGTTCACGGTGGCGCGCGACGGCGCTGCGTGCGGGCCGTGCATCCGTATCACTCCGGGCTTTACCACGTCGGTGGCGGAGATCGAAACACTGGTACGAGCACTGCGTGAACTGAGCCGGTAACCGCCCTAAAAAACACGGTGCACCCGACCAAGGCGCACCGTGAAAAGCCAAGCAACAACAACCAACAACCTATCCGTTAGTCAAACAACGCCAGCGCTTCAACGCTGGCAGCTTCAATCCGTGCCCACTCGCCATTCTTGATCCAGGCGTTGTCGAGCATCCACGAGCCGCCCACACACATCACGTTCGGCTGCGCCATGTAGCTCTTCAGGTTGTCTGGATTAACGCCACCGGTAGGACAGAAACGAACTTCGCCGAACGGGCCGCCAAGGGCTTTGATTGCCGCAACGCCGCCGCTGATCTCAGCCGGGAACAATTTGAAACGACGGTAACCCAAGGCGTAGCCCATCATGATCTCCGAGGCGCTACTGATCCCCGGCAGCATCGGCAGCGGACTGTCGACGCCAGCTTGAAGCAGCTCGGGCGTGCAACCGGGGGTAACGATGAATTGCGCCCCAGCCGCTTCAGCGTCCGCCAGCATCTGTCGGTCAAGGATGGTGCCGGCACCGACGCACAGTTCGGGGCGTTGCTCACGCAAGACCCGAATCGCGGTCAGGCCGAATGCCGAGCGCAGGGTCACTTCCAGCGTGGTCAATCCGCCAGCGGCCAGCGCATCGGCCAGTGGCAGAATGTCTTGTTCGCGGGCAATGGTTATCACCGGCAAAATCTTCGCCTTGGCGCAGAGTTCGTCGATTTGGACAATCTTGTTCGCCATGCTGTTCAGCGGCAGGTTTTTTTCGATTGTTTTCATGGCGGCTGATCCTTTGCTCATGGGCACCAGTAAATCTCTAAGGAGGAGTTCAGAAAGGCACGGATGGGCATTTGGGCGAGATCATCACCCGCCACTGCCGTGCGTAATGTATCGAGTTTGGCCTGCCCGGAAATGGACAGGATCTGCAGACGTGCAGACGCGAGCAACTGACGCGTCAGGGTCAAGCGCTGGCGTGGCACCGTCGGCGCCAGCATAGGCAAGCAACGACGCGGTCCATCGAGGCGCAATGCTTCGCTGAGGTTCGGACTCTTGGGAAACAGCGACGCAGTGTGGCCGTCATCCCCCATGCCCAGCACCAATACATCGATTGGTGGCAATTCAGCCAAGGCTTGATCGGCCTCTTGTGCCGCCTCATCCAGGGTTGGCGTTGCGCGGTACAGCCCAATGAAACGGGCTTTAGCCGCTGGTCCCTGAAGCAAGTAGCGCTTCAACAGGCCGGCATTGCTGTCGGCATGTTCCACCGGCACCCAGCGTTCGTCCGCCAGGCTGACCACCACCCTGGACCAGTCCAGCGACTGCTGCGCCAGGCTTTGGAAAAATGCCACCGGACTGCGCCCGCCGGACACCACCAGAGTCGCCACGCCATGCGCACTGATTGCGCTGCGCAGTTGCTCAGCCACCGCCGTCGCCACCTCACTGGCCAACAGCGCCGGATTGGCAAACGTGTGAGCGACTATGCCCGCAGGCAGTTCAACTTTAGATATCCCCATACCAGGACCTCCCGTCACGAGTAATCAGTGCAATGGAGCTCATCGGCCCCCACGACCCAGCCGCGTAAGGCTTGGGTGCATCGCCGGCCTTCTTCCAGCCCGCGATCAGTTGGTCGCACCATTGCCATGCGTACTCAATTTCATCTTTACGGACAAACAGGTTCTGATTGCCACGCATGACTTCCAGCAACAACCGCTCGTAGGCATCGGGGATCCGCGCGCTTTGATAGGTGTCTGAAAAATTCAACTGCAAAGGGCCGCTGCGCAGCTGCATGCCTTTATCCAGGCCTTGATCCTTGGTCATCACCTGCAAGGAAATGCCTTCATCGGGCTGCAGGCGAATGATCAACCGGTTGCTGATCTGCAAGCGCTGCTCGGGGGCGAAAATGTAGTGCGGCGGCTCTTTGAAATGGATCACGATCTGCGACAGTTTTTGCGGCATGCGCTTGCCGGTACGCAGGTAGAACGGCACGCCCGACCAGCGCCAGTTGCGAATGTCAGCACGCAACGCAACAAAGGTTTCGGTATCGCTCTGAGTATTGGAGTTTTCTTCCTCCAGATAGCCCGGCACCGGTTTGCCTTCGCTGTAACCGGCAATGTACTGGCCCCGCACCACCTGAGTGGCAAGGCGTTCAGGGGTGAACGGCGCCAGGGCTTTAAGCACCTTGACCTTCTCGTCGCGAATGCTGTCGGCGGACAGGTCGCTCGGCGGGTCCATGGCGATCAGGCAAAGCAGTTGCAGCAAGTGATTCTGGATCATGTCGCGCAGTTGCCCGGCCTGATCGAAGTAACCCCAACGGCCTTCGATGCCGACCTGTTCGGCGACCGTGATTTCAACGTGGGAAATGTGGTTCTGATTCCACTGGGTCTCGAACAGGCTGTTGGCAAACCGCAGGGCGATCAAGTTCTGTACGGTTTCCTTGCCCAGATAGTGGTCGATTCGATAGACGCGGTTTTCCGGAAAGAACTGCGCGACCGCATCGTTGACCCGACGCGAGGAGGCCAGGTCGTGGCCGATTGGTTTTTCCAGTACGGCACGGGTGCGCTCGGTCAGATTGACCGACGCGAGGTTCTCGCAGATCGCGCCATACACCGAAGCCGGGGTAGCAAAATAGGCGATCAAACGCTCGGCGTCGCCCACCCGATCAGCCAGTGCGACATAATCCTCGGCCTTGAGAAAGTCCACATGCAGGTAACTCAGGCGCGCCTGAAAACGCTGCACATGTTCATCTTCAAGCTCGGCCTCGGGTACGAATCGGCGCAAACTGCTGTCTATGTAAGCCAAATGCTGCTGTTCACTGCCGGACTCACGCGCCAAGGCAAAAATACGGGTATCGGCATGCAACAACCCAGCGCGGTCAAGCTGGTACAAGGCCGGAAACAGCTTGCGCACTGCCAGGTCGCCTAACGCGCCAAACAAGGCAAAGGTGCACGATTCAACCGTTATCAGGGGCATAATGTTTGTTCTTTTATCAAGTTAGGCTACAAATACCTTTTTTAAAGGCAGTATTCAAGATCAAATGTAGTAATAACCACAACATTTCGTCTAAAACCAGATTCCGATGGTGATCGACGAGGGCCATCAGTACGATAGGCCACCTTTACCAGCGTCTGTAAGACTCTCGATGACAGGCATTGCCAGGGTGTGTACAAATCAGTCTGTTGCCTGCTCGACAAGGATATAAAATGGACCGCATGCGCAACCTCCTGGAGCATATCCAGGGCCGTCTCGATGAATTGAACAAGGCTGAGCGCAAGGTCGCCGAGGTGATCCTGCTCAACCCACAGCAAGCGACGCGCTTGAGTATCGCCGCGCTCGCTCAGGCCGCCAAGGTCAGCGAGCCCACGGTCAACCGCTTTTGCCGCTCGTTCGGTGTCAGCGGTTATCCCGAGCTCAAGTTGCAGCTGGCGCAAAGTCTGGCCAGTGGCGCGGCGTATGTAAGCCGCGCAGTGGAGGCCGACGACAACCCCGAGGACTACACCCGGAAAATTTTCGGCAGCGCCATTGCCTCGCTGGACAGCGCCCTTCAGCAACTCGATTCGAACCTGATCAGCAAAGCCGTGGATCTATTGATTCAGGCGCGGCAGATCCATTTTTTTGGCCTCGGCGCTTCGGCCCCGGTGGCGATGGATGCGCAGCATAAATTCTTTCGTTTCAACCTCGCGGTGACCGCGCACGTTGATGTGCTGATGCAGCGCATGATCGCTTCCGTCGCACATACCGGCGAGTTATTTGTGATCATTTCCTACACCGGCCGCACCCGCGAACTGGTGGAAGTGGCCCGCATTGCCCGCGAAAACGGCGCCTCGGTTCTGGGCCTGACCGCCGAGGGGTCGCCACTGGCCAAGGCCAGCACCCTGAGCTTGAATATCCCGCTCCCAGAAGACACCGACATCTATATGCCGATGACCTCACGGATCATCCAGCTCACCGTGCTCGACGTATTGGCCACCGGCATGACCCTGCGCCGGGGCGTGGATTTCCAGCCGCATTTGCGCAAAATCAAGGAAAGCCTCAACGCCAGCCGTTATCCGATTGACGATGAGTTGATTTAAGGCCCGGTCACCATCGGGCACACCGCATCGAGCCAGCGCTTCTGCGCCAAACGACTCAAAAAAAACGGGCAGCCAGGCTGCCCGCAAAGCACACACATACCTTGATCACTGACAGCGCGTCTTCAAACCTTGCTTAGCGCTAAAACCCGCTTAGAACTTCGACTGAATCTTCAAACCTGCAACCAGCGCATCGTCAACCTGATCGACGCCACCTGGGTGTTTGATGAATTGCAGGTTGGGACGCACGGTCAGCCAATTGGTGACGTGGAAACCGTAGTAAATCTCGGCGTTGTATTCAGTACTCTGCACCGGCAGATAGTTAGGGTTGTCGTAATCGTCGATCCCGCTGATTTGGTTGACCAGACGTGCACGGTCTTGCGCATCATCATTGACGTGAATCCGAGCGATACCCACGCCCATGTCATCTTTTGGACGCGCATTGAACGGACCTTTGTAGGTCAGGCCGATCTGCTGGTAGTTATCGATGTAGTTGGTAGCCTTGTCATGCACGGTTGCGTTGGCGAACGCACTCAAGCCACGGGCAGCATCGCCGTTGTGGGTGGTGAGTTGCTGCTGTGCCACGACCCACCAGCCATGCTTGCTGCTGTGCGACTGGTATTCCCCGCCCGGGGTGAGTGGCTGCGCCTGACCGTCGGCGCCTTTGTAAACGTCGTCGGCTTTGGCGGTGCTGTAGTAGTAACCGAGACGGTATTCGCCCGGCAGGTCGTTGACCTTCGGCGACCAGACCAACTCGGTGGGGATGATCATGCCTTTGGTACCGCTGCCACTGAGCTTGAAGCCGTTACCGGTTTCCAGGTTGGATGGGTTCTGCTCGAACGCGCCGACCTGTGCATAGAACTCGGGGGTGATGTTGTATTTAACACGTAACGCCCACTGGCTGACCGGCCAGTTGTACCAGATGCTGCCGACCCAGTTACCCACTTGCGAGCCGCAGAACGCAAGGTTCTGGAAGTCGCACGGGAAGCTGTTGAAGTCTTCGCCTGGCCCAAAACGACCAGCTTTAACATCCAGTGCGCCGTCAAAATATTTCTGCTTGGCCCACATTTGCGTCAGGCGCCAGGTCTGACCACGGCCCCAGACTTCCTGTGACGAACTAAAGGTGCCAGCACGCGGATCGCCTATGCGGTCATTGGAGATGTTGCGGCCACTGCGCTCAGTGATCGCCAGTTTGAATTCAGCGTCATGCCAGCCGAGGATTTTTTGCAGATCCAGGTCCACGCCCAGAGCGAACTGATCCGCATAGCGCGCAGTCTTGTCGTTGTTGTAGCCGCCGTGCAAGTTGCTGCCGACTTCCCCTACGTACTCAAGTGAAAAGTCATATCCCTTGTTCAGCAGTTCGGTACGCGTGCCGCCCCAGTCACCCGACATCCACTGCGAGTTCGGATCAAAAGCATCAGCCGCGTGCACGCTTCCAGCCAAGCTTAATGCACCCAAAACAGACAGCGTGCTAATCAGCTTGAATTGGGTAAGCGATTTGGCTTCTTTATGATTCATCCCTTAAATCCTCTTATTGTTATTAGCGCTAGTAGGTGACTTGCATTGACTAACATCGTGTCGCTGGCTGACCGACTGTTAAGGCCTGATCGATCAAACCCGCGATGCTCGGCGCACCCCGTCATTGGTTGCGACTAATTTGCGTGACATTGCCCACACGTTCAGCGGGCTGGGACTTTCCCAAAACCCCGAGCCGCTCACCGCTCTTGGCGTCGAACAGCAACACTTTTGAAGGATCGAACTGCAGGTTCAGTGATTCCCCTACCTGCGGCGCAACGTCCGGCGCCAGGCGGCAGCAGACCTTGCTCTGGTTAAGCGTGACGAACACCAAGGTGTCCGGCCCGGTCGGCTCGGTGACTTGAACTTCGGCGCGAATAGTCGGCAAGCCGTTGGGTTCGACGGGTGCCAGAACGATCTGTTCAGGACGCATGCCGAGAATCACTTCACGGTCTTCCAGGCCCGCATCAAGCATGCCCAGCGGCAGCTCGCAACGCGCCTGACCACTGTCGAGCAGGGCCAGCAGCCGCCCGTCCTTACGTTGCAGGCGCAAGGGGATGAAGTTCATCGGCGGCGAACCGATGAAGCTGGCGACGAACAGGTTGGCCGGATCGTTGTAAATCTGCTTCGGCGTGCCGAACTGCTGAATGATCCCGTCCTTCATCACCGCCACTTTGTCGCCCAGAGTCATGGCTTCGATCTGGTCGTGGGTCACGTAAACCGTGGTGGTTTTCAGGCGCTGGTGCATCAGTTTCATTTCAGTCCGCATCTCGACCCGCAGCTTGGCGTCGAGGTTGGAAAGCGGCTCATCGAACAGGTAGATTTTCGGCCGCCGCGCCAACGCACGACCCATGGCCACACGCTGTTGCTGCCCACCGGAAAGCTGGCCGGGCTTCCGATTGAGCAGGTGTTCGATCTGCAACAGCTTGGCGACCCGCGCGACCTCCTCTTCGATGGCTGCGGGCGCCATCTTGCGGATTTTCAAACCAAACGAGATGTTTTCGCGCACGCTCATGGTTGGGTACAACGCGTAAGACTGGAACACCATGGCGATGTCACGATCCTTGGGGCTCATGCCACTGATGTCCGCGTCATCGATCAGGATCGAGCCGCCGCTGATGTTTTCCAGCCCGGCAATGCAGTTCATCAACGTCGATTTACCGCAGCCCGAAGGACCGACCAGAATCAGAAACTCGCCGTCATCGATCTTCAGTTCGATGTTTTTCAAGGTGTCCGGCAAACCGCTGCCGTAGGTCTTGTTGACGTTGCGCAATTCGAGAGTTGCCATGATTACCCCTTGACCGCGCCGGCCGTCAGCCCACGCAGGAAATACTTACCAGCCAGCACATAGACCAGCAGCGTCGGCAGCCCGGCGATCATCGCCGCTGCCATATCAACGTTGTATTCCTTGGCACCGGTGCTGGTGTTGACCAGGTTGTTCAGTGCCACGGTGATGGGCTGCGAGTCGCCACTGGAGAAGACCACACCGAACAGGAAGTCGTTCCAGATCTGGGTAAACTGCCAGATCAGGCAGACCATGATGATCGGCGTCGACATCGGCAGAATGATCCGGCCGAAGATGGTGAAAAATCCGGCACCGTCCAGCCGCGCAGCCTTGACCAACGCATCCGGAATGCTCACGTAGTAGTTGCGGAAGAACAGCGTGGTGAATGCCAGGCCGTAGACCACATGCACGAACACCAGGCCGGTGGTGGAGGCTGCCAGCCCCATCTTGCCGACCGTGAACGACGCCGGCAGCAGCACGGTCTGGAACGGCAGGAAACAGCCGAACAACAACAGACCGAAAAACAATTGCGAACCCCGAAAGCGCCACATCGCCAGCACGTAACCGTTGATGGCGCCGATGGCTGTGGAGATCAGAACCGCTGGCACGGTGATTTTCACCGAGTTCCAGAAGTAGCCATCGACCGTGGCCCAGGCCTTGACCCACCCCATGCCGGTGACCACTGTCGGCCAGCTCAACAAGTTACCAGTGCTGATGTCTTCCGGAGATTTGAAGCTGGTCAGCAGCATCACGATCAGCGGCACCAGATACACCACGACCGCCAACAGCAAGACCGCATAGATCGCGACCCGGCTGATGCTGATGGAAGGTTTACCCACCTGACTATTCATGGCGTTTGGTCCTCAGCTCGGAGTACAGATATGGCACGAGGATGGCGAGAATCGCGCCGAGCATCAGGATTGCACTCGCCGAGCCCATGCCCATCTGGCCACGGCTGAAGGTGAACGAGTACATGAACATCGCGGGCAAGTCCGAGGAGTAGCCGGGGCCACCTGCGGTCATCGACGCCACCAAGTCGAAGCTCTTGATGGCGATGTGCGCCAGAATCATCACCGCGCTGAAAAACACCGGGCGCAGGCTTGGCAGCACGACGCGCAGATAGATGGTTGGCAGGCTAGCGCCGTCGATCTGCGCGGCACGAATGATCGACTGATCGACCCCGCGCAACCCGGCGAGAAACAGCGCCATAACGAACCCGGAAGACTGCCAGACCGCTGCGATCACCAGGCAGTACACGACGCGGCTCGGGTCGACCAGCCAATCCAGGCGGAAGCCTTCCCAGCCCCAGTCACGGAGCATTTTGTCCAGACCAAGACCGGGGTTGAGCAGCCATTTCCAGGCCGTACCGGTGACGATCATCGACAGCGCCATCGGGTACAAATAGACCGTGCGGATAAAACCTTCACGACGGATGCGCTGGTCCAGCAGGACCGCGAGCACGACACCTAGCACCAGACTGATGCCTATGAACATGCCGCCGAATACCGCCAGGTTCTTGCTCGCCACCCACCAACGATCGTTGTCGAGCAGACGTGTGTATTGCTGCAAACCCGCCCACTTGTAGCTGGGCATAAACGTTGAATTGGTGAACGAAAGTACAAACGTCCACAGGATATAACCATAGAAACCGACCAGCACGATCAGCATGCTTGGCGCCAACACCAACTTGGGCAGCCAGCGTTGCAGCACATCGAACGGTGAGGCCTTGCTGAACACAGCGACAGAGCTCATCTGAAAAATCCAGTTCGAGAACAAGGAATCCAGGCCGAACGCCAGCGTGAAACCCGTTAAGGTTTCAGCAGCATGCGCTACGGCTGGGGTGTACCGCTGGCGAACCAGCGGTGATTCAATAGTCGATTACTTGGCTGACTGGATGCCCGAGTACAGCTTTTTGACGACGGCTTGCGGGTCGGCTTTCGGGTCGCTCATGAAATTAGTGACCGTGTCGAAGATCGCGCCCTGCACAGCGAGCGAGGTGGCCATGTTGTGCGCCATGCTTGGCTCAAGTTTGCCGTTCTTGTCGGCGTCCTTGAAGTCCTTTGCCGAGGCCTGACCACAACTGTCGAACTTGCTCATGTCCAGATCGTTACGAACCGGGATCGAGCCTTTGTTCTGGTTGAACACGTATTGGAACTCAGGCTCGAGGGCGATTTTTGCCACATCGTTCTGAGCCGCGAGGTTGCCAGGAGTATTGTTTTTGGCAGACAACTTGAACATCGCCAGCGAATCGATGTTGTAGGTGTAGCTGCCTTGGGTGCCAGGGAAAGGAACGCATTGGTAGTCTTTACCGGCAACCTTACCGGCGGCACTCCACTCGCTCTTGGCCCAGTCGCCCATCATCTGCATACCGGCCTTGCCCTGAATGACGTCAGCCGCTGCAAGGTTCCAGTCACGCCCGGCACGGTTGTTGTCCATGTAGCCAATGAGTTTTTTCAGCGTGGCGAACACCTCGACCATCTTGTCGCCCGTCAGGGTTTTCTCGTCGAGATCAAGGAAGGCTTTTTTGTAGCCATCCGGCCCCATGATGCTCAGCACCAGGTCTTCGAATACCGTGCTGTCCTGCCAAGGTTGGCCACCATGGGCCAAGGGGATGAAGCCGGCTGCCTTGAGCTTGTCACCTGCCGCGAAGAACTCATCAAGGGTGACAGGCGCTTTGTCGATACCGGCTTTCTTGAACACTTCCGGGTTGATCCACAACCAGTTCACCCGGTGAATGTTCACCGGCACCGCCACGTAGTGACCTTCGTACTTCATGGTGTCGGAGACGGTTTTGGACAGCAGCTTGTCCCAGTTATTGGCTTTCGAAACGTCGTCGAGGTTGGTCAGCAGGCCCAAGGCGCCCCACTCTTGCAGGTCCGGACCTTTGATCTGTGCAGCAGAAGGTGGATTGCCAGACACCGCACGGGTCTTCAGTACGGTCATGGCCGCTGCACCACCGCCACCGGCGACGGCGCTGTCCTGCCAGCTATAGCCGTCTTTTTCGACTAGCTTTTTCAGGACATCGACAGCCTTTGCTTCGCCGCCCGACGTCCACCAGTGGACCACTTCCACGGTGCCTTTTGAACCGGCAGGCGCATCCGCAGCAAGAACGCTCAGAGGGAACAACGAGGCGAGGGAAATGACAGCAGCGAGGCGGGAGATCGAATTCATCTGATTACCTTTTCTTGTTGTTATGCATGAGCAAGTCTGGTGCTTGCGCTGCATAGATTTTAACCAAGGGTTTCGGCGCCATGGTAACGAAGGGACGCGCAAAGGTCACAGCCTGGTTACATAAAGGAAACAGTCGTAGAAAGGCCTGTCAGTCGTGGGTTCGCGGCAGGCGCAAGGTCACACGCAATCCGCCTTCGCGGAGGTTTTGCAGGCTCACTTCTCCGCCATGGCTGTGGGCAATATTGCGCGCAATACCCAAGCCCAGGCCGTAACCCTGTTGTTGCTTGCCTGCCAGGCGAAAATGCGGCTCGAATACTTGTTCCTGGCGCTGCTCGGGCACACCGGGACCCTCGTCATCGACGTGCAGGACGAACGCTTCGGCGTCGTCATCGACATGCAGGTGGGCCTTCTGCCCGTATTTGAGCGCGTTGTCGATCAGGTTGCCGATGCAGCGTTTGAGCGCCAGTGGCTTGCCCGGATAAAACGCGGCGGCCTTCCCCTGCTGAGTGACACGGCCATTGCCGGTTGGCGAAAGGTAGGGTTCGACCAGACAATGCAGCACCTGATTGAGGTCCACCGGTTCAATGTTTTCGTGGATATCCGTATCTTTCACGCATTGCAGCGCGCCTTTGACCAATAACTCCAACTCGTCGAGGTCGCGACTGAATTTTGCTTGCACCGCCTCATCGTCCAACAGCTCGACCCTCAGCCGCAGACGCGTGATGGGCGTACGCAAATCGTGGGAAATCGCGCTGAACAGCTGGCTGCGTTCCGAGAGGTAGCGACTGATACGCTCGCGCATGGCGTTGAACGCCCGGCTGACTTCCACCACCTCGCTGCCCCCACCTTCGACGACCGGTTCGACCACCGTACCCAGCGACATTTCCCGCGCCGCGCGGGCCAGACGCTTGAGCGGGCGACTTTGCCAATGCACCAACAGGCCGATAAACAACAACAGAAAGCTGCTGGTCAGCACGATGAACCAGACCTGCTGCGCCGGCAGATCCTGCTCTTCGAGCGTGGTGTAGGGTTCGGGCAGCAACGAAGCGATGTACAACCATTCGCCGGCCGCCAGTTCGATCTGGGTGACCAGAACGGGCGGATTGATCGGTTCCAGACTCAAGGCGTAATGCGCCCAGGAGCGCGGCAGCTCATCCAGCTTGATGCCACCGTTAAAAATCCGCAGGTCTTCGGGTCGCACGAAACTCACCGAAATATTCGGCTCACTGCCGAGACGCTGACGCAGCACTTCATCGACCGCGTTCAGCACTGCGGTCTTGCGCGGAGTCGGCCCCAGCACTTCCATTTCCAACGGTTTGTCATTCAGGGTCACGACGAAGCGTGTACCGCCCATGCTGCGCAATTGATCGAGCACCAGCGGACGATAAGCCACCGGCAGTGATCGGAAGTAACTGACACTGGCGGCCATGGAGTGCGCGAGGCTGCGGGCGCTGGTGACCAAGCCTTCCATTTTCGTGGCGCGCAATTGCGACAACCAGATCGCGCTGGACAATCCCTGCGCCAGCAGCACGACCAACAACGTCAGCAACAGCATGCGACCCAGCAACGAGTGCGGCACCAGCAGACGCCAACCTTTTTCAGTAGCCATGGTTGACCAACGACGTGACATTCGCAGCCAACAGGTAGCCACTGCCACGCACGGTACGAATCAGCCGCGGCGCCTTGCCGGTATCTCGCAATCGTTGACGCAGACGACTGACAGCCATGTCGACAATGCGCTCCAGAGGCATCAGTTCACGACCCCGAGTGGCATTGCCAATAGTGTCGCGATCGAGGATTTGCTGCGGGCGATCCAGAAACAATTTGAGCAAGGCAAAATCGGCACCGGAGAGGATCACTTCCTCGCCATCATTGTGAAAGAGTCGGTGACTGACCATGTCCAGCCGCCATTCATCGAACATCAGTACCTCACCGGCGCCACGCTCATGGCCGAATTGCGCACGTCGCAACAGGGCCTTGATTCGAGCCTGCAGTTCGCGGGGACTGAAAGGCTTGCCCAGATAATCATCAGCGCCCAATTCCAGGCCAATCACCCGATCGGCTTCGTCGGAACTGGCCGTGAGCATGATGATCGGGACCTGGGACTGACGCGGATGCTGACGCACCCAGCGGCACAGACTGAAACCATCTTCGTCGGGCAGCATGACATCGAGGATCACCAGATCGCTGGGTTCTTCGTTGAGCGCCTGGCGAAAACCGGCACCATCGCCCACCGTGCGCACGACGAAGCCACAACGACTCAGGTAGGTTTGCAGCAATTCACGAATTTCCTGATCATCATCGACCAGCAAAATCGACTTACTGACTGAACTCACATCCATCGTCCTTGTTCTGAATAAAACATGCGCCTCATGAACGAGGCCTGGCACAGGTTACACGGTCCCAGACTGCGCCGAGCGCAACAGGTTCAATACAGCCCTCAGCCAAATGCCTGCTGCAACGCCACACCCGCCCCCATCAAACCGGGGTATTCGGCGGTCACCAGCCATACTGGAATGCCCTTGAAATAATCTTTCATCAAGCCTTTTTCGGCAAAGGACCGGGCAAAACCGCTGGCGATGAAAAAGTCGGTGAAGCGCGGCACGACCCCGCCCACGATATAGACACCGCCACGACCGCCGACGGTCAGCACGTTATTACCCGCCACCCGTCCCAGCCAGCAACAGAACTGCTCCAGCACCGCCGCAGCCACCGGATCGCCTGCCAGCGCCGCCGAGGTGATGGCGGCCGGTGATTTAAGCGTGGGCTCAATGTTATCCAGCGAACAGCTAACCTTGTACAAGAGCAACAACCCACTGCCGCTGAGCACGGTTTCGGCACTGACATGCTCGTGCTCGGTCATCAGGCGCGCCCATATCTGCGCTTCACGTGGAGTGCCGAGCGGCAGATCCACATGCCCGCCCTCCCCCGGCAACGCCATCCAGTGGTTGTCGGCGAGAGGCAACAAGGTGCCCACGCCAAGCCCGGTCCCCGGACCGATCACCACCCGTGGACGAGCTTCCTCGGGGATGCCGTGGCAGACCGTCAGGTACTCATCATCACGCAGACGCGTCATGCCCAGCGCCATCGCAGAGAAGTCATTGATCAGCAGCAGGTTATCCAGCTTCAGGCGCGCACAGAACGCCGCGCGGCTAATGCGCCAGTGGCTGTTGGTGAAGTGAAATTCGTCGCCGCCCACCGGCCCGGCAACCGCCAGACAGATGGAGCCGACTTCGCCCGGATGCAGGTCCAGGTCTTCGAGATAGACCTCAAGGGCTTTTTCCGGGCTGGCGTAATCGATGGTCGGGAAGACCCGGATCGAATGCAACTGACCGTCTTCCCAGATGGCAAAACGCGCATTGGTGCCGCCAATATCACCGACCAAAGCCAATTTCACTTAAGCGTCTCCAGACCCGAAGTAAAGGCACTCGCGCCCTGCTCTGCCGAGCTGAAGGCCATGCGCATGAAGCCAAACAGCTCGCGTCCACAACCGACACCGTTGTCGAGCAGACCAATCGCTGGCTCTCTGGCGGCCAATTCTGCGGGCTCGACCAGAACCTGCAATGTACCTTTAACGCCGTCGACGCGAATGATATCTCCGTCACGAACCAGCGCTAAAGGTCCGCCGTCGAAGGCTTCAGGGCAGACATGGATCGCTGCCGGAATCTTCCCGGACGCACCGGACATGCGCCCATCGGTGACTAGCGCGACTTTAAAACCACGGTCCTGCAGCACGCCAAGGAACGGCGTCATCTTGTGCAGCTCGGGCATGCCATTGGAACGCGGCCCCTGGAAGCGCATCACCGCAACGAAGTCGCGCTCCAGTTTGCCAGCCTTGAATGCGTCGGCCAGGTCCTGCTGATCCTGGAACACCAGCGCCGGGGCTTGTATCACTTGATGTTCAGGCGCCACAGCGGAGACTTTCATCACCCCGCGACCGAGGTTGCCTTCCATCACGCGCAAACCGCCTTCAGGCGAAAATGGCCGCGCAACAGGGCGCAGGATGTCTTCATCCAGGCTTTCGATAGGCCCTTCGCGCCAGACCAGCTTGCCGTCTTCGAGGAACGGTTCGCGGGTGTAACGGCTCAGGCCGAAACCGGCGACGGTGTTGACGTTTTCGTGCAGCAGCCCGGCTTCCAGCAGTTCACGGATCAGGAACGACATGCCGCCCGCCGCCTGGAAGTGGTTGATGTCGGCCTTGCCGTTTGGATAAACGTGGGTCAGGGTCGGCACCACTTCCGACAGATCCGCCATGTCCTGCCAGGTCAGCTTGATACCGGCAGCCATGGCAATCGCTGGCATGTGCAACGTGTGGTTGGTCGAGCCGCCAGTGGCGTGCAGGGCAACGATGGAGTTGACCAGCGAACGCTCGTCGACGATCTCGCCCAGTGGCATGAAGTCGCCACTTTGCTTGGTCAGACGCGTGACCTGGTGCGCCGCTTCGCGGGTCAGGGCATCGCGCAACGGCGTGTACGGGTTGACGAACGAGGCACCCGGCAAGTGCAGACCCATGACTTCCATCAGTAACTGATTGGTGTTGGCAGTGCCATAGAACGTACAGGTGCCGGGGCTGTGGTAGGACTTCATCTCCGATTCCAGCAGCTCTTCCCGGCTGGCCTTGCCTTCGGCGTAGCGTTGACGGACGTCGGCTTTTTCCTTGTTCGAGATACCCGATGGCATCGGCCCGCCCGGCACGAACAGCGTTGGCAAGTGACCAAAACGCAATGCACCCATCAGCAGGCCCGGCACGATCTTGTCGCAGATACCCAAGCACAACGTAGCGTCGAACATGTTGTGCGACAGCGCGATGGCGGTGGCCATGGCGATCACTTCACGGCTGGCGATGCCCAGCTCCATGCCCGGCTCGCCTTGGGTCACGCCGTCACACATTGCCGGCACACCACCGGCGAACTGGCCGACCGAGCCGATATCGCGCAAGGCCTGTTTGAGCTGGTCCGGGAAATGCTCGTATGGCTGATGCGCTGACAGCATGTCGTTATAAGACGAAACAATGGCCACGTTGGCGGCGTTCATCATTTTCAGGCTTTGCTTGTCTTCGGTGCCGCAGCCCGCGACACCATGAGCAAAGTTGGCGCATTGCAGCTTGCCGCGCATAGGGCCGTCACTGGCGGCGCCGTGGATCATTTGCAGATAGCGCTCGCGCGTCGCACGACTACGGGCGATTAGCCGCTCAGTTACCTCAAGAACGCGGGGATGCATGTGATGAACTCCAGGCTTACGGATAGGTGACCCGTTCAGGTGATTCCAATTATCGACTGTGCGGCCTAGGCTGAGCAAAGGCTTGATGTCGAACATCTGAACCGGACTTACGGGCTACTCGTTGTAGATAAAACAAAATATTGCCATTAAAAAGGCTTGTTTTCTATTTTTATGCGAATAATCTTGTAATTCCAACAACAAATTTAAAAGAGGACGGCTGCATGACGCTTCGTATCGCTATCAATGGCTTTGGCCGCATTGGCCGCAATGTCCTACGCGCACTCTATACCCAAGGCTATCGAGAGGACCTGCAGGTCGTCGCCATTAACGACCTGGGTGACAGCGCGATCAACGCGCACCTGCTGCAATTCGACACCACCCATGGCCATTTTGGCGGCACAGTAAAATTCGACCATGAAAGCCTGACCGTCAACGGTGACCGAATCGCGGTCAGCGCCATCCGCAATCCGGCAGAGCTGCCGTGGAAGGCAGAAAACATTGATGTGGTGTTCGAATGCACCGGCCTGTTCACCGACCGCAACAAAGCCGCTGCGCATATTACTGCCGGCGCGCGCAAAGTAATCGTCTCGGCCCCGTCCAAAGGCGCGGACGCCACCGTGGTTTACGGCGTCAACCACGACATCCTGCGTCAATCGCATCAGATTATTTCCAACGCATCCTGCACCACCAACTGCCTGGCGCCCATCGCACAGATTCTGCACCGTGAATGGGGGATTGAAAGCGGTTTGATGACCACCATCCACGCCTACACCAATGACCAGAATCTGACCGACGTGTACCACACCGACCTGTACCGTGCGCGTTCGGCCACCCAGTCGATGATCCCGACCAAGACGGGTGCAGCAGAAGCCGTCGGCCTGGTGCTACCGGAACTGGCAGGCAAACTCAACGGCATGGCGGTTCGCGTCCCGGTGATCAACGTATCGCTAGTGGACCTGACCGTGCAGCTCAAGCGCGAAGCCACGGCTGAAGAAGTCAACGCGATCTTCAAAGAAGCCAGTCAGCACTCGAAAATCCTCGGCTACAATACCCTGCCGCTGGTGTCCCACGACTTCAACCACAACCCGCTGTCGTCGATCTTCGATGCCAACCACACCAAGGCTAACGGCAAGCTGATGAAAGTGCTGGCCTGGTATGACAACGAATGGGCATTCTCCAACCGCATGCTGGACAACTGCCTGGCGCTACATAACGCCCAGTAAAACCATCTTGCATGAGGGCTTCAAGCACGGCCAGCCCTGTTAAGCTGGCCGGGTTGTCAAATGGACAGACGCCTCATGCCCCTCGAGACCAAGACCGGAACACCGCACCGGTCAATCCTTTCACGCCGTTTGTTTGCCATCCTTGCTTACGTCAGTGTAGGGATCGGGCTGATCGGCATCGTCGTGCCCGGCTTGCCCACCACCGAATTTGTCCTGCTGGCCGCGTGGGCTGCGACCAAAAGTTCGCCACGCCTGAGCGCGTGGCTGGAAAACCATCGCCTGTTTGGACCCATCCTGAATAACTGGCGCAACGGGCGTTTGATCACCCGTCGCGCGAAAATCAGCGCCACCCTGAGCATGGTGCTGTGTGCCAGCATCATGCTAATCCTGCTTGAACACCACTGGCCGGTGTACCTCGCCATCGCGGGCATGAGCCTGGGAAACCTGTGGATCTGGTCGCGACCCGAGCCCGTGAATGCATAACCCTCCTAAACGCCTGCCATGGGCTGTTGCTGCAATGCGACATTTTCAATCGGAATGCCTACGGCATCATTAGCAATCACGTTGCATAAGAGGCTCTGTTGACCTACGTCATATTTAGCGGCAGTCATGGCACCTACCCTGAGGCACTACTTCTCCTGGATGGAGCTGCGCAATGTCTCAAGCTACCGGCAAACTTAGGCTCGGCGCACTTGTCGCGCTTGTCGTAGGATCAATGATCGGGGGAGGCATCTTTTCGCTCCCGCAGAACATGGCAGTCAGTGCCGACGTAGGCGCGATTTTAATCGGTTGGGCCATTTCAGCGGTGGGTATGTTGACCTTGGGTTTCGTGTTCCAGACCCTGGCCAACCGCAAGCCCGATCTTGATGGTGGGGTCTACGCCTACGCCAAGGCAGGTTTCGGCGACTACATGGGGTTCTCGTCCGCGTGGGGTTACTGGATCAGTGCGTGGTTGGGCAACATTGGCTACTTCGTTCTGCTGTTCAGCACCCTCGGTTACTTCTTCCCGATTTTTGGCCAGGGCAACACGCTAGCGTCGATCATCGGCGCTTCAGTGCTGCTGTGGGCGGTGCACTTTCTGGTGTTGCGCGGGATCAAGGAGGCGGCGTTCATCAATCTGGTGACCACCGTCGCCAAAGTCGTACCGTTGCTGCTGTTCGTGTTGATCGCCCTCTTCGCGTTCAAGCTGGACATCTTCACTGCTGACATTTGGGGCTTTAAAAACCCGGATCTGGGCAGTGTGCTGAATCAGGTCCGCAACATGATGTTGGTCACCGTTTGGGTGTTCATCGGCATCGAAGGCGCAAGCATCTTCTCCGCCCGCGCCGAGAAACGTTCGGACGTGGGCAAGGCCACCATCATCGGTTTCATCACCGTGCTGCTGTTTCTGGTACTGGTGAACGTATTGTCGCTGGGCATCATGACCCAGCCCGAGTTGGCCAAACTGCAAAACCCTTCCATGGCCGCCGTGCTTGAACACGTCGTAGGGCATTGGGGTGCAGTGCTGATCAGCGTTGGTCTGGTTATTTCCCTGCTCGGTGCGCTGTTGTCGTGGGTGCTGCTGTGCGCAGAGATCATGTTCGCCGCAGCCAAAGACAGCACCATGCCAGCGTTCCTCAAAAAGGAAAATGCCAACCACGTGCCGGCCAATGCCTTGTGGCTGACCAACGGTCTGGTTCAGGTTTTCCTGATCATCACCCTGTTCTCGGCCAGCACCTACCTGTCACTGATCTACCTCGCCACCTCGATGATTTTGATTCCATACCTGTGGTCGGCGGCGTATGCCCTGTTGCTGGCGGTGCGCGGCGAGACCTATGAGCAAGCCTTGACCGAACGCAAGAAGGACCTCGCTATCAGCGCCGTCGCGCTGACCTACGCGATCTGGTTGATCTACGCCGGCGGCATGAAGTACCTGCTGCTGTCGGCGCTGCTTTATGCCCCGGGGGTGATCCTGTTTGCCAAGGCGAAACATGAAGCAGGCCAACCCGTTTTCACCAACGTTGAGAAGCTGATCTTTGTCGCAGTGGTCATCGGCGCGCTGGTTGCCGCCTATGGTCTCTATGACGGCTTCCTGACCCTGTAACACCCATGCGTACATCATTGGAGGAATACAGATATGTCCACCGATAAAGTCAAACTTGGCGTTCACTCTGAAGTTGGCAAACTTCGAAAAGTCATGGTGTGCTCACCAGGCTTGGCGCATCAACGCCTGACTCCGACTAACTGCGACGAGTTGCTGTTCGATGACGTGCTGTGGGTCGGTCAGGCCAAGCGCGATCACTTCGACTTCGTCACTAAAATGCGTGAGCGCGGCACTGAAGTGCTGGAAATGCACAACCTGCTGACCGACATCGTCGCGTTTCCAGACGCACTGGACTGGATTCTCGAACGCAAGATTTCCCCCAACCTGGTGGGTGTTGCCCTGGTCGATGAAGTCGACGCCTGGGTGCGCAGCCTGGAGCCACGCCAGATCGCCGAATTCCTGATTGGCGGGGTATCGGCCGATGATCTGCCGACCAGCTTCGGCGGCAAGACCATCGAAATGTTCCGCGATTTCCTCGGTCACTCCAGCTTCATCCTGCCTCCACTGCCCAACGCTATATTCACCCGCGACACCACCTGCTGGATTTATGGCGGTGTGACCCTGAATCCGATGTATTGGCCTGCCCGTCGTCAGGAAACCCTGCTGGCCAGCGCCATCTATAAATTCCACCCGGAGTTCACCAACGCCGACTTCCAAGTCTGGTACGGCGACCCCGATCTGGATCATGGCAACGCCACCCTTGAAGGCGGCGATGTCATGCCTATCGGCAACGGTGTGGTACTGATCGGCATGGGCGAGCGCACCTCGCATCAGGCCATTGGTCAACTGGCGCAGAACTTGTTCAAAAACAATGCGGTCGAACGGGTCATTGTCGCGGGTCTGCCAAAGTCCCGCTCTGCGATGCACCTGGATACCGTGTTCAGTTTCTGCGACCGCGATCTGGTGACGATTTTCCCGGAAGTGGTCAGCCAGATCGTCGCGTTCAGCCTGCGCCCCGATGACAGCAAGCCGGGCGGCATTGACGTGCGTCGCGAAAAAACCAACTTCCTTGATACCGTGGCCGCTGCGCTCAATCTCAAAACCCTGCGCGTGGTCGAAACCGGTGGTAACAGCTTCGCCGCCGAACGCGAGCAATGGGATGACGGCAACAACGTGGTCGCGCTGGAACCGGGCGTGGTCATCGGCTACGACCGTAATACGTACACCAATACTCTGCTGCGCAAGGCCGGGGTCGAAGTCATTACCATCAGCGCCAGCGAACTCGGCCGGGGTCGCGGCGGTGGTCACTGCATGACCTGCCCGATCCTGCGCGACCCGATCGATTACTGATACATCGATCACCCACATGTGCCCTGGCTTGGCCCTATCCCGTGCCAGCCAGGGAGATAACCGAAACCCAAGGAGATCTGAAACATGGCCTTTAACATGCGTAACCGCAGCCTGCTGAGCTTGATGCACCACACAAATCGCGAGTTGCATTTCCTGCTCGACCTGTCCCGCGACCTCAAGCGCGCCAAGTACACAGGCACCGAACAGCAGCATCTCAAAGGCAAAAACATCGCGTTGATCTTCGAAAAAACCTCGACCCGCACCCGCTGCGCCTTCGAAGTTGCAGCCCACGATCAAGGTGCCCACGTCACCTACATTGACCCGGTATCGTCGCAAATCGGCCACAAAGAAAGCATGAAGGACACCGCCCGCGTACTCGGCCGGATGTTCGACGCCATCGAATACCGTGGCTTTGAACAGGAAATCGTCGAGGAGCTGGCCAAATTCGCCGGTGTGCCGGTCTTCAACGGCCTGACCGCCGAGTTCCACCCAACGCAAATGATTGCCGACACCCTGACCATGCGCGAACACAGCGACAAGCCGCTGCATGACATCAGCTACGCCTACTTGGGTGACGCGCGCTACAACATGGGTAATTCACTGCTGATGATCGGCGCCAAACTGGGCATGGACGTACGCATCGGCGCACCCAAGGCCCTGTGGCCGCACGCTGACTTCATTGCCCAGTGCAAAACGTTCGCCGAGGAAAGTGGTGGCCGCATCACCATCACTGAAGACCCGCTGGAAGCAGTCAAGGGCGTGGACTTCATCCATACCGATATCTGGGTCTCCATGGGCGAACCGGTTGAAGCGTGGGACGAGCGCATCGAACAACTGCTGCCGTATCAGGTCAACGCCACAATGATGAAAGCGTCGGGCAACCCACGGGTGAAGTTCATGCATTGCCTGCCAGCGTTTCACAACAGTGAGACCAAGGTCGGCAAAGACATCGCCAGCCGTTACCCGAATCTGGCCAATGGCGTGGAAGTCACCGAAGAGGTCTTCGAGTCGCCGGCCAACATCGCTTTTGAGCAGGCAGAAAACCGCATGCACACCATCAAGGCAATCCTGGTATCGGCGCTGGCTGACATCTGACTTTGGGGAAAAACACCATGCGTATCGTCGTTGCATTGGGTGGTAACGCCCTGCTCCGCCGTGGCGAACCGTTGACCGCGGAGAATCAGCGGATGAATATCCGCGTCGCCACCCAACAGATCGCCAAAATCGTCCCCGGCAATGAGCTGGTGGTGGCCCACGGCAATGGCCCGCAAGTGGGCCTGCTGTCCTTGCAGGCATCGGCCTACACCGCCGTGGCGCCTTATCCGCTGGACGTCCTCGGCGCTGAAACCGAAGGCATGATCGGCTATATCATCGAACAGGAGTTGGGCAATCTTCTGCCCATCGAGGTCCCTTTCGCCACCCTGCTGACCCAAGTCGAGGTAGACGGCAACGACCCCGCCTTCCAGCATCCGACCAAGCCCATCGGCCCGGTCTATTCGAAAGAAGAAGCAGAACGCCTGGCCAAGGAAAAGGGCTGGAGCATCGCCCCGGATGGCGATAAGTTTCGCCGAGTGGTCGCAAGCCCGAAACCCAAACGTATCTTCGAGATCCGCCCGATCAAGTGGCTGCTGGAAAAAGGCAGCATCGTGATCTGTGCCGGTGGCGGCGGCATCCCGACGATGTATGACAAGGACGGTCAGCTACAAGGTGTCGAAGCCGTGATCGACAAAGACCTGTGCTCGGCCTTGCTCGCGGAACAACTGGAGAGTGATCTGTTGGTGATTGCCACCGACGTGAACGCCGCGTTTATCGACTGGGGCAAGCCCACCCAGAAGGCTATCGCCCAGGCCCACCCTGACGAGATGGAAAAACTGGGCTTTGCCGCAGGCTCGATGGGCCCTAAAGTGCAGGCAGCCTGCACCTTCGCCCGCAATACCGGCAAGGTCGCGGTGATTGGATCACTGGAAGATATCGAAGACATCGTCAACGGTAACGCCGGCACGCGAATCAGCAGTGCCACACCTGGCATTATCTATAAATGAACCTTGGGATAGGCCGCGAGGTCTATCCCGACACTTATCGTTTCGTCCAGCGAAGGAGCAATGCACATGTTCGAACCCGGTCATCTGCACATCACTCGCGTTGCACTGCAACCCACCGATTTCAGCTATGACATCCACATCCGCTACGAAGTGCGACAGGCCCCCACGCAAGGCACGGCCATGCATTTCTTCATGGAGGGCGAGATCAATGGCGCTGCGTTCAAGGACGAATTCGAACTGCCAAAGGACATGGCCTACAACTTTGCCAGCGAAGCCTTTCATATCGCGGTCAAACACGGCATGCCCAAGGCTGCGGACCTGCGCTCGATGCATGGACAATACGACGCCATGTTCGAACACATTCGGCAACTGCTCGACGCCAAGCCTGGTGATCCGGTGATGCCAGAACATCTGGAATGACCTCCATGGCCAGGAACGCCTCTCGCGAATATGCCTGGCAATGCCAGTGACACGGACGACCTGACACGCCGCTGACCCATTTGCTGGCATAATTGCGGCCCCCGCGGTCCAGAACCTTTAGTAGCCCATGCGTATTCACGTCTGTTTTATCGACCGCGTTGGTATCACCCAGGAAGTGCTGGCTATTCTGGGCGGGCGAAATCTGAACCTGGACGCCGTGGAGATGGTGCCGCCGAACGTTTACATCGATGCCCCGACACTCAGCCCGCAAGTGCTCGAAGAGCTGAAGGATGCGTTGTTCCGGGTGCGCGGTGTCGAAGCGATCACCGTGGTGGACATCCTTCCCGGCCAGCGTCGCCACCTGCAACTTGATGCCTTGCTCGCCGCCATGACCGACCCGGTCCTGGCCCTGGACAGCGCTGGTCATGTGCTGCTGGCCAATCCGGCGCTGATTGCGCTGTGCGGACGCGAACCTGAAGGTGAATCCGTCGCCGAGCTGTTCGCCGACCCCGGCCTGCAAACCGCATTACTGGAAAACGGCTTTCGTTTACCGTTGCGCGAAGTCACGCTCAACGGCGAAGTTTTACTGCTCGACGCCACCCCGATCACCGACGCAGGCGCGCTGTTGACGCTGTACCAACCGAGCCGGATTGGCGAACGCTTGGCGGCGCTGCACCATGACCATGCCGAAGGTTTCGATGCATTACTGGGCGAGTCACCACCGATTCGTACCCTCAAGGCCCGCGCCCTGCGCGTGGCAGCCCTCGATGCGCCGCTGCTGATTCAAGGCGAAACAGGAACCGGCAAGGAGTTGGTCGCGCGTGCCTGCCATGCCATCAGTACCCGCAATAGCGCCCCTTTCCTTGCGCTCAACTGCGCGGCGCTGCCGGAAAACCTCGCCGAAAGCGAACTCTTCGGTTACGCCCCAGGTGCCTTCACCGGGGCACAACGTGGCGGCAAACCAGGGCTGATGGAACTGGCCAACCACGGCACGGTGTTTCTCGACGAAATCGGCGAAATGTCACCGTACCTGCAGGCCAAGCTGCTGCGCTTCCTGAATGACGGCAGTTTCCGCCGCGTCGGAGGGGATCGTGAAGTGAAGGTCAACGTGCGGATTCTCAGCGCGACCCATCGCGACCTGGAAAAAATGGTCAACGAAGGCACCTTCCGCGAAGACCTGTTCTATCGCCTGAACGTACTCAACCTGGAAGTGCCGCCGCTGCGCGATCGCGGGCAGGATATCCTGCTGCTGGCGCGCTATTTCATGGAGCAGGCCTGCGCTCAGATCCAACGACCGATTTGCCGCCTGACGCCGGGCACTTACCCCGCACTGCTGGGTAACCGCTGGCCGGGTAACGTGCGCCAGTTGCAGAACGTGATCTTCCGCGCAGCAGCTATTTGCGAAAGCACGCTGGTGGATATCGGCGATCTGGACATTGCCGGCACGTCCGTCGCCCGACAAAGCGACGGCGAAATCGACAGCCTCGAACAGGCGGTCGAGGACTTCGAGAAAACCTTGCTGGAAAAGCTCTACATCAGCTACCCCTCCACCCGCCAACTCGCCGCCCGCCTGCAAACCTCCCACACCGCCATCGCCCATCGGTTGCGCAAGTACGGGATTCCGGGAAAGGGCTAAGCCCCGACGCGTGTGGTCAAGGGGCGTTTCCGCAGCCCCCTTCGCTATATTCGGAAGCGTCCTACAGCCGGCCTATCCCCCTTGGCAATAGACTGTCCAGTCGACGAAAAAAAGGACTGGCACGTATGGCTAATCACGGTTACATGCCCCTGACAGGTAAGACTCAAGGACTGATTTCAGCGAGCTGCTCAACTCAGGATTCCATGGGCAACAAATATCAGCCAGACCATACCGACGAAATAATGGTGCTGTCTTACAACCACACCATGGCCAATAT
>ERZ1463038.16-NODE-16-length-39115-cov-29.476779_pt1 | contig 39115 bp, 28 predicted proteins | sample MGYA00564479_ERZ1463038 | MGnify/ENA primary metagenome ERZ1463038 (study PRJEB39244, sample SAMEA3635134) | Helicobacter pylori | study: EMG produced TPA metagenomics assembly of PRJEB11511 data set (Assembly of a 5300-year-old Helicobacter pylori...
TCAAGGGCCTTGAGCCGTTTCAGGGCGTCGGCATCGCGGGCGACTACCACGACTCGCGCAGCACCGAATGCCAAGGAAAGAAGGGTCGCACCAACACCGAGGGTTCCGCTTGCCCCAAGAATAAGAACGCTCTGCGAAGGGCGCAGGGCCGCCTTGCGGATTGCCGAATAAGCCGTACCCAGATAACCAAAACGGGTGGCGAGGGCAAAGCTCAGACACTCAGGCAGACGCACCAGGTTGTTGCCATGGGCCGTCATGTATTGGCCATAACCGGCGTAGGGATAACGCTTGAATACCTGCTGCGAGCCTGGCCCAAAGCCGAAGTAACCCATGAAGGTATAGGCCTGGCAACGCGGCGTTTCACCTTCACGGCACCAGCGACACTCGCCACAACCGATGCCCGGATTGACGTAGACCCGATCTCCAGGTTTGAACACAGTGACTGCGGACCCGACCGCCGCCACCGTACCGGCCGAGTCCAGGCCAAAAATGGCTGGCAGCTCGGGCAACGGCAAAAAGGGATACCACTCAGGGAAATGGGTGGTGACGTTTTTCAGGTTAGGAATGATCCCACTGGCCGCGACCTTGATCAGCACATCGTGAGGGCCGGGAGTGGGGACAGGGATATGGTCGACAATAAATCGACCGCCTATTTCGTGAAGACGGGCTGCTTGCATCAACGACACACAACACTCCTCAGGTCGCAGAAACGGCGCAAGGCCGGGGCGACCGCTTTATTATTGTTCTGTTAGTACTGAACCGGGGCTTCATCCATTACCCGAACCACTAAGGGTCCGGGCAACGGACGCACATAAAGATGGACCGTCAGGCGTTAATGACCCGCGCCCTGCAATGCCTGTAACGAAAAGTCGGTAGGCTTGGCGACGAAGTTGGTACGCCAACTGGAGGTGTCGATCAGCGAGACAGTCGCGTGGTTGCGCTGGTAATCAATGACCGCCCCTGCGGTGGTACGGATATCGCCATCGGTGACGTTGGCATAGGAGTGAAACTCCATAAACTTCCAGAACTCGCCCTTGCGGTTGTAGGCCTCACCGTAGTGAATACGCGGGTATTTCACATCGATGTAGAGCACCTTTTTGCTGTAGGGGTGGATGGACGGAGTAATGGCTTCGATGACGTAGACTTCACGCACTTCGTAGTTGTTGCCGTTCATGTTCCAGTAAGGTGGCTCGTTCTGCAGAATCGGATAACGTTCGGCAAACGTTTTACCTTCCTTGTTCCAGATATCGGTTCCGGTCTTGCTCGCGGTCACCGCCAGAATGCTGCGCTTACCCAGTAGTTTGTATTCCGGGTACCAGCATGGACGGGCGTTGAAGATTTCCAGATCATCCTGCAACTGGTCGGATGAACCCACCGGGTCCATCCAGGCTCCTCCAGACAGCTGGCGCACGCGGCGAACAGCCGGGATATAGGCCCACACGCTGTTCACTTTCGCCGAGTCATACATCACGGTGTAAGTGCCCAGCCCCTTCATATCGGACGGAGACTTGAAGTACAGCAGCTGACGACCGCGCTCACTGCCATCACCTTCAACAGTGCTGCCACCCGTCAGGCGCCCCTTCATGGCGTAACGGGTGAACTCAGCCACCGGCTCGGCATGTACGCCTTTCTTGCCATCGATCAGTACTTGGGTGTAACCCGGTACTTGCGAGACATCGCCTACCAGTTGACCCAAGTGCCAGTTCCAGACGATCTTCTCGGCCGCCTCAGGGTCCTTCATGTCTATGTTCGGGAACGGTGCGCCTGCCCCCCAACCGTCGATACGGCATTCCTGCCGGTTGATAGAGGTCTTGCCTGCGTTGGCATTGGACGCTTTGACCCAGCGGGGGTCCAGCGGTACTTCCTTGGAAGCGGCCAGCGGCAGTTTCCAGCCATCGTTGCGGATGCGCCATTCCATCCTCTCGGTCAACAGACTGGCGATGGTGTGACCTTCGAAGGTATTGCCCTTGATCTGGTCGAGGTTGGCAGCCGATATAACCATGCCCACCGGTACCTCGGCAGCCATGGTCAGGCTAGCCAGGCTGCCGATGGCAGTGATCAGGCCCGCCAGAAACGGGGTGCGTAGAGCATGACAAAACATAGCCATCATGTAATCTCCGATTGGACTTAAAAGAGGTAGGTCAGGCTGGTGTACAGCTGATCGCGGTTATGGAAGTAGCCAAACAGGGTGGTGGTGTCACACGTCGCCAGATTGCCCGGCTGACAGTTCTTGGAATCGTGAGACCCGTTATCCCAGAAAGCGTCGTATTCAACTTTCCAGCGAACTTTGCTGGACAGCTCAAAGGTCACTGACGGCACCGCAAAACCACCACCGTTGCTCAGGTCGGCACCGAGAACCAGCTGTGGTCGAACACGCCCGTTTGCGTAGCTCAGGTCAAAGATCGTGGTCCCCATGGCCGAATGTTCCTTGACCTTGCCACCCCAGCCCACGCTGTACAGCAGTTGGTCGTTTTTATCGAAGTTCTGCACCCACTTGTCGAACAGCTGCACGGAGAAAAACATGGGTTTTTCAGTGCCCAGCCAGGTTTGGGTGGCGGCGATGTTCTTGTCCATGCGCAGCATCAGCGCAACGACATCCTTCTTGGTATAGCCATCGAAGCCTGGCGCGATGTACTGGCTAAGCATGGTCGGGGTCTTGGCTTCAAACTGATACGGCGCATCCTTGATATAGGCCACCTCGGTACTGAACACCGCATCAGCCAAATCAGAGTAACGGCTGGCGGTGAAGCCGAAGATATCAACAAGCGGGTAGATGATTTCACCGGCCAGACCAAGTGTCTGGTCAGTGCCCGTTGAGGTCGCGCCGGAGGGAACCCCTGGCATACCGAACAACGCCAGGTTGTTCGAAGGGTTTAGAATCGGCGCGTTGTAGTAAGTTTTCAGGTACGACAACGAGTAATTTGTATCACCGTAGAGGCCGCTCCAACGAATACCACCGGTTACGTCATTTACACTGCCTTCACTGCTTTTGTAGTTGTACGGGTCGATATTGCGAAAATCCACGCCCGCATATGGCTGACTCGACCAGCGACCACCGTAGATGTCGATTTCGGTACCGATGTCATTCTTGCGGTCCCAACCCGGACGCACAAACAGTTCAACGCCGCCGTTGTACTCCGGCACATCGATGTTGAACTTGGCCATGATGTTGGTTTTTCGCAACTCTTCGTTGGCAGGCTCCAAAAACGAGCGCCAGGTATCGTCGAAGCCGTGCACCAGGTCGTTGGCAGCAAAGAAATCAGTCTCGCCCCAGGCAATCTGCTGTTTACCGAAGCGCAGCCTGGTGCGTTCGCCCAGTGGCAAATCCACGTACAGCTCACGGATTTCGGTTTTGTCGTAGAGGTCGGTGATATCACCGCGACCGTCAGCCTCGTGATAGTTATTGGCGCCCATTTTCTCCAGGTGCTTGAGGAAGCTGGTCTCTACCTCCCGCACCCCGCGCAACTTGGCGACGAAAGATAAGTCGTCGCTGGGTTTCCACTGCAAGTTCAGGCGCGCAGTACTGCGCATCATCGACAGCTTGCCGCGGTCGTTATAACCAGGGGTGTCTTCCCAGTTCTTCATGTTCCACGACATTTCCTGGCGCAGGTAACCGTCGTAAGTGAAGGTATCGTCAGCGAGCGCTGGAGTGGCAACCACGCCCAGTGCGATAGCCGTCGCGATGCTGTTGAACGAGGTAAGCGGTTGCATGCCCCGGATCAGTTTGCTCATGGATGTACTCCCCAATAAGTGATGGCAGCGATTGAATGAGTGCTCTTGTTATTGTTTTTCGCCTCAACCCAGCTCAATCCTTGCGTTCGGCTGACTGGCGACTGGCGTCTGTTTGTGCTCACCAAATATGAAGTGAGGGCGGAACACGTAGATCAGCGAAGGCATGACGAACAGCGCGGAGAATGCTGAAGCGCTTAGCCAGATCGCCATCAGCAGGCCCATCTCAGCCTGGAAGCGCAGCGACGAAGCCCACCACAACAGGGTGGCCAGGATCAGCACGCTGGCGGTCACGATCACGCCCATACCGGACGAGTGCAGAGAAATACGCACGGCCTCCTCGGCGCTTTTGCCGATGGCGATTTCTTCCTTGATGCGATCGGCGATGTAGAAGGCGTAATCCACACCAAGCCCAATCCCCAAGGCCGCGACCGGTACGGTATTGATGCTCATGCCGATCCCCTTCCAGGTCATAAAGGCGAAGGTCAGCATGTTGGAAATGATCACCGGCACCATGAACACCATGCCGGCCATCGAGGAGCGGTACACCACAGTGCAGATCAGAGCCAGCACCATCAGGGCCAGCGCAATGGCTTCGATCTGGCTGGCGAGGATGATTTCGTTGACCGCTGCCATGACTCCGATCAGGCCACCGGCCAGGTGCCACTGGCCCTGGGCAAGCGGGTTTTGCGCGATGAACTCCTTGATCCGAGCCATGGCGGTGCGGATGGTCTCGCCCTGACGGTCCCGGAACATCAGGGTTACGGCGCCGTTGGCATACTGCTCGTCAGCAAAGCGCGAGATATCTCCTGGCTCGGATACCGAGTCGAGCATGGCAACCAGGCTGCCGTTGATCGCGCTGGTATCGCCCAACTCCAGATAACGCGGGTTACCTTCGCGCAGGCTGACATTAACTTGTGGCAGCACATCGGCCAGCGAAATCGAGCCGCCGATCTCAGGCTGTGCCTCGATAAAACGCTGAAAGCTGTTCATCGCGTGCAGGGCTTCGTTGCTCTTCATCAGCCCTTGGTTACCGTCTTCACCCAGCACCACAAACATACGGTCCACGCCTTCGAAGCGCTTGTTGATTGCCGCCGAATCGACGTTGTATTCCGATTGCGGCCAGAGAATCGGTGAACCAGGATTGGCGTCACCGATTTTCAGGTTCAGCGAATAAAGACCAGCACACACCACCACCACGAAGGTGCTGGCCAACACCACGTAACGAGCGCGTGACAAGCTCACGCGGGTCGCCAGGTCAAGCACCTTACTCAGCACTGGAATGCAGTTGAGCGGATGCACCATCCCGTGCGGCCTGCGGATAAACGAGAGCATCACTGGGGTCAGAATCACGGCGCTGACGGTCAGGGTCAGCACCCACACCACCGCAAGAACAGTGAGTTTCTGCAGCATCGGAATCGGGCTCAGGGCGACCACCGCCATGCACGCCGCATCAGCAATGACCCCCAGCATGCCTGGCCTGAACAAGTCGGACAACGCTACGCGAGCCGCGATTTTGGCCGTGTCCGCGTTAGCAGGCAAAAGCTGCAACTCATCATCGAAACGGTTGACGATCTGCACTGAGTGCGACACGGCCCGCGAAGTGATCAGCATCGCCACCACGATCACCAGTGGCTCGAAACTGATGTTCAGCAGGTGGCAGATGCCCAATGCCCAAGAGGCACTGACGGCACCGGCGAGCAGCGGCAACAGCATCCCGCGCCACGTACGCAGAAGGACGAACAGCATGACCAGAGTGACCAGCAGAGCTATGCCGACCAGCAGGAAAGTTTCCGAAAGGTAGTGGCCCACCCAGCCATAAAGCATTGGGTCGCCGACCACGCGGATATGCACCTTGCCATCATCGACGCTGGCAATCAGGGTGCGAATCTCCTGGAACACTTTGCTGTAGTTGACCTGATCGTCGATGAAGTCGACCGTGATCAGCGTCGCCTGCATATCCTTGGACACATAAGGCCCGTAGACCAACGGGTTGCGCAGCACAGCCTGCTTGAGCGCGGCCATGGCGTCGGCGTTGGCTGGCAGATCCGGCCACATCAGCGGCAGGCTTTCGATACCGGCAGTGGACGCCCGCACTTCCTTGAGTTTCTTCGAGGCCAGTGAGGTGATCTGGTACGGGTTGACCGCCGAGACTTCACGCAGCCCCAACGTCACTTCACGGACTTTTTCCAATACCGGAGTCTGGAAAATATCGCCCTCATCGACCTCAAACATGATGGTGACTATGTTTGAGCCGCCGAATGTGTCTTTGAACTTCTCGTGTGTCTGCACGTATTCGTGCCGTGACGGCAGCATGTCTTCAAATACAGTGCGAACCTCAATGTGCAGGGCGAACCAACCCAACACCAAAGTCATACACAACAGGCCACTGGCAACCCAGGCACCGCGCCGGATGCAGAACTCGGCTATACGTTCGATCATGGAATGCTCTCGCTTGGATTAGGCAACTAGGGGTTCAGGGCTTCAGCAGGGACCAGACCTTGCCGTGCCAGCGACCGATGTCGGCACCCGCCAGCCAAATGCCGTCGGCCACGGGCAGCGCCCGTACATGCCAGGACAGGTTCTGTGCATCGAGGGTCCCGGATTGCCAATCCTTGGCATCGCCACTGGCCCAACGCCCCAGAGCACCGGTGACAAACCAAACGCCCTGCTCCTGCAGCCAGGCCACATCAAACAGGTGATCGCGCAGACCGACGTCTATCACTTCCCAGTGCTGCCCACCGTCGCGAGTTTCCATGACGGCGCCCTCCAGGCCGACGGCCATGCCGTGCTGCGCATCACGAAACGTCAACGCCATCAGCGAGCTGGACAGTGGCGACTCAACCCCTCGCCATTCCCCGGTCTCTAGGTTGCCGAGCAGCACGCGCCCGAACTCGCCCACCAACACCAGTTGGCCGCTGCCAAGAATTGCTACGTCGTTCCACGCCACATCTTCCTCATCACGCAGACGCTGCCAGCTGCGGCCAAAGTCGCGACTGATCAACACCGCCCCCATCTCGCCAGTGGCGATGGCCAGTCCCCCGGCACCGATGCGAACACGGTTGAGCTTGTTGGCGGTTGCCGAGCGCGGTACATCGGCCGCCTGATTCCAGTGCAGCCCACCGTCAAGACTGAACAGGACTACCCCGTCATTACCTACCGCCACGGCATGCTCGGCATCCCAGACGGCTATGTCCTGCAGGGTGTTGCGGGTTGGAGTGCTCAAGCGGCGGATCTGGCCATCCCGGCTGATCGACAGGATCTTGCCGTAGGAACCACTGGCCAGTACGACTCCCCCCGGCAGCTCTGCCAGTCCATAGAACTGATCGCGACGCTCAAGTGCGGACGCAGCGACAGTACCGCCCACCGGCTGTGGACGGATAAAGAGCCCAGCCCCCAACAGCGCGGCGATGATGGTCCACGGAAGAAGCATCATGATGAGCTTCAGCAGACGCGCACCGATGTGCGACGCAGGAACCTGCGTGAGGATGTGTTCACTGGTAGAAAGGTTCGACATGGGACTGATCCATACGTAAATCGCTATCCGGAAGCTGATAACGAAGCTAGCGGTTACATTAGGTGTCCATGCCCCCACGGACTATCCGTCTACTGCTTGGCTTATCCGCCCAGTGCAAGTTAATGATCCGAGTCAATTTTCATCGCTGCACAGGGGCGTACGAGCGCCATTAAAAGCCGCTCGTATTTATTTATTTTTTCGTTTTAAATCAATAGCTTGAATATGATTACGAGAGCGGCCACGGCGGTGTGAAACACCGCACCACCGGGCGGATTCAGAGTTTGAAACGACTGACCAAAGCGTTGAGCCGTGTGGCGCTTTTATCCAGATCCCCACTGCGCTGATTGACCAGGCGAGCGCTCTGCGAAGCACTTTCAGCCGAGTCGGCGATACTCACCAGGCTGCGCGACAGGAGCTCACTGGTGGTCGCCTGCTCTTCGGTGGCCGTGGCGATCTGCTGACTCATATGACGCATATGGCCGATCACCTGCGACAGCGTCTGCAAGGCATCGCTGGCCTCTCGCGCGCTGACGACATTGGCCTGCGAGGCGCTACGGCTCTGAACGATGATGTCGACCACCGTGCGTGTGCGCGCCTGAATCAAATTGACGCTGCGGTTCACTTGCTCGGTTGAGATGTGGGTACGCTGCGCCAATGCCCGTACTTCGCCCGCCACCACGGCAAAACCGCGGCCTTGCTCGCCAGCTCGCGCAGACTCGATGGCCGCGTTGAGCGCCAGCAAGTTGGTCTGATCGGCAATATTGCTGATCACCGCAACGATGGTGCCAATCGACTGGCTGGCCTCATCCAGCTGCGTGGCCAAGCCGGAAACGTGCTCGAGGGTTTGCGCATCCAGGTTGATCGCCTCCACCAGGCTGGACACCGTGGCTTGCCCCCGTGCGACGGCCTGATCGCCCTCGCCGCTGGCCTGAGCCGCCTGCCCGGCGTTGCCGGCAACCTCCTCGATAGTCGCCGCCATCTGCTGCATAGCGGTCGCCAACTGCCCCACTTCATCGCGCTGTGCATCCACCGTCAGTCCAGACGCGCAGCTCTCTTCCTGCAACTCGGAGGAGGTTTTCTGCAGCGCGAGACTGGTGCCCTTGATCTCCAACACCAGATCAGCCATTGCACTGAGAAAGTGATTGAACTCGCGTGCCAGCGTCGCCAGTTCATCATCGCCCCTGGCCGGCAGGCGCAAGCACAGGTCAGCCTCACCGGATGCCAGCTGCTGGATGGCCTGCACCACGGCTTCCAGCGGCCGCGACAAGGCACGCCCCAGCAGAAGCACGGTAGCGCCCAACGCCAATGCGGCAAATCCACCGAGCAGAATAAGCTGCAAGGCCAGCGCCTTGACCCCTCCGAGCAGCGCCGAACTGGGAAAAGCGAGCCCCAGCGACCACGGCGTACCGGTATCCCCGATAGTCACCGGCGTCACCAGCATAAACACCTCTTCGGCCATCGCCGGCGAGATAAAACGCAGCGTCATTGCGACGCCGCCACGTACCGCGTCGGTGACGACTTTAAGATGATCACCCAGGAAGTCACCCTCGCTTTCAGCTTGCGTGCGACCCACCCTGCTCGGGTCCGGGTGGGCAACCAGGGTAGTATCATGGGCAATCAACACCGCCAGTCCGACCTCCAGCGGACGCAGTTCGGCAACCCGCTTCTGCAACTGTGCCGCATCCAGGCCGATGCCAAAGCTGCCAACTACCCGACCATTGTCACGCACCGGAACCAGCACGGCGATCACCACCCTGTCACCACCGGCGCTGCTCAGGTGCAGCAGCGGGATCACACTTTCCCGCTCGCCAGCGTTCTGCCCGAGGGCGCTGAGCAGGGCCTGGCGCTGATCATCCAAACCAGGGTTGAGCGTTTGGCCGTCGCGCAGCCAGAGCACCGCCTGATCTTGCGACGAGCCACTCGGCACCCACCAGATGGCAGTGGCCTGAGGCGTGCTGCGAAGCAAGGATTCGATCATTTGGTCAGCGATGCGTCGATCCTGCAACTGGCCGTCGATCAACTCATAGCCCAACAGTTGGGCGGTGTTACGCGCCGAGTACAGCGAAGCATTGAAATAGCCGCTGATATCCGTCGCCTGGCGCTGAGCAATCGCCTCCACAGCCACTTCGGCAAGCTTTTCGGTGGAACCTTTGCTCGACTGATAGACCAGCAACACGGTGGCCACGTAAATCAACAGCGTGATGGGCAGGACCGTTAGTAAAAGCTTTTTCGTCATCGACAAGTTGGACAGCATCGGGACACCTCTTCTCGGCCGGGGCTGAACCACTGCGAGTGCCTATGAAGTTTCTTCGCAAAAAAAAGCCGTGACAGGCACGGCATAAAGGAGCTAGGGATCAAGCACGCTGCTTGAGAAGATCCAGAGCGACATCAACGATCATGTCTTCCTGACCACCGACCATGCGTCGACGTCCCAACTCAACAAGGATGTCGAGGGTTTTCAGGCCGTACTTCGCGGCCACCACTTCGGCATGACGCAGAAAGCTGGAGTACACACCGGCATAGCCCAACGCCAGGGTTTCGCGATCGACCCGCACCGGGCGGTCCTGCAACGGACGCACCAAATCATCGGCGGCGTCCATCAGACGGTACAGGTCGGTGCCGTGATTCCAGCCCAGACGCTCGGCAGCGGCGATGAAAACTTCCAGCGGTGCATTACCAGCACCCGCCCCCATGCCCGCCAGACTTGCGTCAATGCGGTCGCAACCCTCCTCCACCGCAGTGATGGAGTTGGCCACACCGAGGCTGAGGTTGTGGTGGGCGTGCATGCCGGTTTGAGTCTCGGGATTTAACGTGGCCTTGAAGGCACGCATGCGGGCACGAATATCCTGCATGTTCATCGCGCCACCGGAGTCAGCCATATAGATGCATTGCGCGCCGTAGGACTCCATCAGCTTGCCTTGAGCGGCCAACTGCTCAGGCTCGATCATGTGGCTCATCATCAGAAAGCCCACAGTGTCCATGCCCAGTTCCCGGGCAAATTCGATATGTTGCCTGGAGACATCCGCCTCGGTGCAGTGCGTGGCTACACGTACTGAACGCGCGCCGGCTTTGTAGGCTTCCTTGAGGTCGTGCACAGTGCCAATGCCGGGAATCAACAGCACGGTAATTCTGGCGTTTTCGATCACGTCCGCCGCCGCTTCGATCCATTCCAGGTCGCTGTGGGCGCCGAAGCCGTAGTTGAAGCTCGAACCCTGCAGCCCGTCGCCGTGAGTGACTTCAATAGCATCGACATTGGCTTGATCCAGTGCGCGAGCGATGTCCTGCACGTTCTGGATTGAGTACTGATGACGAATGGCGTGACTGCCATCGCGCAGGGTCACATCGGAAATATAAAGTTTCTTGTCTGTCATGCTCATGTCCTCAGGCCTCACCGCTCAGCATTCTTTCAGCCATGCGCTCGGCCGTAGCCATGCCGGCGGAGGTCATGATGTCGAGGTTGCCCGCATACGCCGGCAGATAGTGGGCAGCCCCTTCGACTTCCAGGAAGATGGAAGTCTTCAGACCCGAGAACTGGCCCAGGCCCGGAATGTTCAGCGGCGCGTCTTCGGGGATCACGTCGAACTGCACCTGCTGCTTAAGACGGTAACCCGGTACGTAAGCGTTGACTGCCTGTTCCATCGCCAGGATGGAGGCTTGCACGGCCGCCTGATCAGCAGCCTCGGACAGCACGAACACGGTGTCGCGCATGATCAGCGGCGGCTCGGCCGGATTCATGATGATGATCGCCTTACCCTTGGCGGCACCGCCGATCACTTCGATGGCCTTGCTGGTGGTTTCGGTGAACTCGTCGATATTGGCACGGGTTCCTGGGCCGGCGGATTTCGAGGCAATGGAGGCGATAATTTCGGCGTAATGCACCTTGGCCACGCGGGAGACGGCCGCCACCATCGGAATGGTCGCTTGGCCACCACAGGTGACCATGTTCACGTTGAGCTTGTCGACATGCTCAGCGCCGTTGACCACTGGCACGCAATACGGACCAATGGCCGCTGGCGTCAGGTCGATCAGGCGAATGCCTGGTTTTATCGAACGCAGGATTGCGTCGTTCTTCACGTGGGCCGAGGCGGAGGTGGCATCGAAGACAAAGTCAATGTCCTTGAACTCGTCCATTTGGGTCAACCCGACTACACCTTGGTGGGTCGTGGCAATCCCCAGACGCGCAGCACGTGCCAGACCATCGGAGTTGGGATCGATGCCGACCATCGCGGCCATTTCCAAGCGCTTGCCGTGGCGCATAATCTTGATCATCAGGTCGGTACCAATGTTTCCCGAGCCGATAATGGCAACCTTGAGTTTCTTCATGGTGATGTGCTCTTAACGTTGAGCCTGCCGATCACTCGGCCGAAAAGTTGACTGCGACCTGGCCTATACCTTCGATCACGGCCTCGAAACGATCACCCGCGCTGACCCCCACCATCGGCCCGAGGGCGCCAGTGAGGATGATGTCGCCGGCTTGCAACGGCTCGCCCAGACTCGCCATGGTACGGGCCAGCCACACTGCGGCATTAAGCGGATGCCCCAGGCATTCGGCCCCACTGCCACTGGAGGCCAGCTCACCGTTGCGGGTCATGTTCATCACTGCTTTGCGCAGATCGACGCCTGCCAGGCGCACGGCCGGGCCACCTAATACAAAGCAACCGCTGGAGGCGTTGTCGGCAACGGTGTCGACAAAGCGAATGTTCCAGTCCTGCACTCGGGAACCTACAATCTCCAACGCGGGCAGTACCCAGGCGGCGGCATCGAGCACATCGGCAAAAGTGGTGTCGGCACGTGGTAGAGCCTTGTCCAGAATAAAGGCAATTTCCGCCTCGATCTTCGGCTGCAGTACAGCGCCAATAGATACGGTTTCGTTGTCGCCATAGCACATGTCGGCAAACAAGGTGCCGAAGTCCGGCTGATTAACTCCCAGTTGAACCTGTACTTTGGGGTTGGTCAGGCCGATTTTTCGCCCCACCACACGCCGACCTGCGGCCACTGCATGGGCGACGTTCAGGCGCTGAATAGCGTAGGCCGCCTCACCAGAGTCTTCACCGATCCGCTCACGCAACGGGGCAATCGCCTCACCCGTGCGTTCGGCATCGCGCAAGGCACCAGCCAGTTGCTCCAGGGTTTGTTGGGTCACGCTCATATTCACCTCGCGCTTAGTTGTCGGGATGATGTTAGGAATACGCCAGCGGGTCAGCGATCCCGTGAGTTACGCCGTTATCCCACCAGCGCTGAAATTACCGATTGGCAGCCAGTTGCCACGCCTGTTGAGGTGTGCGCCACGGTGGTGCCCGAGGTGTAGTTGAGGCTGTTCGCCTGCCATTCATCTTGGGCAACGGCCAGGTAAAGTGCTCATCATCCTCAGCTAGAGAGGAAGTCCAACACCAAGCGATTGAAGCGCTCGGCATGCTCCCACTGCACCCAGTGACCGCAGTTGTTGAACAGGTGCAATTCGCTGTTGGGGATACCGGCGACTAGGCGCAGCCCGGTGTCCATCGGCACGAAACGGTCGTTACGCCCCCAGATAATCAGGGTCGGTGCGCGGATCTCACCCAAATGCATGGACACATCGGGGAACTGACGCGGGTTCAAGTCCAGACTCCTGGTGAAGCTCTCCAGGTGGTAGCGGTGCTGCAGAATATTTTCCAGGCGTCCCGTCACCAGTTCGGGTGTCAGGTCACCGCTGTCATGGACAAAGACGTCCATCATCTGCTGCAAGTTGGCCAGGGTCGGTTCACGGTAAACCTTCTGCAACAACTTGATGCCCTCGGTCGGCATCGGCACGAATGGGCTGGCTCCCCCCGTACCACCGCCCATCAGCACTAGACGGCCGACCTGCTCGGGATAAGCCAGAGTGAAAGCCACCACACTGTGCCCACCCATGGAGTTGCCGATCAAATGAGCACGCGACACACCCAACTTGTCCAGCAGCCCTTTGAGCACCCGCGCGTTGAGCGCTGAACGTGACCCGGTGCAAACAATAGTGTCACTCTTGCTCCAGCCGGGGCAGTCCATCAGCAACACTCGGTAGCCAGCCCGCACCAGAGGCTCGACGTTACGACTGAAATTCGACCAGCCGCTGGCTCCAGGTCCGGATCCATGCAGCATGACCACCACCTCCTGCCCATCACCACAGTCGTGATAGTGAATATTCAGGCTCAGGCCTTCGTCGTTGATCATGGCAAAGCGACTGGTTTCACCTTCGCTGTACTGACTCATGGGGTACTCTCTGAATGGTTCTCAGACGTGGACAACGGGCTTGGCGCTCAGCGAGCCAAACCCGGCGATCCACTCTGGAACAGGACGATAATAACGGTCGCTCGCCTGATACGGGCCGAAGCACGCCAGGGCCGCGAAGGCGGCAACCCAGGTTTTGATTTCATGGGAAGACTTGCCGGCCAGGACCGACAGCTCGGCATTGGTCATAGCGTCCAACTCACTCAGCCGACCTTGCTCAAGCAACGTAAGAAAACCCTGATCCCACTCGGGATTGAGCGGGTGCAGCGAAGTCGGGTCCTCTACGAAACGCTGTGCCGCAAGGATCACTCGCTGCGTACGAGCAACGCGCTCATCGGCCGGCAGATAGCGGCCACTGCCTTTGAGCCGATCGGCCATTAACCCCTCAACCTTCGCCAGCTCCGGAACCGGAGGCTGATGAGACAGTCCGCCCGAGCCCAGAAACAGCACGCGTTTATTGAGTGATTGCGCCCACCGGCCCAAGGCTTCGCCCAACAGCCGGGCACGTTGAAAACTTGGCAGCGGGGTTGCCACCGAGTTGATGAAGACCGGGATCACCGGCACTTCCTGCAAGCCACCAAACAACATCTCTAGCGGCTGAGCAAAACCATGATCAAGCTGCATTCGGTACGACACAGCGACATCAACACCGTCACACAGAACTGATTCAGCACAGCTCTCCGCCAACGCCTGGGGGACAGCAAGCGGTCCGGCCAGAGTGCCAAAATCACCGATGGCATGGGCGACCATGCCAATGCAGAACGACGGCATCACGTCGTAGAAAAAACCGTTGTAGTGATCCGCACTGAACAAAATGACCAGTTCCGGGTTGAAGGCCGCGATGCGCTGCCGGGCCGCCTCGACAACGCTGGCAACCTCATCCAGAACAGCGGCAGCAGGGTCCACATGTCCCATCAATGGTGTATGCGACAGGCAATGTAGATAGGCGCTCATTTCACTCTCACTTTCACGCTCAACTGATCCGCGGGAATCACTGGAATGCCCGTGATTGACTGGAGCCTGAGCATAGGTCCGAGGTAAAAAACCAGCAGTCCATTGAAGCACCGCGTTATCCCATCAGCGCACGAAACTGCACAAAGGGCGCGCTGAGGGTTTGATGCCCGTGGGGGGAAATGACGTATCTATCGGCTATTTCATTGTCACCGCGCCGCCAGTCGAAATGACAACCATTATTCAGAGAATCCCAAGGGGAGGACAGAGCGCAACTTCGAACAAGCGAATACCGTACTTAAGTACAGATTTAATAATCACCCAACTGCATTCGAACCTTAACTTTCGTCGAAAAGTCGCCGTTTATTCAGACCCCGCCTGTTCATGATAAAACGTTAGACCTGCACCAAAGTACAAGACCTCACTAATACTAAAAACCGAGCCCCCTATAGGTTAGCTGACTAACATTCCCGTATTAATCTGAATCGATACAAGGTTGCAGCAAAAGATAACTAGCGATACAGATAATGCTTTCACAATCTTTTTACATGTTATTAAATAATGTCTTTCCGGCGATCTGCCTGGACAGGGTGTAGAGCGTATTCGGGCAATGCTTATTTATCAAATTTCCCAACACCGTAAAACTAAAGTCAATGGACCCTGACTACTTAGCTGCCACGCTGCGAACCGCCTGCGCTGAGTGTTTCTCTTTCGCCGGAGGTCGGGTGTAAGCAGCAAATGATTGAGCGTTATCTGCCAGGGCGAGCAAGTGCATTCGGCACTTTCATCTTTGACGTTAGTCACAACAAAAGCGAGCTGGGGAAACCATGAAATTCACATCACTGCAAGCCAGGATTTGCACCACCGCAGGTATATGCCTGCTTGTTTCGTCGGCAAGCCTGGTTGTATACGGGCTTTTTTCTTCCAGGGCCAATGACCAATTCGTCGCGAGCGAAGTGTCGGCACTTATTGAAACGTCGACCATCCGTGAAGTGCAGAACCTTGCCGAGTCCAGGGCTAACGCCATTCAGGCCAAGTTGCAAAATGCATTGGATTCGGCACGGACCATGGCCAATACCTTTGCTGCCAGCAAGACCTTGCAAAGCCCGCTTTCACTCGGGCGAGAGCAGATCAATAACGTATTGCTCAGTGTCCTCAAGGATAATCCTGACTTTAACGGTACCTATTCATGCTGGGAGCCTGATGCGCTGGACGGGCAGGATCAGGCTTTTCGCAATGGGCAAGAGGGTAACAACCCCCTGACCGGCCGCTTCACACCTTACTGGACACGCAGTTCCGACGGCCATGTCGCGGTGCAGCCGCTGGTCGAGTATGACTCCCAGGAACGTCACCCCAATGGTGTGCCCAAGGGCGGCTGGTACTCCGGCCCTCGCGACACCCTAAAGGAGAGCGTGCTGGACCCGATCCCTTATGTGGTGCAGGGCAAGAATGTCTGGCTGACCACCCTGTCGGTGCCGATCGTGGCCAATGGCAAATTCTACGGTGTGGTCGGCGCCGACTTCGACATTGCCTTCATTCAGAAGCTCAGCGAGCAGATGTCCGCAGACCTGTATGGCGGCAAAGGCTCGGTGTCGATATTGAGTAACCAGGGGTTGGTGGTTGCAGACAGTCAACGCACGGAACTTATCGGCCAGTCCATCAAGTCGCTGTTACCCAAGAGCTGGGAAAAGACCTTGGGCGATATCCAGAGCGGTCGCGGTGACGGCCAGCTCAACAAGGAGACTCAGGACATCGAAGTGCTGATGCCGATCCAGCTGGGACGCACGGGCAAACCCTGGGCGGTCCTGATTCGGCTGCCCAAAGCGGTGGTCATGAGTCAGGCGATTGCCCTTGAGCAAGAGCTGCAATCGCGCAGTGCCAACAGCAGTGTCTGGCAGGTGTCAGTGGGGTTGGCCATTTCGCTGCTGGCCCTGGTGGCGCTGTGGTTTGCCGCGGCGAAAATCGTTGGGCCGATCCGCGAGGCCGCAGCACTGGCCGCCAACATCAGCCTGGGGGATTTCTCGCGTCGGCTGGTTCAGCAATCCGAGGATGAAGTGGGACATCTGTCTTCTGCCTTGAACGAAATGTCGGAAAGCCTGCAGCGCCAGGTTCGGGTGGCCGAACGTATTTCCGAAGGGGACCTGGATCTGGAAGTCAGGCTGTCGTCCCCGCACGATACCTTGGGCAAGTCATTGGAGAAAATGGTCAGCAATCTCAACAACCTGATTTCCGAAGTACAGGTCAGTGCGACCCGGATTACCGGCAGCTCCTCACAGGTCACCGACTTGAGCCAGTCGTTGTCCGATGGCGCGTCCAATTCCGCATCGTCCATTACCGAGATCAGCGCCGTGATGACGCAGATGGCGGCGCAGACCACAGACAACGCCGCCAACGCCAAAAAAGCCGATGAGCAATCCCAGGCTTCACGGGCCGACGCAGGCGAAAGCGACAAACTGATGAGTGAGTTGATCGCCGCCATGGCCGAGATCGACAACTCAGGCAAAGACATCACTGCGATCATCACAACTATCGACAACATCGCTGCACAAACCAATCTATTGGCATTGAATGCGGCGATCGAAGCCGCCAGAGCCGGAGAACTTGGACGCGGTTTTGCCGTGGTGGCCGATGAGGTGCGCAGCCTGGCAGCACGTAGCGCTGAGGCGGCCCAGCAAACAGCGGCGCTGATTGCCGACTCCTCCACCAAGACTCAGCGCGGCATGATTATCGCGGGGCGCACCGCCGAGTCGCTGAAAAATATCGTCAGCGGCACCAGCGCGGTGTCCAGTCTGGTGTCGCTGATTTACCAGGCGTCGAGCGAGCAGGCTTCCGGTCTGCGGCAGGCCAGTATCGGCCTTGAGCAGATCGATGAAGTGACCCAGCAAAACCAATCCAACTCACACGAGTGCGCTTTGGCTGCCAAAGATCTTTCGGAGCGAGCGTCAGTGATGCAACGTGTATTAAACCGTTTCAAAATAAAAAACACTTAGGGGCGACGCTGAACAATTCACCCGTACACACCTTGCCCACTTTCAAACCGGTTTTTTAGACTTGCCGGTCTTAGTCTGTATTTTCGGGGGCCGATTTTAGCCCCCATTTTTCAGTCGCGGCACAGGCTCGAACCTTCCATGCCTGTCGACGCGCTAACCTATCCGACGAGCCAGCAGCATGGCCAACACCGGTGCCAAAGCGAAACTGGCAAACAACCACACGGCAGCCGACTGCGTGCCCGCGATGCCGTCCTGCCCGCCGAGCCCTGCCGCATTCGCAACCAATCCTGCGACAGCCGCGCCCATGGCCATGCCGTACAGTTGAACCGTGGTGATTGCGGCAGACGCCATGCCGCCTTCACCGGGTGGCGCCAGGGTCAAAACGCGGGTCAGCAGATGAGGCCAGCAAATGCCGACCCCCGCACCCAAACCGGCCAGCGCCAGACCGCAGAAAAGTGTGCGTATACCTGCAGGCAGGTCGTCGACCGCCGGCATCAGTATTGCCAGCACCAGTAAGCTGGCGGCACAAAGCATTGGACCGGCGCGCAATAGACGCGCTGCAGTAACACCGCCGTGGCCTGACGAAAACAGCGACGCCATGCTCCAGCCAGCCGCCATCGCCGCAGTCAGATAGCCTGCCGCCAGCGGTGTCAGACCCTGCAGTTTCTGCAGGAAATAGGGCACGAAGATTTCCGTCGTGGTACCGATCAACAGCAGGGCCACGCTCGCATAGACGGCGCCCAGCGGCGTGCCGATAGCGGTCGCGCCGACAGGCAGCAAGCGCACCGTGGCACACCGATCACACACGACGGCACTCATACCCAAGGCCAGACCCGCGACGATACCAAAGCACTGCCAAATCAGGGCCGCCGACAAGCTGCCCGCAGCGATGGCCAGCACGGAGGTTGCCAGCAGCCCGATCTGCATGAAAGGAATGCGAGGCGTGCTATCCACGGAGGATTCCCGCTCACCCATCGGGCGCAATTGCCCGATCACCAGCATCCCTTGCAACAGCGCCACCGGCAACAGCGTCCAGAACGCCCAGCGCCAATGTCCCGACTCGGCGAACAGCCCGCCCAATGCCGGTCCGCATAGCGTGGCCACCCCCCACATACCAGAGACCAGTGCCACAGCCCGTGGCCATAGCCGCGGCTCGAACACGACCCGAATCAACGCATAACTGAGCGCAGCCAAGGTGCCGCCACCAAGACCCTGCACGCTGCGACCTGCCAGCATCCAGGGCATTGAAGTGGCGAGTGCGCAACCGGCCGACCCCACGGAGAACACCGCCAGCGCCGTAACACAGGCTCCCCGTTGACCCAACACCGCCAGCAGCCAGACAGACAGCGCCGCACCGACAATGGAGGCCACCACGAAGAGCGTGGTGTTCCAGGCGTACCAGTCGAGTCCTCCAATGTCCTGCACCACTGATGGCAACACCGTAGTGACAATGTGTACGTTGATCGCATGCAGCGCCACGCCCCCCATCAGTGCCAGCGCCAGCACACCATTTCTGCCTCGCAGCAAGTCACCCCAAGCGGTGACAGTCAGTGAATCTGTGTGCATTCTCATTCCCTCGACAAGTGGACAACCAACGCCTAATATCCAAGCATTGGCTTGGATATTAGGTGGCTACATTGAATTACACAAGTGAAAGCTTTGATATGTCGGATTCACTGCCAACGTCGGATCGCATCCTGTTCTTCATCAAAACCAAGGGCTCCGTTTCAAACGCAGCCATTGCCAAAGCCCTGGACATGACTGCCGAGGCGGCGCGTCAGCAGGTGCAAAAGCTGGTAGCAGCGGGCTTGATCGAAGGTCGACTGGAAGCAGCATCCGGCGTCGGTCGCCCCCACCAGAACTGGGTGCTCACCGAGGCCGGTAACGGCCGCTTCCCTGATACGCATGCCCAATTGACCGTGCAGTTGATTGGTTCGGTGCGCCAGATTTTTGGGGACGAAGGTCTGGATCGCTTGATTGCGCAACGCGAAGTGGAAGCGCGAGCGAGCTATCAACAAGTCTGTACTGGCGACTCCTTGCAGGAGCGACTGGAGCAGTTAGCGATGATTCGCACACAGGAAGGATATATGGCGCGCGTCGAGCGCGACGGCAAGGATTGGTTGCTGGTTGAAGACCACTGCCCGATTTGTGCAGCCGCCCGCACATGCCAAGGCTTCTGCCGTTCCGAGTTGCAGCTGTTTCAGGAAATCGCCGGACAGGGCGCGACGGTTATCCGGGAAGAGCATCTACTCAGCGACGCACGACGCTGCGTCTACCGCATTGCCTGCATTCGAACGACCACGTCGTGACGTTTTCTATGAACGGTTACCGATACCTTAAATTCATAGATGGCAAACTGGTAGGGATTGAGTTCAAGCGGAAATAATTGCGTATCGCTATAATCGATGCGCTTCGGTCCAATGGATCAGAGCCTGTATCCAATCCCGGCGACCCGCGCAGATTACGCCGCGTCCGCCGAGCCCCCATGCTCAAGGAGATGTCCATGAAGCGCGTAGTAATGACTGGATTGTTCCTTACCACTGCACTATTGGTGGCCCCGGTGTTTGCCGGGAACGAAAGCAGCCTGTGCCAGATAAACCTGCAAAAAGTCAGAGACGCTCTGGTGAGCAATCCCCAATTGAACGAGCAACTGAAGGGCGATGTCGAGACCACCATCCATAGAGCCGAAGCAGCCCTCGCCAGGAACAACGATGAAGGCGCGCGAGAATGCATTTCTCTAACGACCCAGGCACTGCAAAAAGCCCAGAGCCATTAAGGCGAACAGCAAGTCGCGGCGAGCCCCATCAACTCTGCTCCAGGCAGCAGGTGATGGGGCTCGCCACGATAACTGGCCGCGTGTTGTTGCACCCCTTGCTTAAACTTTGAACTGCCCCACCAACCCTTGCAGTTGAGCACCCAGACTACTCAGCTCACGGGCTGTCTGCGCGCCTTCTACAGCGTCGATTGCGACACTGTCCACGGCGACAGCTATCTGGTGAACGCTACGATTGATCTCCTCAGCGACTGCGGTCTGCTCTTCCGCAGCACTGGCAATTTGGGCATTCATCGAGTTAATCGTTGTGATCAAATGAGCCATGGCGTCCAGCGACGTACCGGCAAGATTGGAGTGCTCCTGAGTGTCCTCTCCCATCTGACTGGCATGCTGCATGGCCGCAACAGCTTTGCTGGTGGCCGTTTGCAAACGATCAATCATTACCTGGATTTCACCCGTGCTGTGCTGGGTCCTGCTTGCCAAGGCGCGTACTTCGTCAGCAACCACCGCGAAGCCACGTCCCGCTTCACCCGCTCGCGCCGCTTCGATCGCCGCGTTGAGCGCCAACAAATTGGTCTGCTCGGCAATCGAACGGATCACGTCCAGAACGCTCACGATGCTTTGCACATCCTGACGTAATGTTTCCATGGTATCGCTGGAGCCTCGAACCTCGGTCACCAACTGATGGATTTGGGCGATACTTTTATCCACGACTTGCTTGGCCGTCTGCCCTTCCTTGTCAGTCTCGCTCGCTGCGTCGGCAGCTTGCTGAGCGCTGTGAGCAACTTCATGGGCGGCTGCGGACATTTCATTGATGGCAGTGGCAACCTGGTCAGTTTCATGGCGCTGAGCACTGATCGCCTGCTCGGAACGATGCGCCTGATTGGTCACGGCCGTGACGAGCGTGGAGAGTTTGCCGGTAGTGCCCGCGACCTGTTGTACCAACACATGAATCTTTGCAACGAACAGGTTAAAGGAGTTGGCCAGTTCCCCCAGCTCATCCTGGCTTGTCACCAGCAAGCGCTGAGTCAAATCGCCCTCGCCAGAAGCCATATCGTCCAGATTGCGTTTAATCCGTAACAGTGGCTTGAGCAAGGTGCTGCTCATCATGACGGCCAGCACCGCCATGAAGACAAGTAGACCCACCGCAGAGCCGATCATCACCATCAAGAGGTTGTGAACGCTGGTATCAAATTTACTGCGCGCGGCTTTTACTTGCACCTCTACATCATCAAGATTGACGGACGTGCCGATGACCATGTCCCACTTGGGGAGGGACAGGGAGTACCCCACTTTCGGCACTAACACATTGCTATCACCCAAGAGAAAACTGTAGCTGACATAGTGACTATTGTCTCGCCCCGCACTCACCAACTCGCGAATTGCATACACGCCATTGGGATCTTTGAACTCATAGAAACTTTGACCAATTTTATCATTGGTGTTGCCTTGAAAAATACGTACAGCATGACTGTCATATCCCCAGAAATAACCACTTTTACCGTAGTTTAAACGTTTCAGTAGGGTGACTGCCTCGTCACGCGCCGTTATGTCGTTATTATCCGACCGGTCATAAATAGGTGCGATGGCATTCATCGCCAACTCTACATATTGCTTTATTTCGACGCGATGATCTTCAATCAGACGCTCGCGGGTCTGGGTTTCTTGTTGATCCGCCAGCGTCTGCAACGCCTGGACGACGATCGCGCAAACGATAAAAGCCAGCGCACAAATGGGCACCAGCGTTAGCAGCAACAGCTTACTTCTCAACCGCAAATTAGTGAGCATGGAAGACCCCTTCTAGTTATTAATAATGGCGCACGTAATCGAATCTGTTAACGCAAATGCCTAGGGCTCCTGTGGCTCCATATGACTGTTATTAATCGCCAGAATAGCGGGCCAGTTTTTATAAAAGTGCTCGGCCACTGTCGGATCAAAGTGCTTGCCGGCATTGTCTCCGATGTACGCGGCCGCGTCCTCCACCGGCCAGGCTTTCTTATAGGGACGTGCTGAAGCCAAGGCATCGAAGACATCGGCCACCGCAACGATACGCCCTGCTTCAGGAATGGCTTCACCCGCCAGCCCGTTGGGGTAGCCACTACCGTCCCATTTTTCGTGATGGCTTAACGCGATAACACGTGCCAGGCACAGTAACTCTGAATCTCCATGTTCCAGAATTTCCGCACCAATCGCCGCGTGGGTTTTCATCACCTCCCATTCTTCGGGTTCAAACTTGCCGGCCTTGAGCAGAATCGAATCCGGAATACCAATCTTGCCGACATCGTGCATCGGGCTGGCGTGCAGCAATAGCTCACACTCGCTGTCAGACCATCCCATGCTCTTGGCCAGCAGTGCCGAATACAGACTCATTCGGACAATGTGCAGTCCCGTTTCGTTGTCGCGGTATTCCGCGGCACGACCAAGACAATGCACAACCTGTATCCGTGCCTGGTACAGAGCATCCGTACGGTGCTGCACCATGCGTTCCAACGTTGCTTTCTGCCCGTGCACTAATCGATGAGCCAAATGAGCATCCAGCAAATTACGCACACGCATCAGTAGCTCGACACGCATAAAGGGCTTGATGACAAAATCCCGCGCCCCCGCCGCAAGCGCTTTCAGCAGATAGTCCTGGCCGCACTGAGCGGTCAACATGATGATGGGCGGCAACAAGGGATCATCAAGCGCTTTAAGCTGCTCCATCACCTGATAACCGTCCAGGTGGGGCATATTGATGTCGAGCAAAATCAGATCGGGCTGTAACGCCTTATAGCGGTCAAGAACCAGGCGCGAATCCTGTATCAAGACCGGGTTGGAATACCCCTCACTGACTAGCATTTTGTGCAGCAGTTTGAGGTTGGTCGTCTCATCGTCAATGACAAAAATGCAGGAATGGTTCGTGGGCTGTACGCTCATGTCTGAGCCTCCTTACTGTCAGCCAAACAGCCTTCTACCGTGCTCATGAGCAGGCCGAAGTCGATGGGTTTGGTGAGACATTTGGCGAAGCCGGCGGAAAGGGCTTTTTCGATGTCATGGGGCATGGCATTAGCCGTCAACGCGATAATGGGCGTTTTCTCAAAGCGCCCTTCCAGTACGTTGAATACTTTATAGCCGTCCATGTTCTGCATGTTCAGGTCTAAAAGTATCGCATCAGGCCGATAGGCTAACGCCAACTCAAGACCTGACTGTGGTGTGGCTGCGGTCACCAAGTGTATATGACTGTGCCTTGCAAACGCGCCCGCCATCAACTTTATATTGACTGGGTTATCATCAAGGTACAGCACACACTCTTGGCGCGAGGGCTCATTGCCAACGGGCATTGTATTGCCGACGTTGTTATTCGAATCGGGCCTCTCTTCTGTGGATTGAGTAGGCAGCTCAACCCAGAAGGTCGTACCAACCCCCTCCTCGCTGACAACACCGACCGTCCCACGCATCAACGCTATCAAACGACGAGAAATAGTGAGCCCGATACCGGTACCTTCAATATCACTGTGTTCTGCGCCCAGTCGATTGAAGGGTTGAAAAAGTTCGTGGATACGGTCAGATGGAATGCCAATTCCCGTGTCCGTCAGCGTGACTCTAAGTGTGTCATCGTCAACAGACTGTACACCGACGCTAATATCACCGCCCTCACGGTTATACTTAACGGCGTTTGAAAGCAGGTTCAAAAGGACCTGTTTCAACCGCACTCGATCCGCACACACGACGCTCCCCGCGGGTACATTGAAATGCAAGGTAATGTGCTTTGCTTCCGCCAGAATTTGGATAAAACTCCAACACTCCTTGAACAGGCTGCCCAGCTCTATTGTCTCGAGTGAGAGGCTGACATGCCCCGATTCAATGCTGGCTAAATCAAGCACTTCATTGATGAGTTCCAGTAGGTGTTTACCGCCTTTTAGAATCTCCTGGACACTGTCTTTCTGATCAGCGTTCAGGTCACTGTCGCATTCGAGCATTTGCGCAAAACCGAGGACGGCGTTCATTGGCGTGCGCAGCTCGTGGCTCATGCTCGAGAGAAAATCAGATTTAGCCTGGTTCGCTTGATCCGCCGCTTTCCTGGCGTCGGCGAGTTCACTGCGACGGGCCAGTTCTTCACTAAAGTCGGTGAAGATGTTAAATAAATTCTGCAGTTCCCCTCGCTCGCCTCTGACGAAACCAATGCTGCTGGCGGAGATATAGACACTGCCATCCTTGCGGCGAATGGGAATATACCCCACCCAGTCTTTACCCTCAGCCGCTGAACTTAACAGCTCAGTGATGTAGGTCCCTGCAGTCTTCTCGGGCAGAAAAAAAGTAAACGGTTGCCCGATACACTCTTTGTCTGAATAGCCTAATTCTTGAGCATGCCGCTTATTCTGGTAAATAATCAGCCCTTGACCGTCGGTGATACTGACGCATTGACCACTGGCGTCAAACACATTGCGAAACAGGGCCAAGCGTTGCTCGGCAATTTTGCGCGCCGTAATGTCCTGCACTTGATAGACGAAATGGACGTACTGCCCGTCGTCGTTATGCACTACCGAAATATTGAGCAACACCCAAACAACCCGGCCACCCTTGGCGTAGTAACGCTTTTCGTGCTGCCAGTTTGACATTTCGCTACTGAGAAACTGGCTTAAAAAAGCTTGATCGACCGCGATATCATCCGGGTGGGTCAAGGTTTTGAAATCGGTGGCGAGTAGTTCATCCTCGCTAAAACCGAGCATTGAGCACAAGGCGCTGTTGACCAACAACCAAGCGCCTGACAATGAGATCAAGGCCATGCCGATACCAGAAGCTTCGAACGCCCCGCGAAAGCGAACTTCACTTTCTGCTAACGCAATTTCGGCCATCTTGCGCACGTGAACATCTTGCACAACACCCAGCATGTGAAGAGCGCCATCGGTCTCGTCACTGACAACAGCCCCTTTTTCTTGCAGCCAATGCACCGTGTTGTCTGGCCACACGACTCGAAACTCAACTTCATAGGATGAGCGGTTTTCAATGCTGGCGTTAATGATGCGGGTCAGGTTTTGACGATCATCAATATGCACCGCGATGAGAAAGTCACCGTAGTCCCTCTTTAGTATCCCTGCCGGATAGCCAAAAAGTTGTAAGGTTCGGTCCGAACAGGAGACATCACCGTTCGCCAGGTTCATGTCCCAGGTACCGATATGGGTGACTTCCTGACTTAAGCGAAGCCTTTCGTGGCTTAAGCGCAGCGCGTTTTCACTGCATTTCAATGCGGTAATGTCCGTGCGAACGGACATGTATTGAACGGGTTTTCCGGCAGCATCTAAAAAAGGGATGATCGTTGCCTCAACCCAATAGGCATCACCATTTTTGGCTCTATTGCACAGTTCGCCGCGCCATGTTTTACCGGCACTGATGGTTCCCCACAACGCTTGATAATAGGTTGAGTCGTGAACAGTTGACTTAATCAGCCGGTGATTTTTTCCCAGCAACTCCTTCCGGCTGTAACCACTGATCTGACAGAAGCGATCATTCACATGCACAATATTGCCAGCGCCATCCGCGACGCTAATGATGGCATGTTGATCGATCGCGGAACGCAACGCTTTAAGACGGACACGCGCTCGAAGTGCATCCTCGCGTACGCGAACAAAAGCACTTTTTACAGAACGATAACCCAACGCTTGCGAGGTGAGGGTCGCCACCAATAACGCTAAGCCGACAGGCTAGGTCAGAAAACAAACGCCGCTCGACACCTTGGCCTGCGGCATCGCCTCAACGTCAGCGCTTCTCGTTAAAAAGATGATGGGCAATAAAGCGTTGTCAGGTCGTTGCCGTGCAATGACCAAGAGTTCCCCGGCTGATAGGGAGGGCAAATGAGCGCTCGCCACCAAAACGTCCGGTTTGAAATGATTAACGGCGTCTAACGCCGCCAGCGGGTCGGAGGTGGAGAAAACATTAACACCGACATCTCTTAAGGCTTCTGACTTGGAGGTCAAGCTTGACTGATCGCAGTCAAGCAAAATGACGCGCAATGGCTGTGCGTTGCATCGAGCCTGAGCGGCTTCGATGAGAGAAACGACACCATCGACATCCAGCGGGCACTGGAAAAAAAGACTGACCCCGAGTCGCAGCCACTCAATTTGATCCGGGACGCTATCCGCTGCGTCGGATAACACAATCCACTCGGCTGCATCGCGTGCGCGTTCACTTAACTCCCCTCGCTCGGTTAATGAGCGTGTACTGAGCCACGACTGCTCTGTCAGCAGCACCTCTTGGCGGCCCGATGGAGCGGGGAGTAATTTGAGACTGCGACACTCACTAACCTCGAATCCTTTTAAATCGAGGCGCGTTACAAGCAACGACATCTCCGTAGAGAATTCACCGAGCGTTATTATTATCAATGACTGGGTACCAACATCAATTCGTCGAACCACACCAGGAGGGGCTAGACGGATTAGCCAATACATTCCCCCTGTACAATGTCAGGTCATTAGAAGGGCTATTCGCTATTGTGTCCATCGCTAAACGTGCCACCGCCTTCACTCATATGGGCAGTCACCGGTCTCGTTGCGTAAAATCGAGTTAAAATAAGATCTACGCAACCCATTGAAAAATATCAACTTAATTAAAAATATCCTTGAAGAATGCGTGTAGCATTGACACCTTTCTGGGGGCACACCTTTCGTCTATAGTACTTTGATCTAATCAAATTAAGCCTTGACGCCTCCTCTAACCGATAGCTGCCTATCAAGAGCATTTATCAATGTAACGTTGCCCGAATAAAGTCATACCGTTTCCTCCGGTTCCGCACTTGGCCGCCTTGATAATCGACCCTGTGATACGGCAACTTTGCCAGCAAGCTATGCCTATTGCCATGAAGTATGTCATGTGCAATCCAATGCCTAAGTGCACATACCTGGCACCTACAAAAACAGGCGCCGAAGCACCTGTTTTTTTACAGTTTAAACCCGCCTGTCAACTTTCCAGCGCGCGCACCCGCTCCATTCGCCCCTGCTCTTGGGTCGTGTCGGAGGATTGCACGGTGAAGTCGAAGGCGATTTCGGCAAAGCGGCCTTCGACACCATGGGCTCGCGCGGCAGCCGGGTCTTCACTGAAGCGAATGTCGGCGATCAGCTCGTCACGTGTGGCGTAGGCGAAGTCGTCGTGCAGGTACTGCTCACCTGACAGGTTGATCTGGGTCGTCAGGTGGCGATGACCGGGGGCCGAGATGAAGAAGTGGATATGCGCCGGACGCTGCCCGTGGCGCCCCAATTGGTCGAGCAGCTTTTGCGTTGGACCGTCCGGTGGGCAGCCGTAACCCGACGGCACGATGCTGCGAAAACGATAGTTGCCTTGGGCATCGGTCTCGATACGGCGACGCAGGTTGAATTCCGATTGCGTGCCGTCGAAGTACGAGTACGTACCCCCGGTATTGGCATGCCAGACATCGACAATGGTGTTAGCGACTGGCTTGCCGTCCAGATCCTTGACCTGGCCTTTCATGAACAACACGGTACCGGCATCAGTGCCATCGTCCAGTCGCGCTTCGACTTTGCTCAGGGGAGCACCAGCCACATACAACGGACCTTCGATGGTGCGCGGCGTGCCACCTGACTTGCCGGCCTCTTCGTCTTGGGCGTCCATCACCAAGTCGAGGTAGTGCTCCAGGCCAAGACCTGCAACCAACAAGCCTGCTTCCTGGCGAGCACCGAGTTCATTCAGGTAGTTGACCGCTTTCCAGAATTCTTCCGGGGTCACACTCAGCTCTTCGATGATGTTTACCGTGTCTTTCAGGATGCGATGCACCAGCGTCTTGACCCTCGGATTACCCGCGTCATTGAGCTGACCACTGGCTTCCTTGAGGAACTGCTGGACGCCTTCGGTTTGAGCAATTTTTACAGTCATTATCAGAGCCTCAAATTTTGTATTTATTAGGAAGCACGCAAGCACGGGAGTCGGCTATCGGTCGTCTTCGCGAATGGATGAAGGGTGACGGCACAAGGCATTCACTTCGATGGCCATGTACGGATACAACGGCAATTGCATCAGCAGGTCGTGCAGCTCCTGAACGCTGTCGACGTCGAACACGCTGTAGTTGGCGTACAACCCGGCGATGCGCCAGATGTGTCGCCACTTGCCGGATTCCTGCAGACGCTGGGAGAGCGCTTTTTCTTCAGCCTTGAGCCGGACGACCTTTTCCGGGTCCTCGTCGAGGGGGATATTCACGGTCATTTTTACGTGGAACAACATGTTGATGGCCTCCTCAGGCAAGGCTGATAGCAGTGGACGTCTTGTCACGGCGGAAGAACGCCAAGCGCTCTTCATCCAGGCTCAAACCCAGGCCAGGCGTGCGTGGAACGTGCAGTTGGAAATCGCGATACACCAGCGGTTGGGTCAAAATATCTTCGGTCAGTAACAGTGGCCCGAACAGCTCGGTGTCCCAGGTCAGTTTGGCAAGGGTCAGGAACGCGTGAGCAGAAGCCAGCGTGCCGATGCCGCCCTCGAGCATGGTACCGCCATACAGACCGATACCTGCCGCTTCGGCGATTGCAGCTGTACGCAACACCGCACGTGGGCCGCCGTTCTTGGCGATTTTCAGGGCGAACACCGAGGCTGCGCCTTCGCGAGCCAGGTTGAAGGCATCTTCAACACATTCGATGGATTCATCGGCCATGATCGGTGCCGGGCTGCGCGCATTCAGGCGGGCCATGCCCGCACGGTTATTGCGCGAAATAGGTTGTTCGATCAGGTCGATGCCATTGTCGGCCAATACCTGACAAGCACGGATTGCCACGGCTTCATCCCACGCCTGATTGACGTCGACCCGCACACTGGCGCGGTCGCCCAAGGCGTGTTTGATCGCGATAACGTGGGCCAGATCCTTGTGTACTTCTCCGGCACCGATTTTCAATTTGAAGATCCGGTGGCGGCGGATATCGAGCATTTTTTCGGCTTCGGCAATGTCACGCACAGTGTCGCCACTGGCCAGGGTCCAGGCCACTTGCAACGCATCGCGGACCCGGCCACCGAGCAGTTCGCTGACGGGCATCCCCAAACGCTTGCCTTGCGCATCGAGCAGTGCACTTTCAATCCCGGATTTGGCGAAAGTGTTGCCCTTGGCGGCGCGATCAAGGCGCAGCATGGCGGCGTTGATATTGCCCGCATCCTGGCCCACCAGCAGGGGTGCCAAGTGGGTGTCGATGTTGGTTTTAATGCTTTCCGGACTTTCGTTGCCGTAGCTCAGGCCACCTATAGTGGTGGACTCGCCGACGCCTTCAACACCGTCGGAACAGCGCACCCGAATCACCACCAGTGTCTGATTCTGCATCGTGTGCATGGCCAGCTTGTGCGGGCGGATGGTCGGCAGGTCGACGATAATCGTCTCCAGCGACGTGATCACGGTAACGGTCATTTCAATACCCATCAGGTTCTTTTGTTTTCGAACTTGATATTGAGCCGACCTTTTTACCCTTTCCAATATAGAATTAGTCTCGTTCGATACTTTAAAGGTATGCAGAAGCCCTTCTCGCGGCGCTGCCCAAGGAGTCCCTATGGAGCTTCGTCATCTGCGTTACTTTCAGGTACTCGCCGAGACCCTGAACTTCACCCGTGCCGCAGAGCGGTTGCACATCGCCCAGCCACCGTTGAGCCGGCAAATCCAACAGCTCGAAGATGAACTCGGGGTTGTATTGCTGGAGCGCGGTCGCCCGTTGCGCCTGACCGAGGCCGGGCGTTATTTCTACGAACACTCTCATACCCTGCTCAATCAACTTGGCACCGTTTGCGACAACACTCGACGCATTGGCGCTGGCCAGAAGACCTGGATGGGCATCGGCTTCGCCCCTTCGACCCTGTATGGCGTGTTGCCAGAGTTGATTCGTCGACTGCGCAGCGATGAGCAGCTTGATCTGGAACTGGGGCTGTCGGAAATGACCACTCTGCAGCAAGTGCAGGCCTTGAAAGCCGGACGCATCGACATCGGTTTTGGTCGAATTCACATCGACGATCCGGCGATCCATCAACGCATCCTCACCGAAGACCGGCTTGTCGCCGTCCTCCCCGCAGGCCATCCGCTGCTCGCGGGGCCCGCTACACTCGCGCAACTGGCACGCGAGCCTTTTGTGCTGTATCCCGGCAACCCGCGACCCAGCTATGCTGACCACATCCTGGCGCTGTTCGCCGCTCATGGCCTGAGCATCAACGTCGCGCAGTGGACCAACGAAATGCAGACGGCGATTGGTCTGGTAGGCGCCGGCATCGGCATCACCCTGGTGCCCGCCTCAGTGCAATTGCTGCACCGGGTAGACATTGGCTACACCACCCTGCTCGAATCAAACGCCACCTCACCCATCATCCTCAGCCGACGCATGGGTGATGTAACCCCCAGCCTGACTCATTGTTTGAGTTTGATTGATGAGTTGTTGGTGAAGTGAGTCTGCCGCTGCCCCTGTGGGAAGTTCTATATCGCGAATAACCCCGCCCCACCAGGCCCCTGCACAGCCTCCGTGGGCGCATTTATTCGCGAAAGGGTTGATGCGATATCACGTAATCGGTGCAGGGTTGAACAAAGTGATGTCGTTGTGCAGCCGGAGCGCTTCGGCGCAGGTTTTTTTCTTGCCGCTGGCAACGTCCAGGTAGAAGTGGAACAACTCCCAACCCAGGTCTTCGATGCTCGCGCGCCCCGTGGCGATGCGCCCGGCATCAATGTCGATCAGGTCCGGCCAGCGCTGGGCCAGCTCGGTGCGAGTAGACACTTTCACCACCGGCGCCATGGCCAAACCATAGGGCGTGCCGCGTCCCGTGGTGAACACATGCAGGTTCATCCCTGCTGCCAGTTGCAACGTACCGCAGACGAAATCGCTGGCCGGTGTCGCACAGAAAATCAGTCCTTTGCGCTTGAACCGTTCGCCAGGGCCGAGCACGCCGTTGATTGCGCTGCTGCCGGACTTGACGATGGAGCCCAAGGACTTCTCGACGATGTTCGACAACCCGCCCTTCTTGTTGCCTGGCGTGGTATTGGCGCTGCGATCCGCTTCACCCTTAGCGAGGTAACGGTCGTACCAGTCCATTTCACGAACCAGTTCTTGCGCGACTTCTTTGGTTTCGGCCCTGGAAGTCAGCAGGTAAATGGCGTCGCGCACTTCCGTGACTTCGGAGAACATCACCGTCGCCCCGGCCCGCAGTAACAGATCCGAAGCAAAGCCCAGCGCCGGGTTGGCGGTGATACCACTGAACGCATCGCTGCCGCCGCACTGCATGCCCAGAATCAGTTCGGACGCCGGCACGGTTTCGCGACGACGCTGGTCGAGCTTTTTCAGACGGGCTTCAGCCATGTCCATGATCTCCTCGATCATTTCAACGAAGCCATGGCTGGAGTCCTGCAGGCGATACAGCCAGGGGTCATCGAGATCCACCGAACTGTCGTTTTCGTGCATCACCTGCCCCGGCTGCAATTTCTCGCAGCCCAGACTGATCACCAGCGCCTCCCCCCCCAGGTTCGGGTTGCGCGCCAGATTGCGCACGGTGCGAATCGGGATATAAGCATCAGTCGCGGTGATCGCCACCCCGCAGCCATAGCTGTGAGTCAGCGCCACCACGTCATCGACGTTCGGGTACTTGGGCAGCAACTCATCACGGATACGTTTGACTGCGTGATCGAGCACCCCCGTCACGCACTGCACGGTGGTGGTGATGCCGAGGATATTGCGCGTACCGACGGTACCGTCGGCGTTGCGATAACCTTCAAACGTGAAGCCTTCCAGCGGCGCCTGTTTTTCAGGCACCTCGGTAGACAGTGGCAAGCTGTCCAGCGGTGGCGCGGTGGGCATGCGCAGTTGGTCTTCTCTCACCCAGCTACCACGCGGAATCGCTTGTAAGGCATAACCGATGGTTTGTCCGTAACGGATCACCGGTTGGCCTTCGGCGATGTCCACCAGATTGACCTTGTGGCTTTGCGGCACGTTATCGAGGGTCACCAGGCCGTTATCGAACCGTGTACCGGCCGGGACGCCTTGGTCATTGACCACAACCGCCACATTATCCAGTTCATGCAAGCGGATGTAGCGCGGCGAGTCGGCATGTTGAATCAGGTTCATCACGGTTTTCCTCAGGATTTTGCTTGAGAAAGTGTGCCGGCGTTGTCACCGGTCAAAGGCCCCTTGGCTGGCGGCTCGGTCAAGACGACACGCTTGATTGGCCCGACGATCACCAGGTAGCTGAACACCGCCACCAGCGCATTGGCGCCGACGAACACCAAAGCCCATTTGAATGAGCCGGTGGCGCTGATGATGTAGCCAATCACGATCGGGGTAGTGATTGAAGCGATGTTGCCGAACATATTGAACAGGCCACCGCTCAAACCGGCGATCTGTTTCGGCGAGGTGTCGGACACCACTGCCCAACCCAGCGCACCAACGCCTTTGCCGAAGAAGGCCAGCGCCATGAAGCCGACCACCATCCATTCGATATCAACGTAGTTACAGGCCACGATAGTGGTCGACAACAGCAGACCACCGATAATCGGCGCCTTGCGAGCAAAGGTCAGGGAGTGACCTTTACGCAACAGGTAGTCGGAAATGATCCCGCCCAGCACCCCACCGATAAAGCCGCAGATGGCAGGCAGCGAAGCAATAATGCCCGCCTTGAGGATAGTCATTCCACGCTCCTGAACCAGATACACCGGGAACCAGGTCAGGAAGAAGTAAGTGATGCCATTGATGCAGTATTGGCCCAGGTAAACGCCAAGCATCATGCGATTGGTCAACAGCTGACGCACGAAATCCCACTTCGGACCGCCGCTGGCGCCTTTGCCTTTGTCTTGATCCATGTCGACCATGCCGCCATTGTTAGCGATATGGTTGAACTCGGCTTCGTTGATCTTTGGGTGATTGCGCGGGCTGTGGATAACGTTCAGCCAGATCAGCGAGAACACGACACCGACGCCGCCCATGACCACGAATACATGCTGCCAGCCGTAGGTGTAGACGATCCATCCCATCAGCGGCGCGAACAACACGGTGGCGAAGTATTGCGCAGAGTTGAAGATGGCCGAGGCCGTGCCGCGTTCGGCGGTCGGGAACCAGGCGGCCACAATGCGGGCGTTGCCGGGGAAGGATGGCGCTTCAGCCAGCCCGACCAGGAAGCGCAGCATAAACAGCGCAACGATGGCGGTCGAGACCCCGAACTCACCGACATAACCTTGCAGCACGGTGAACAGCGACCACGTGAAGATACTCAAGGCATAGACTCTTTTCGAACCGAAACGGTCGAGCAGCCAGCCGCCAGGGATCTGACCAGCCACATAGGCCCAGCCGAACGCAGAGAAGATATAACCGAGGGTAACCGCGTCGATGCCGAGGTCTTTTTGCAGGCTGGAGCCCGCGATCGCGATGGTTGCACGGTCGGCATAGTTGATCGTGGTCACCAGAAAAAGCATGAGCAAAATCAAATAGCGGACGTGAGTCGGCTTGGCCTGTTGCATGTGCATGTACTCCCACTAATTATTTTTTTGTGCGGGTAAAACATTTTTATGTGTGGCTCATGTAGACGCTGCCGAAGGCTGCGGCAGCGTCTACAGATCGTCGACTTACGAACCGATGTAGCTGGTTTTTACGACGGTATAGAACTCTTGCGCATAGCGACCCTGCTCACGCGAACCGTAGGACGAACCCTTACGACCACCGAACGGCACGTGGTAATCAACACCGGCCGTTGGCAGGTTGATCATCACCATCCCGGCCTGAGAATGACGTTTGAAGTGGTTGGCGTACTTCAGCGACGTCGTCGCGATGCCCGCCGACAGACCGAACTCGGTGTCGTTGGCCATGGCCAGCGCTGCTTCGTAATCCGCGACGCGAACAATGTTCGCAACCGGACCAAAAACTTCTTCCTTGCTGATGCGCATCTCTGCGGTGCTGTCAGCGAACAGGGTCGGTGCCAGGAAGTAACCTTCGGTGTCGCAAGTGACCAACTCACCGCCGGTTACCAGACGTGCGCCTTCATCCTGCGCGATGGCGACGTAGCTCATGTCTTGATCAAGCTGGGCCTTGGATACAACTGGACCGATATCGATGCCTGACTTCAGCGCATGGCCAACCTTGATCGAACGCATGCGCTCGGCCATGGCTTCAACGAATTTGTCGTGAATGCCAGCCGTTACGATAAAGCGGCTGGAAGCGGTGCAACGTTGACCGGTGGAGTAGAACGCGCTCTGGACCGACAGCTCGACCGCTTGTTTGAGGTCAGCGTCATCGAGAATGACCTGCGGGTTCTTGCCACCCATTTCCAGCTGTACTTTGGCTTGACGCGCAATGCAATCGACCGCGATCTGGCGACCAACGCCGACCGAACCGGTGAAGCTGATGCCATCAACCTTGCGGCTTTTGACCATCACGTCACCGACCACACGCCCACTGCCCATCACCAGGTTAAACACACCCGCCGGGAAGCCTGCACGGGAGATGATTTCAGCCAGCGCCCAAGCACAACCCGGAACCAGGTCCGCAGGCTTGATCACCACACAGTTGCCGTAGGCCAGCGCTGGAGCGATTTTCCAGGCCGGAATGGCAATCGGGAAGTTCCACGGCGTGATCAGTCCGACCACACCCAGCGCTTCGCGAGTCACTTCAACGTTGACGCCCGGACGCACTGACGGGATGTAATCGCCAGAAATGCGTAGGCATTCACCGGCGAAAAATTTGAAGATGTTGCCCGCGCGGGTCACTTCGCCAATTGCTTCAGGCAAGGTTTTGCCTTCTTCACGGGCAAGCAAGGTGCCGAGCTCTTCGCGACGGGCGAGGATTTCGCTACCCACTTTGTCCAGCGAGTCGCTACGCGCCTGAATACCGGACGTCGACCACGCAGGGAATGCGCTGCGGGCTGCATCAATGGCGGCATTGACCTGCGCCACGTCGGCTTGGGCGTATTCACCGATCACATCCGACAGATCGGACGGGTTGATGTTGGAAGAGTAGGTCGCACCGGCAACCCACTCACCACCCATGTAGTTATCGAAACGCTTTGAATCAGACACGGACATTCTCCTGAAAAGGCAAAAAACCGCTGACGGATCAGCGGCCTTGATTCATACGACTTTTACTGCGCGCCCTGCTTGTCGATCAGCGCAGCCAGCATTTCGAACTCTTCAGGGGTCAGGTCGGTCAGTGGGGTCCGTACGGGACCTGCGTCGTAACCGGCGATTTTCGCGCCTGCCTTGACGATACTGACCGCGTAACCCGATTTGCGATTACGGATGTCCAGGTAAGGCAGGAAGAAGTCATCAATCAGCTTGCCGACGGTGGCGTGATCGTCACGGGCAATGGCGTGGTAGAAGTCCATCGCCATTTTCGGCAGGAAGTTGAACACCGCCGAGGAGTAGACCGGAACGCCCAGCGCCTTGTAAGCCGCGGCGTAGACTTCGGCGGTCGGCAAGCCACCCAGGTAGCTGAAACGATCACCCAGACGACGGCGGATCGACACCATCAGTTCGATGTCACCCAGACCGTCTTTGTAACCGATCAGGTTCGGGCAAGTCTCAGCCAGACGCTCCAGCAGCGGCGCAGTCAGGCGGCAGACGTTACGGTTGTAAACAATCACGCCGATATTGACCGATTTGCACACGGCTTCAACGTGCGCGGCAACCCCGTCCTGGCTGGCCTCGGTCAAGTAGTGCGGCAGCAACAGCAAGCCTTTGGCGCCCAGGCGCTCGGCTTCTTGAGCGTATTCGATGGCTTGACGGGTAGAGCCACCGACACCGGCCAGGATCGGCACACTGGTGGCGCAGGTGTCTACAGCCGTCTTGATCACTTCGGAGTATTCGCTGGCCGCCAGGGAGAAGAACTCACCGGTGCCGCCAGCGGCGAACAAGGCCGTGGCGCCGTAAGGGGCCAGCCACTCAAGACGCTTGATATAGCCCGCGCGATGGAAATCGCCCTGAGCATTGAAATCGGTGACCGGGAAGGACAACAGGCCGGAAGAGAGGATGGACTTCAGTTCTTGTGGACTCATTATTTGAACACCCTGGATAGCAAAATGTGGAGGAAGCACATCAGCTCCAAACCGATGTCGTACGTCATCGTACAACTTAAGATAAGATCACTCAACAGGAATGTGCGGGAATTTGGTTTGGGGGCGTGAGGGCCGATCAGCGGCCAGGGAAACTGCATCCGGTTGCGACGGTTGATCGTGTGAAGGCCGTTCCGGCCTTATCGCAGCCTTCGGCAGCTCCTACAGGAATTAAGCCTGCTGCTGTTCCGCCAGTTCATGGGCATGACGCAGGCGTTCACGGCTGTTGGTCAGGTGCAGGCGCATGGCCGCGCGGGCAGCGTCGGAGTCCTGGCGGGCGATGGCCTCGAAGATTTCTTCGTGCTCGCGGCTCAGGCGGTTCAAGTAGTGCTGTTGATCATCATGAGCCAGACGCGCCGAATTGATTCGGGTACGCGGAATGATGCTGGTACCCAGATGGGTCATGATGTCGACGAAGTAGCGGTTGCCGGTGGACAAGGCGATCTGCAAGTGGAACTGAAAGTCTGACGCCACCGCATCACCGGCCTGGGACGCACTTTCAATCAGGGCATCCAGCGCAGCACGCATGGCGGCCAGTTGCTCGGGGGTGCGACGTTGCGCGGCCAATCCTGCGGATTCCACCTCAAGGCTGATGCGCAACTCAAGAATCGCCAGCACATCACGCAAGGTGACAATGGTCGCCGGATCGATTCGAAAGCCGCTCGGGCTCGGCGTATCCAGCACGAAAGTGCCGATGCCATGCCGGGTTTCCACCAGCCCGGACGCCTGCAAACGCGAGATCGCCTCGCGCACCACTGTCCGGCTGACGCCCTGCTCTTGCATGATCGCCGACTCGGTCGGCAACTTGTCTCCGCGCTTCAATTGGCCGTCGCGAATCCGTTCAGACAGTTCAGTGACCAATTCCTGAGCGAGGCTGCGGTGCTTTCTGCGAACGCGGGGCGCAGGACTCTGATTATCCATGTCGAACATTTGTCCCAAGGCGATAAAAAACACATGATAGCTCAACCGAGTTGTACGATAACACTCGTAACAACTCGGCCGGTTTCAGATTATTGGTTTCAAACAACCAATTCAGGATGAGATTGCTCGCGCAGTTGCCCACCGTCAATCCGCAGATGCCGTCGATGGAAGCGTTTGAGACTGCTGCGATGGCCGATACTAAGCAAGGTCACGTCCGGTAACTCGTCGATCAGCGCCTGGTACAGAACCGCCTCGTCTTCCTCGTCCATGGCTGAAGTCGCTTCATCCAGGTACAGCCAGCTGGGTGCATAGAGCAACGCCCGGGAGAAGGCCACACGCTGTTGCTCGCCTGGGGACAACATGCGCTGCCAGTGATCGCTTTCATCCAGACGCGGTACCAGGTGCATCAAACGGCAGATTTCAAGCACCTGAGCAAAGCGCTCGACGGGATACGCTTCGGGTGCCTGTGGATAACTTAAGGCTTCGCGCAGTGTGCCGATTGGCAAATAAGGCCTTTGCGGCAAAAACAGATAACGCTCGGCGGGCAGCTTCACGTTGCCCTGCCCATCGCTCCACAACCCGCCCAACGCTCGCAGCAAGGTACTTTTGCCGCTGCCGGAACGACCGCTGAGCATGACCCGGTCACCGCGAACGATGTTCAGGTTGGCGCCAGCCAGCAGCTCACGACCATCCGCCAGGTTCAGCGCCAGATTGTCAAAATGCAGGCCATCACCGTCTCGGTCCAAATTGATGGTTGAGGTGCGCGCTTCATTGTCCGCCATGCCCTGCCGGAAGCTCAGCAACCGGTCACACGTGGCGCGCCACGAGGCGAGCGTGGTGTACGCATCAATGAACCAGCTGAAGTTTTCTTGCACGTTGCCGAATGCAGAGTTGATCTGCATCAGACCGCCCAGCTCGATCGCGCCGGAGAAATAACGCGGTGACGCCACGACGAAAGCAAATACGGTGGCAATCTGCGAATAACCCGCGGTGAAGAAGGTCAGGCGTTTGGAGACCTTCATGACGTTCCAGTAGTTGCTCCAGATCATGCCGAAGCGTGCGCTCAAGCGCTTGTTTTCATTAGGCTCACCGTTGGAGAACGCGATGCTTTCAGCATTTTCGCGAACCCGCACCAGGGCGAAACGCAAATCGGCTTCGTAGCGCTCTTGCTGGTTGCTCAGCTTGATCAGACGCTGCCCAATTTTGTGGGTCAGCCAGCTGCCCACTACCGCATACAGAAACGCGGCCCAAAACATGTAGCCGGGAATCGTGATGCCGAAGAGGTCGATACTGCCCGACACACCCCACAGAATGATCGAGAACGATACCAGACTGACCACCGTCCGGATCAAACCCAGTGCCAGACTCAGGGTGCTGGTGGTGAAACTGTTGAGGTCTTCGGACAGCCGTTGGTCAGGGTTATCGGTGTAGCCGTGTTGCTCCAACTGGTAGTAGTTCTTGTGGCTGAGCCATTTGGTAAAGTGCTGTTCGGTCAGCCAGCGACGCCAGCGGATGGTCAGCATCTGCGTCAGATAGAGACGGTATACCGCCCCCAGAATCGCCACCGTGGCGATGCCACAGAAATACAGAATCAGGTGGGTAAACGCTGCCAGGTCTTTCTCTTGCAGCGCGTTATAAAAGTCTTTGTACCAGCTGTTGATCATCACCGAGATCGCCACGCTGAACAGCGAAAGCGCGATCACGGAGACCAGCAGTAGCCAGGCCATACCCTTTTCTTCACTGCGCCAGTACGGCGTTATCAGCTTCCAGACGCGGCGAAAGAACTCTCCGCGTACGGCGTCATTGACCGCAGAATACTCGGCGTTGCGATTCATTATTCAGGCTCGATTGGGATAGAGAACTCGCGTCGGGCCGATCATAGATGATCGGCTTGCTGCTTCGCGAAGTCCTGAGGCATTCGTTCAGTCCCCGTTCAGCGCCGAACCGGCCGCTTCTGCAATTTACGCTGCA